>Ga0209343_10009879_pt1 | contig 10942 bp, 11 predicted proteins | sample RifCSPlowO2_02_FD_184026 | JGI IMG/M metagenome (GOLD analysis project Ga0209343, IMG submission 184026) | Groundwater microbial communities from Rifle, Colorado - Rifle CSP2_plank lowO2_0.2 (SPAdes) (version 2) | ecosystem: Environmental > Aquatic > Deep subsurface > Groundwater | place...
AATTAAGGCGGAGGCTCTCGTTCGCAACCTCCCAGGCTTCCTGCGGTTTCTTCCGGTGGCTGCGCTCTTTCATGGGCAGGTCATCAACGTGGCAGGGCTGGCCAGAGATGCCGCGACCGCGCGCACCACTGTGGAAGGATACTTAGAGATCCTCCAAGATACCTTACTCGCGACGCTGCTTCCCGCCTTCGAGCCCCGTTTGCGCGTGCGAGAACGCAGGCATCCTAAGCTCTTCTGGGTCGACCCGGGTTTGGTCCGAGCCGCGAAGCGGCAGCATGGTCCGGTCGCAGCAGAGGAACGCGGAGCTTTACTGGAGGGTTGGATTCTTACCGTCTTGCGGGCCCACAACGAGCAATCGAACCTTTTCGAGGAAATTTCCTACTGGGCTCCTCTTCAGGCGCACCAGACGGAGGTCGACTTCCTGTTGCGTCGGGGACGCGAACATCTCGCGCTCGAAATTAAGGCTCAATCCCGGTTTTCGCACCCGCTTCTTTCCGGATTGCGAGCCATTGCCGATTTGCCCCGGGTCGCTCGCCGTGTGCTCGTTTATCTCGGAGACCGGCGCCTACGGACTGAAGATGGAATCGAGGTTTGGCCGCTCCGTGCGTTTCTGGACGCGGTTGCCGATGAGAAACTGTGGCCCTAACAGGGTACGTCTGACCCGACGCGGCACCGGGCAAGACAGTCTCCATTTAGTCCTGCCCGGCACCGTCCTGCTTTAGAAGCTCTGCTTGAATCGGGTCTCAAGAAAGGCGCCCAGCTTGGCAGTGGCCTTGAACTGCGGAATCGGTTCGAGTCCCTTGAAGGCCGATGTGAAGGCGTTCGAGAGGCTCCACATGCTCCGAGGCCGGAATTCGGCGTGCTGCGGCTCGAAGTAGAGGTCGTGAACTTGGCGAGCCAGGTGCTTGGGAACATCCAACTCGCCCTCGATGAAGGCCTGGTAAATGATGATTCTGGCGGTTACATCCGTCAGTTCGGATTTCTGCCATGCCTCCACCTGCTTTCGCATGGGTTCGAAACTCCGCTGCATTCGATCGACTCCCACTGAAATTGCGTCCACCAGGGAGAATGCCTTCGAATGTTTCGCGAGCACCGGGGTAAAATCCCCGCTGAACGCCATGTTCGAGCAGACAAAGACGCGATATTATGCGAAGGAAAGAATTATGCGAAGGACATGCGTGGAAACCGCATTTTGAGCCCTTTCCCGGTACATTTGCTGATCATAATTGAATCCAGTCGGGCAGTTTCTCCATATTGCAGTACGGAGGAACTCAGCCCATGCCACGACGCGCTTTCCAGGTTGAACGGTGGCTGCCTCGGTTCAAGGCTTTGTTGGCCCGAGAGAGCTACAGCCGATCCGCAACCAAAACCTACTGCATAGTCGCTCGGAACTTCCTGCGCTACCTGGACCGACGTCAGATCCAGGTCGAATCAGTCCGAACGGGAGATGCCGACTCCTTCCTGCGGGTTCGGCTCCGACAGTATCGACACCGTCACAGGCGGAGGCCAAAGAACCAGAATGATTGGTACTGGCATCACGTATCTCCGATCACTTTGCTCCTGCGCCTGGCACAGGGTCAGTGGCCCCCGCCAAATGAGATCGAAACGCGCCTGGAATGGTTTCGGAAGCATCTCGAAGAGGAAAGGCTGAGGCAGCGAAAGATTCAGCGTTATCTTCAAGTCGGACGCCACTTTTTCTCCTTTCTTACTGATCGTTCGGTAGCGTTGGAGGTTGCCACACCTGCTGACCTATCAGCGTTCATTGAGCGCGAACTCGCTCTTTACCGACGGAAGCAAGGCCGGCTTCCACAAAACGTTGTGAACTGGCGCTGTGGCTTGACTCACGGCCTTCATTACTTATTGCGGCTCGTGCAAGGAGAGTGGCCCCCAGCCCGCCCGGCGCAGCCTTGGCTGGAACGGCTGAAGAAACAACTGGAGCAGGACTTTTCCTCTCCTCGAAGCCGTGCGGTCTATCTTCGTCGATGTACCGAGTTCCTCACACATCTGGATGCACTCGGCGTCTCTCCCGAAAATGCACGGGTCTCCCACGTCAGCAGCTTCCACGGGACAAAGCTTGCCGCTTATCGCAAGCGGCACGGCAGATTGCCGCGATCCATGAAGTGCTGGAAGACTTGTATTGAAACACCAATCAATCGGCTATTGAGGCTGGTACACGGCTACTGGCCGCCGGATCGTTGCCCCGATCCTTCTCTGGAGCGGTTTCGGCAGCATCTCACCGAACAGCGCTTCAGCGCCTCTGTGATCCCGAGCATGATGTCGGCAGTCAGGGTATTCCTGCGTTTTTTGGAGAAGCGCTCGATTCCGATAGAGACAGTAACGCCAGATCACCTTGCATCGTACTTGGAGTTCCGACTCGCGGAATCCCAGCGCAAACACAAACGATCTCCGCGAAACATCACACAACGGCGTAATGGCCGCACAGGCTCGATTCGACGCTACTTGCGGTTTGTGCGCGGGTGTTGGCCGGCGGAGAAGCCTGCCCAGAATGAAGCGGAGGCGTTTCGGAGACAGGTATGCGCGAGTTACGGGCGCTGGTTGACGGAACTGCATGGATTCTCCGCAGAGACTTTACGGAAGAACGGCCACGCAGCAGGTGTGTTCTTGGAATGGTTGGGAGACCGCGCCAGCCAAGAATCGCTACGCGGACTGACGGTGTCCGACCTCGATGCGTTCCTCGCCTGGCGAAACCAGGGATTGAGACGAACGACGCGGAGAGGGGTGTCGCACTGCTTGCGGAGTTTTATGCGATTTCTCTACAGGGAGGGGCTCATTGCACAGGATCTTTCGCTGGCGGTAAGCGCCCCGGTCCTTTATCGGTTTGAAAACATTCCGTCGGCGTTCACCGATCAGCAAGTTGAAAGTCTGCGGGACGTCACGCGTAGGGATCACACGCCTCTTGGCTTGCGCGATCACGCGATGCTGTTACTCGTCGCCACGTACGGCCTTCGCGCGGGCGAGGTGGTTCGCATGAAACTGGAAGACATCAACTGGCGACGGGAACAAATAAGATTGAAACAGTCTAAGACGCGCGCCGACTTATTGCTGCCACTCATGCCGGAGGTTGGCCAGGCGGTCCTGGACTACCTCCGTCGCGGACGTCCCAAAACTCACCTGCGAGAGATATTTATCAGAGCCAGAGCACCTCATGGGTCCTTCACCTGCGGCTCCAGTCTCCACACAGTATTCCAGCGCCGCATTCAGCAAGCCGGCATTCAGCCGGAAGGCAAGCGTGGTCCACACGCCATCCGTTACGCGCGGGCAACGGGTCTGTTGCGAGCGAGCGTCCCGCTCAAGTCGATCAGCGATCTACTGGGCCATCGGTCCACCGCTTCGACGGGAGTGTACCTGAGGCTGGCAACAGAGGATCTGCGTTCGGTAGCGCTTGATGTTCCAGGGGAGACGATATGAATAAAATATGGCCCGATCGAGAACTTGCTCTTCTTCAGCGATACGTAGCCGATCTGGATCTGACCGGGGTCCATGCGGGAAAACCCTATGAGTCGGTCCTCCGCCGGTTCCAAAGATTCGCAATGGATCGCGCTACCAAGCGCCCGTTGGACAAAGGGACGTTGCAAGCGTGGCTCCGGCAATGCATGTCCGAGTCAACTCTGGGTATGGCCGTCAGACGGGCGCAGCTTGTCACCCGATTTCTCGATTGGCTCGTGGCAAATAGCTATCTCCCTCGAAACCCCTTCCACGATCTGCGTGAACCGTGCAGGAGGCAATCAACAGCCGCGATTGTTCGTGCCTTGGTAAGTCCTGACCCAGATTCCGAGTTGAAGAGTCTTCACGGCCTTCCTGGCTTCGGGAGCCATCTCGGACCCATCATGCGGGAACATGTGGAACGCATGAAGACTCTTGGATTCCGGTATGACGAAGCGCGATTCCGAAAGTTCGATGAGTTTCTTCAACAACGAACTGGCGCCAGGAATGAATCCCTTACCTCGCTGGTGGAAGAGTACGCAAAGCTGGCGTCCACGCCAGCATCGTATATGGAACGTGTAAAGGTGGGACGGTTAATCGCCCGATCGCTACAACGCACCAATCCGATGACACCGGCAGTCAAGCGGGATCGCATGATCACTCGTGAAGTCCTTCGTCAGAGGAGGAAACCATACATCTTTACGGAGGAGGAAATGCAACGCTTGCTCAGAGCGGCACTGGATTATCCCTCTCCGAAAGCTCCGTTGCGACCGGTATCCCTTTACACAATGTTTGTCCTCGCTTATTGCGCTGGACTCCGGATGGCGGAAATCGTTGGGCTTTGTCTCGGCGACGTTCAACAGGACGCCAACACCATCGACATTCGGAATACGAAGTTCTTCAAGTCCCGCCGTCTACCGGTGCGGCCAAGCACCATGGCAGTCATCCGGCACTACCTGCTAGCCCGACGCAAAGCGCTGGCGCCAACAGCCCCGGACAGCCCTCTGTTCTGGCATATCAAGGGCGGCTACGCCTACATCACAGCGAACCAACTCATGCGCCGCGTAATGCGCAGGGCAGGTCTCAAGCCGGATCCCGGGCGGCGGGGACCACGGATCCACGATCTCCGTCACACTTTCGTCGTCCATCGGATGACCGAGTGGTATCGAGAAGGTGTGGACGTCCAGGCTAAGCTGCCATACCTCTGGACATACCTCGGTCATCGCGACCTTCACTCGAGTCTCGTTTACATCACCATCACCCAGGAACTGCTGCACCGCGCCAGCGAGCGCTTTCGCGCCTTCGGCGCACACGTAGTTCGGATCAGGAGGATCTTATGAAAATGATCAACTCTCTGCCCAATCTGATTCACTCGTTCTTTCACGACTGGATGGCTGGCCAGCGGAACGCCTCACGCCACACCATCCTTTCTTATCGTGACACCTGGCGCCTGTTTCTGCGCTTCGTAGCGGAGCGTCGCCAGCGGGATGTTGCCCGTCTTTCTTTGGAGGATCTGTGCGACAAGGAAGTTCTCGCCTTTCTGGATCATGTCGAGAAGGACCGCGGCGCAACCATTGCCACACGAAACTGCCGGCTTGCTGCTCTTCACAGCTTCTTCGGATTCGTCGCGGATCGAGAGCCACTCGTCGCGGGGCAGTGTGCCGCGATTCTCCGCATCCCCAACAAACGCGCTCCCAAGCGATCCGTCAGCTACTTGGAGTCGGAAGAACTTTCTGCCCTCCTGAACCAACCGGATCGAAACAGCAAGCTCGGTCAGCGGGATCACCTCCTGTTGGCTCTTCTCTACAACACTGGGGCGCGGATCTCGGAAGCTCTCCGGCTTTGCCGGCGCGATATTCGGCTGGATCCTCCACCGCAGGTTCGCTTGTATGGGAAAGGGCGCAAAGAGCGCATCTGTCCCCTGTGGCCGGAGACGGCAAATCTTCTCGTCGCCTTCTTCCGGCGGAACGCGGCAGGACCGGAAGAACCGATCTTCCGTAACCGGTACGGCCAACCGCTGCGCGCCGCGGGCGCGCGATTCCGCCTCAAACGGTATGTGGAGGGCGCAGCACAAAGAGTCCCTCGACTGAGCGACAAGCGCATCTCGCCCCACACCTTCAGGCACACGGCTGCGGTTCACCTCATCGCGTCCGGTGTCGATGTCGCCATCGTTCGGAGCTGGATGGGCCATGCCAGTTTGGATACGACGAACATCTATGCGCAGGCCAACCGGGAGACGAAACGAAAAGCGATTGAGAAGGTCGATGGCAAACTACGACCTGGAAAGGCTCCGCGCTGGAAAAAGGACGCCGCCTTGCTGGACTGGCTCGATGCGTTGTGACAACCCTCGGGTCGATATCATGCCGGCGATCTCAACTCGGCTCCTGCGTAGAATTATGCGAAGCTGCCCGTCGTCGATGTGGCCAGGAATGCTTCTTCCGGTTCCTTGCTAACCATAATCTCTTCCTTCGCAGAATACCGCTAATCGCAAGCTTGCGATTAGCGGTACCCGCAAGTCAGGGCGAGCCGCATGGTTTTATCGTGGCTGTTCCGGATGCCGATCGCGAACCGGCAGCCCTGGATCTCCGTTTCGAGGTCCAGGACGCCGAACATCTTCATGCCGTCCGGAGAGACGGCGTATTCATCTTGCACAACGCCGATGTGGCGGAAGCCGAGAGTCTCAATCAGCGCCTGAACGACCTCGTGATGTGGAATCGGACGGTGAGTTTCTGTTGGCAGTGGGGTCGGCACCAAGGCAAGCGATTCACGCGGAATCGTCCTGCCCTGATAGCCGATGAGTGTGCTGGTTTCTGACATGGTTTGACCTCCTGTAAAAGATTCTTGAGAGCACCGCGGACCAGACAGACCTGTCCGCGACATTCGTTCGGTAATGGAGCTAGTTGATTGAATTGGCCAGTATGGGATTACTGTCTAGAGGGTCTACTCGAAGAATCGAGTTCGGCGAACCTGCCCCCTGGCCGGCTCGTCGGCATCATCGGCTTTGATTCGGTGCGCTTCGGAAGCATCCTGTGCTCTTTGCGGCGCTCGTGAGGTATCGCGGCGGCCCCTTAACATCAATCCCACCAGCCTCGCCGCTACACTTCCAGTTCGCCAGCCGAAACCAGCGACGAAGCTCAGCACAAAGACTGCAATCAGTATTGTGATCGGTTGCATGGTTCGTCTTCCCTCCACGTTGTTACGCCTCGGCTGAATTGCCGTCTTTGCCTACGCCAGCGAGCTTGGCGCCAGTCGCTCCTGTTGTCGCATTACCTTCGGTCAAGCTGGCGTCTTCGCTCGGCAGTGCCTCCTTGGGCAGGAACTTGAGCGCCAGCCAGCGGAACATGTAATCCATCAGGGATTTTGCATATCCGATCTCAGGATTTCCAGTAAAGCCGCTTGGCTCAAAGCGCGTGTGGCTGAACTTCTGGCAGAGCACCTTGAGGGGAACGCCATATTGCAGGGCGAGCGAAACGGCCGTGGCAAAGCAATCCATGAGTCCGGAAACGGTGGAACCCTCCTTGGACATCGTGATGAAGATTTCGCCCGGTACGCCGTCATTGTAAAGACCCACTGTCAAGTAACCCTCCTGGCCGCCCACCGAGAAATGGTGCGTGAGCGCCTGCCGCTCATCGGGTAATCTGCGGCGGAACGGCGCTATGACATCAGAACTCTCACGAATCTCCTGACTCGCGACTTGCGATACAACTGCTTCAGACACTTTCGCCTCCTTTTAGCCGATGCCGCCCTCCAAGGTGGCCTTAATCGGTCTTCCCTGAGCCTGCGCGAACCTACCCCAGGGCTTCCTGAACACACGAGGCTGGGACGGGCAAGACGACGCTAGACCGTTCGCGGTCGCGAGGTGGGACACTGCTATCCGCCACGAGGTAATGACTGTGCCGACAGCCGATGCAAACAGCCCCTCTCGTGGCGCCAAGGATTGCCGATTCAAAAGCAGCAGGAATTTCCATCAGTTCCCCGCCTGGCGTGTAGAACCGCGGCAGCACTGACCCGGCGCGCGCCTTATCACGTCCCCACAACTCGAGATTCAGGTATCCGTCCAAGCCCTTAAATAGCACTTCGGTTTCAATGCTCGGTCTCCGGCCATTTCGGACCTCCCCTACCGAGTGCCTGCTGATCAGCACCTGATACGTGTGTCCGGTTCGAAAGACCTCCACGCGAACCAGCGCTGGAGCCACAACCACAGCATGAACGCCGTTGACCCCCACGGAGTCGAGCGGATGAAGATAGCGGAGCGGCTCCCCATCTGTGCCTGCGAACGTCACGTAGTGCCCAATCGCGGCAACCGCACCGCCTGCCTCAACGCCACGCACGACATAGCGATGCGCCAGGTGCTGATGCTCGAGGCTCACTTGGGCAGGAGCAAAGATGCCTGCTTCTGCAAAGCTGCGCCACACGCGCTTCGCTAACCTCAGTCCGGGAGCCGTCTTGGTGGTATTCGAAACTGTCATGGTCAACCCTCCTTCATGCTGAATGTGGATAACGAATGGGGCAGCCGACCGCATCCCGGATCATCTTTTTCGTGCAGCCCGCCCAACACTTGTAGAACCGCGGATCGTCGATTCGGATCGAGAGGTTATCACCACCGCGATCATGCCCGGCCTCTGAGCAGGACGGACACTGCGTCATGTAGTTCCTCCCGACTTTGCGAAGCTTGCTGCTGATGTGATCAAGAATGCGGAACTCGCGACCGTTAGATCCAACGCGCGCTTGCATGGGCTCGCAATTCCGCCGTCGTCCAGTGAACTCATCCGAGATGCTTTTGCCGTCGATGAATTGATGTAGCTCGTCTTCGGTTACTTTCCGCAGGCGCTCCAGGTAGTCCATCTGCTTTTCGAGCGTGTAATCCGCGCCGTAAAACCAGTAACGGCGTTTGGCTCCCCGATGAATGCCCAATGGCGCCCGGATCGCGTTGCCAAACTCACCCGCTTTGAGCTCGTCGTGCTTGGGAAAGACCTCGATGCCTTCGGCGAGTCCAGCGCCCTTGATCCGCATTCCCAGACGGAGAGCCAGATCGTGGATGTAGATCCTGCACTCCCTTGCCAGGACTGGCTGAGCGAGAATGATCCACAAGTGGCCTCCGCGTTTGCTCATCTCCAGGGCCGCTTCCACGCCATCCTGACCCAGGTGGTACTGTAGTTTCAGCAGGTCCTCCATTGCGTCTTTGTAATCGGCGTCAATAGCGACCCACTTGCAGCGTTGCGTCGCAGGGTTGATGGCGTAGTGAGCGATGGTAATCTTGCCTTCCAGGTGCTTGCGAATGGTCTCATCGTTCAGGAGCACCGGTTCGCCGGTCACCTTCTCGGTTGGCCGGTAATAATAGTGGCGGCCACTTTCGGGGCGAGGCTTCATGGACTGCACCGTATAGGCACGCCGGTTAACAAACATCCGGACGTAGTTCTTGACCAGTTCCGGGCTGGCCTTAAGTAACAGACTCATGTGGTAAGCCTTGGGCACGGGATGTTAATAAACCCGCTGCATTGTCGCTGTCAAATAATCGGGGATTGACGGTAATCGAGCTTGCAAGAGAACATCGTCAAGGGCAAGGAAACAGAGTAACTGCAGGTCCAGCAGTAGGATGGGGGCGCATCAACTCCGCCTTACTAGGCGCAATTGAACCGACACCGTAGGTGGTCACCGGGCTGGACATACCACTTCCCGTCACATTCCAGAAGCCACGGCTGCTCGACCAGTCTGAGGAAATGGGATTCTTTGACAAGTCTCTCGAAGTCAGCTTCGTTGTAGCCTCCGAATTTGTTGTCTTCGAAGTCCACCCAGAACCAAGTCCCACTTCTGCGGTCGTAAACGTAGAACGGTCCAGATTCCGAGTCGCCCGGAACCACCAGAAAAACAAGAACAGCCGCATGGAACTGAATCCACCGAACAACTTTGGGCTGCTCAGTGGCTTCCAGGAGCCGAGCCACAGCACTTTCCAGGCCTGGTGCTGGCTTTCCCGGGACATTATGTAGACGAAGAATAGGGTCGACGTTCATCTGTCCAAACATGGTACTTTCTCCTTTCGAAGGTAATGATTTGCCCCGCTGCTTCTCCGGCAGTGAGCGCACACTAGCTCCATGCTTTTGAAACTGCGGGGGGAAATTGCGTTTAGGGTTTAACTAACGACGGCTGCAAGAGAAAAGTTGCGGCTTGTCTGTCAGCAGACAGGAATGGCGGGATTGGCAGACGGGATCCTGGCCGGCCATATATTCAGGATAGGTTCCGTCAAGGCGCGCCAGCCATCGCGGCTTGTCGCGCCAGTGAATCGGCCCGGTTTTGATCTGATTCCGTGCCGTGTCCTCGCACCCACGTCCAGCGCACCTGATGCTGAGCCGCCGCGCCTTCCAGCTCGAGCCACAGTTCACGGTTCAGCACTGGCTTCCCGGAGCTCCCCCGCCAAGAGTTGGCCTTCCACTTCGCCAGGAACTCGGTCATCCCGCGCTGCAGGTACTGCGAGTCCGTGATGACCTCAACCTCGCAGGGTTCCTTGAGGGCCTGGAGTCCGCGGATGGCCCCCATCATCTCCATCTTGTTGTTTGTGCTCTGCGGCTCCCAGCCTGTCAGGATTCGTTCCTGCGCACCATGCCGCAGGATGCAAGCCCAACCCCCGCGTCCGGGGTTGCCGAAGGCTGAGCCGTCCACAATCACACGTACGAATTTCACGTTTCTCACCTCCTCTCACGCTTTGGCTTCTATCAGCCGCTGAAGCGCTGCTTTCAGCTTGGGTAGGTCCGCCTCTCCGAGTTGGCTCATCTTTGCGTATTCAAGTGATCCATCACTCGCCGAAGCGATGACATCCTCCATAGACCGCTTGTTTCGCGATGCCAGTCGTCGCGCTCGGGTCAACACTTCATTTCGAACCTGGACCAGTCCGCCTGACACAGGCTTTGTCGGGTCCGGAGGCGCCTGCCGGCCTTGCCGGCTCCCGCCGGTTCTGGCTGCAGGTGAACCATGTCCCGCCTTCACCATCGCCTCTAGCTTCTCAACCAAATGGTGAAGGGCTTTGGTATCGGGAATGTCGTCGGTTGTAACGCCGGGCAGCTTCAGCTTTTCGCACTCCTCGCGCAGTGCCTCAAGCCCAACCGTGCCGACCGCAGCCTTCAACCGTTGCGTCCCCCGCTGCACGTTCTGCAACCCCTCCAGGATCACCTTCAGTTTTCCCAGATCACTAACCTTCGCCACACTCTCGACGCCGGCGGAGGTCTGCAGAACATGTATCAACAGCTTCCGGCCAACCGATTTTGAGAGCTGCTGGATTTCAGTCAGAACTTTGCCGCGGGCATTGGTTCCGTTCCCCGAACTCGCCTCTCCGACATGATCCTTCCGGGTGTCCGCCCCTTGGCTCGAACCGTGGCCATTGCCGTTGGCGATCCCGGTCCCGGTGGTTTGCGCACTCGCCCCCGCACCGTTGCTTTTCTGTGAGCCCCTCTGCGCCCTGTGTCCTTCGGGTAATGCCCATGCCGGCAGGTCAGGCAGCCGGACC
>Ga0209343_10009885_pt1 | contig 10939 bp, 8 predicted proteins | sample RifCSPlowO2_02_FD_184026 | JGI IMG/M metagenome (GOLD analysis project Ga0209343, IMG submission 184026) | Groundwater microbial communities from Rifle, Colorado - Rifle CSP2_plank lowO2_0.2 (SPAdes) (version 2) | ecosystem: Environmental > Aquatic > Deep subsurface > Groundwater | place: Rifle...
GCTAGGGCGGGACTCGCAATGACCTTTGCGATGAGTCCGGAGCAAGACGCGAGGGTTGGGGCGCGGAAGGGGCGGGGCAAGGCGTCGGGCAGGAAGTGATGTGCCGCAAACAGAAACGGCTCATACCCTGGTTATGAGCCCTAGAGAGCCAGGTTGCGCGCTTGTGTGCCGCAAGTTTCGCGGGAGACGCGAGGGATTTTTTGGTAACGCGCCATCCCGAAGAATCACCCAGTGCTCTGCGGGACAAGTTTCGAGCCAAATGGCTGGTTGTTGATTGTTTTTTCGTTTCGATTATAATAGAAATGAGGTGCATACTATGTGTTGATAAGCGAAACGAGAACATCAATGTGTCATGCATTCGACAGGCTCCGCATGACAACTGGTGGTTCGATGCGCATTGATGAGTTATGCTAAGCAAGAAAGAGCAAATTTGGCGGCACATTTTGGAGCAAGCGCTGGGACAAGAGCGCGTGCTTCACGGTGAGCAAAAAAAGATCGCACGGGCGCTCAACGTCTCCACCAGCACCGTGTTCAATGCGCTCAAAATTCCCCGCGCGAGCGGCGCCATCGAAGTGCGCGGCAGGGGATTCCGCATCAGAAATATTGAAAAGCTCCTGACCCTTTGGGCGACACAAAGGAACATCGCCCGTGACATTGTTGTGCACACACGCGTGGAGGGGACGGTGCGCGCAATCGAGCAGCGCATGCCGTCGCACGGCATTTTCGGGGGATACAGCGCCTTCAAGCTTCGCTACCATGACGCGCCAGCGGATTATGACAAGGTGTATATGTATTGCACTCCCGCGCATTGTGCGGAGATGCGTAAGAGATTCGTCAAGGCAAAAGGCGCGCCGAACGTGTTTATCCTCGAAGCGGACGAGGGACTTGCGGCGTATGGCGGTGTCATACCCGATTCGCAATTGTTTGCCGACCTCTGGAATTTATCCGACTGGTATGCGGGAGATTTTTTGAAAGCGGTGAAGCAAAAGATTTTTCCTTCACCATGAACCCCCAATATTATCATGACGTAATCACCGAAAAAAGCTGGCGCATTCTCCAAGACTGGCAGCGCCAGCATCGCTTCATCCTCATTGGCGGCTGGGCGGTGTATCTCTTTACGCACGCGCTCAAATCGAAAGACATTGATATCGCGGTTTCGCTTGAGGAATTGGGGAAACTCAAAGAGGAATATGCAGTGGCGAAGAATGAACGGTTAAAAAAATACGAAGCGCGGCGCGATGAGATCGATATTGACATCTATGTGGAGTATTATTCAAATCCAGGACTACCCGTGGAGGCGTTGCGTGGCCATACCGTGACACGCGAAGGGTTTAGCGTGCCGGAGATCGAATATTTATTATTGTTGAAAGAAAACGCGTGGATGGCGCGCCGCGGGAGTGATAAGGGAGAAAAAGACGCGATTGATCTCATCGCCTTGCTGCAGGCGGGTGCGGACCTTCGAAAATACCGGGACGTGCTCCTTCAGCATGCGGCTATGCATCTGCTCGACCCATTGCGCGCATTGGTGGAGGATACCCGTGACGTGTCGCAATTGGGACTGAACCAACATGCATTTTCGCGATTGAAAAAAGAATGGTTATCGCATATAGTAAAGGAATGAAATATCGTTCGCACATTATTTTATTGAGTGTATGTGCGCTCGGCTTTCCGATGGGCGTCGCGGCGGCGCGGCTGGTGAAGGGTGCGGGGAGTGAGACTGTTTATTACGTGGATGATGGGGGAGTGCGGCACGCGTATCCCAGCCGTTCAGTGTTTATCAGTTGGCACTCCCCGCAATTTCCAATTTCCAATTTCCAATTTCCAAATATTGAAGCGATAGAATCTAATGAGCTTGCCGCGATGAAACTGGGCGAGAATGTGATGATGCGGCCGGGGTCATTCATTAAGATTCAGACTACACCACAAGTATATGCCGTGGAGCAGGGAGGAATTTTGCGCCCCATTATCGGCGAGCAGACGGCGATTGATCTCTATGGCAAGGATTGGGCAAAAAAAGTGGTGGACGTGCCGGAAGTGTTTTTCTTCAATTACAAAATCGGCGTGTCCGTAAGGAGCCGGGCAGATCTTCCGGACGGGACGCTGGTGAAACTTGAACACACCCCCGCCTTCGGCGACCCCTCTCCCGCCGCCGCCAAGGCTTTGGCGGGCGGGCAAGAGGGGAATCCCATCTCGGGGAGGGGCGCAGGGGTGAGTTATTATTACAAAGACAAAGGCGTGCTGACGGGATTCAAGAGCGAGGCAGTGGTGCGGGAGAATAATCTTGAAGCAAAGAATGCGGTAACGATTCCCCAGTTATTCCCGATCCGTTCGCGTACGATTGTCGGGAGGGAATTGCGTATCACGGATCCGGAATGGGGAATACCCTTGAATTCCGCCGACTGCGCCGCGGACAGCCTCAAGGCCGCCGTGCTCTATCTCTCCAAAGGCAACAGCGGCGCGGTGGAGGAAATCAACCGGTGGCGGACGGCGACGGCGTCGGCATGGGAGAGGAGAACGGACGTGCTGTCGCTCATGACTATGAACCCTGCGGAGGAATCCACGTTTGATGACCGGTATTTGCAGGCAAAGGGCGGGATTGACGTGCAGGAAATTGCGCGAAGCTATTTTGACACGCACCGCGACGATATTGATTTCCTGATTATCTGGAATGCGGTCGTGCCGGCAGGAAGCACCGAGATCGCCGAGTTCTGGCCGGTAACCAATTCAGCGGAAGGACTTGGCAAGCCCTTGTTTGAACGCGGGGAGCTGTACGGCAGCCGCGGCAAGCTCAAGGGCGTGATTCACATGGGCAGACCGGGCGATTACCCTTTGAATGACTCCGCGGGCATGGCGCGGGCCGTGGAGACCGGTGTGCATGAATTCCTCCACCAGTGGAGCGGCGAGGCGGATTTTCGCGATCTCACGGGCGCTGATCGCGTGGAGCTCCAAACCTCGGATACCTATCATTGGTCGCCGTATGTGGATATTATTTCACCCCTGGGCGGCTGGGGATGGCAGGACAATGGCGATGGCACTTTTACGTCGCAGCGGGCGCTCCTTACCGCAAGCCAGCTTGCCAATCTGCAGTTTCCCGATCTTGATCTGTATCTGATGGGATTGGTGCCGCGGCACTCGGTGGCGCCCTTTCGGTATGTAAAGCCCGACAAGCCGTCGGACACGCTGGCTGCGACGATGAAAGGGAGTGTGCAGAAGGTGACGATTGATGAGGTAGTGTATGGAAATGGAGTTAGGAGATGCATGGCGCCTTGAAAATTACAAATCCCGAAGCACCAAATCACAAATAATAACAAATGATTGAAATTCAAATAGCCAAACGTGTTTTTGATATTTGGGATTTTGAAATTATTTGGAATTTGTAATTTCGAATTTGTAATTTATCATAAGTCTATGTCCTGGCTCACCCTGGCGATCATCGCCTATCTTCTCCTCGCGCTCGTCAATGTCCTTGATAAGGCATTGATGAGCAATTTCATCAAGGACTCGCGAGTGTATACGTTTACGGTTTCATTGTTAGGTCTTGCCGCGGTGGTGCTGGCGCCGTTGGGACTTGAGGGGATGGCGTGGTTGTTGTGGGGGCTTGCCATATTTTCCGGCGTGTGGACTTTTTTGGGGCTGCACTGGTTTTTCCGCGCGCTTTCGATTGGCGAGGCATCTCGCGTGATTACGATTACCGGCGCGGGCGTGCCGGCTTTTACGGTCATTCTTGCCGTCATTATTTTGGGGAATTCATTTAATCAGTACCAGTGGCTTGCGTTTCTTTTATTGATTATTGGCGCCGTCATTCTCTCGCGTCTGCCGGAAGAGCATCACTGGTGGCGGGATCTCATTAACCGTTTCCGCCATCCGCGCAAATATCACTATGTCATTCTTTCCGTGGGCAGCGCGTTTGCCTTCGCCCTCTCGTTTGTGTTGTCCAAGTACGTGTATGATCGGTCGAATTTCGTGACCGGCTTCATCTGGGGCCGTGTCGGCACTTTTGCTGCGGCGTTGGCGCTCCTCACGCACGCGGAGGTGCGCAGGAATATACAGCACACCCTTTCGCATTTCTTGAGCGCCAAAGGCGCGCTCTTCTTCGGCAACCAATTTTTGGGCGCGATCGCCATCGTTCTGCAAAGTTACGCGACGTCGCTGGGCAATGTCGCCATGGTGCAGTCGCTGCAGGGCGTGCAGTTCGCCGCGGTCTTTCTTATCGCGGTGGTCGCGTCAATGTTCATGCCGAAATTCTTGAAGGAATTCACGCGCCCGCGCGTACTGCTTGAAAAAGCGTTCGCGATTCTCTTGGTATCGGCGGGGGTCGCGATGCTCGCATTATTATAATTTACACCCTCACCCCAACCCTCTCCCTTTTTAGGGAGAGGAGCGTGTAGTGGCAGTCTTTCTTTAAGGGGAGAGATTATAAGAGGATCACTAATTTTTATGAAATTTCCTCAAGACTTCCTTTGGGGCACTGCGACTGCTGCGCATCAGGTGGAAGGGAATAATGTCAATTCGGACTGGTGGGCATGGGAGCGGAGCGCAGGAAGAGCCGAGGCACTAAAGCATGAAGGCAAGGAGGTTGAAGATTTGTAACTACTCAGCACGCTGAAAAGACCAATGTTTAAGCCACGAAATTTCAAGCATAATTGATGTTAAAATTTGGAAATTGGCTTAAATAAGCGATTTTCATTCAAAACAACCTGAGTAGTTACGAAGATTTTATCTCTGGCGATGCGTGCGATCATTATCATCGGTTTGAAGAGGATTTTGATTTAATAAAAGCGGGAGGGCAGAATGCGCACCGATTGTCCATAGAATGGGCGCGGATTGAGCCGCAGGAAGGGGAGTGGGATGAAATAGAAATAGCGCATTACAGAAGCGTTCTTGAGGCGCTAAGGCGCAGAGGCATTAAAGCGTTTGTAACCTTGTGGCATTTTACCAACCCAGTTTGGTTTTCCGAAAAAGGAGGGTGGCTCAAGGGGAGCAATGCTAAGTATTTTATCCGGTATTGTGAAAAGATGGCGCGGGAATTGGGCAACTTGGTCGATGTGTGGGTGACGCTCAACGAGCCAAACGTCTATGCCCAGTGTGCGTATAACTGGGGCGCGTGGCCGCCTCAACATCATTCATACTCACAAGCGTTGAAAGTGTTTTGGAATCTCGCACGGGCGCATCGACGCCTCTATCCGCGATTGAAACAGATGACGCCCGCGGCGCCGGTCGGTGTTGCGCTCAATGTAGTGTCCTACGTCGCGCATACGCCGCATCGGCTGTCCGCGCATCTTTCCGCGTGGCTCATGCACATGGCGACCGGGCATTTGTTCTATGCGCTCACCGGCAAGGCGCGGCACGACTATATTGGCGTGAATTATTATTTCCGCACGCGCTTAAAGACGCTCTCCTGGAGCCTGAACCCCTCTTTTGTGGATGTGCGCGGACACGGCCGGGAGACTTCCAGTTTGGGGTGGGAGATTTATCCGCAGGGGCTGTTCGAATCGCTGGTTGACCTGGCGCGGTATAAAAAGCCGATTTACATTCTTGAAAACGGCATTGCCACGGATGACGAGGGCCAGCGTGTGCGATTTGTACGTGATCATCTGCGCGAAACTCTCCACGCGATAAAGGAAGGCGTCAACGTGCGGGGATATTTTTACTGGTCGCTCTTGGATAATTTCGAATGGCACGAGGGCTGGGCGCCGAAGTTTGGACTGGTCGCGGTCGACCGGAAGACATTTGAACGGAAACCCAAGGAGACGTATTATGAATACAAGAGGATTGCAGAGCAGAACGGTATTGAGAATGTCAAACTCAAAGTTCAAATGTCAAATAAAGCCCCAAGCTCAAATCTCAAACTTTGTCATTGGGATTTTGGATTTCCTTTGAACTTTGGATTTTGACTTTTGAACTTCTCAAGGTATGGATTTCCTCGAAGTGCTCTTTCCCCAGATTCGGCAGCGCCGTGAGCGCGAATGGAGACGGCGGTTTGTCATTGGAGTGACGTTTACCCTGCTCGGTCTGACCATCGGTTTGGCAGGCGCAGGAGCGGTCATGTACCAGGCGCGTAACCGCATTCCGGACGGGATCGAACAGGCCTGGGGCGTGACGTTTTCCAAAAAATACGCTGAAGAGCTGGGGCTTCCCTGGCGGGCGGCGTATGTGGCCGTGCTTGATGACCTGGGCGCGCGCAAGCTGCGCATTCCCGCGTATTGGAACGAGATCGAGCCTGCGCGCGGCGTGTATGATTTTACCGCGTTGGACTGGATGCTTGCCGAGGCGCAGCGGCGAGAGGCGTCAGTCACGCTTGCCGTAGGCCGCAGACTCCCGCGCTGGCCCGAGTGCCACGATCCCATGTGGTTAGACAACGCAGATCAACGCAGATTGGATACGCAGATCAACGCCGATGAAGCGTTGCTTGATTACGTTCGCATCGTCGTAGCGCGGTACCGGCAGCATCCTGTCATCGAGCGCTGGCAAATAGAGAACGAGCCGTTTCTCTCCACCTTCGGGTTGTGTCCGCCGCCGGATCCGCAGCTTTTGCAAAAGGAAATCGGACTGGTGCGGTCGCTCGACGCGCGGCCGATTATGGTCACGGATTCGGGCGAGCTCTCGAGCTGGATCGCGCTCGCGCGGTACGGCGACGTGTTGGGCGTGAGCCTGTATCGCATTGTCTGGAACCGATGGTTTGGCTATTTTTACTGGCCGCTCCCTTCATCGTATTATCGCAAGAAGGCGGAACTCACGCGTTTTCACGTAAAAGACGTGATTATCACCGAGGTGCAACTCGAGCCGTGGGCCGACCGTCCTATACGAGAAATTCCTCTCGCAGAGCAATTACGGCACTTTGACGAGAAACACTTTCGTGATACTATTTTGTACGCCAAAAAAACGGGATTGCCGGAGGTTTATCTCTGGGGGATTGAGTGGTGGTGGTGGGCGAGAGAACAGGGGCATCCGGAGTTTTGGAACATTGCCAGAGAAGTGTTTATTGAATGAAATGAGAAATTGGTTGTTGAAAAACAGAAAATGGTAATGGAAGAGGGAGTGTGGAAAATGGAAACACATCGAACGACACTATGTTTCTGAAAAAAGGAAAATTAATCGTTTTTTTGCTGATAGGATTTATTGCGTTCTCCCTCATTATTGCTTTCATTTGGCGCAGGACTGCAGAGAAACCGGTTGAGGAAATGCCCGCAGAAAGGAAGCTGAAAATCGTGACCACGATATATCCGCTTTATTTGTTGGCGCAGGGGGCGGGAGGGCAGCTTATTGAGGTCGAAAATCTCATTCCGCTCCCCCGTTATCCCTGGAATGTATATGATTTGGTGATTACAGAAAGGGAGAAGCAGATGATGGACAAAACAGACGTTCTTATACGGACTTCCACTTCGATTGATCGCTGGGCTGAAGGTTTGCCAAAACAGTATCCTCATGTGCAGGAGTTGGTGCTGGGGGGAGAGATGCGCCTTCTTCCCTCGCTGCCGCCCGTGGCAGGCGGTGAGTCTGGCACGGAGGACGATCCATACTTTTGGCTCGATCCCGGTCGGATGATGGTTGCAGTAGGGCAGGTACGTGACATGTTCATTGAACAAGAGCCGAGTAAACGACAAGTTTACTGGGCGCAAGCGTCCGCGTATGTTGAAATGTTATCCATGATCGATCGCGATTTTCACGAGCGGTTTCGAGGTGTGCAGTCGAAGCGCATCGCCGCAAGCAGCAGTTTCATGACCTATTTTGTCAATTCATTCGGGCTTGAGTGGGTAGGGGCGGGAGCAGGGAGGCTAGGGGAGCAGCCTACCCAAGCGCAGTTAGACAATCTGCGCCGCGCCATGCGCAGGAATGGAGTGAACGCGTTGTTCGTTGCTCCAAACGATGGATGGGCAAAAGATTTCGCGGCGCGCGAGGGATTAACGGTGTATCAATTTGATCCGATGGAGTTTGCCAGCGGCGGAGAAGTCAATTATGATACAGTGATGAGGGAGAATATGCGGGTGATGAGCCAGGCATTGGGGTATGTGCCAGAATTAGAATGATACCGCATATCGGAGGATTTGTTTTGAGAGAAATTCTAAGCACTAAGCACGAAATCACAAACAAATCTAAAATTACAAATTATCGAATTGGTATTTATTTCGAATTTATGATTTAGGATTTAGAATTTATCATATCGGGGTGGAGTATGCCGGTAGTACGCACGCTTCGGGTGCGTGTAGACTGGGTTCAATTCCCAGCACCCCGATTTTGGTGCGGGACAAGAGTGCGTGCGCAGTCCCGTAGTTCTGCCCAAGGCGGATACTACTTGGATGGACTGGGTTCTATTCCCGGCACTGAGGGCAATGCGTAGGATACATGATTGATTTTGAGATGAAGGATTAGGCGATGCCGATGGAGTTTTCCGCATGTGTGTGCTTAAAATTTTCTTGGTATGATAAACATTGTAAAAAATTCAATTTCCCGTGACGAGATTCAGACATTAACCAACGAACGGTTCGGCGATATGGTAAAAGCGGTAGTGGACGTGGCGCGCGGGGCGATGGCAGTGGGAGGAGAGATGCACGCCGATGAGGAAGCGGCGCTACTTGCTGATGGTTCCCGTCAGACGGATCTCTGGGGCATTAACTTGTACCCTGCACAGACGGGAGATGCGTTTATCGAGTTTGACTCTATGATCAATCTCCGGCCTTCGCAGAATAACCGAAGCAGGGGGGTAGAGAATCCGGAAATTCGGGAAACCATACGGACAATTGTCCGGAAATTAGTGCAATAAGCATGCCATTACATAAAAGTCTCACCCAAGAGAAATGGTCGGCCTTTACGCTTCACGAACAAATGGCACACATCGGTGCGGAAGTGGGGCGAAGCCTAAATTGGAAGAGGAAGGGAGATGCCGATCATGCGCAACGCGCGTTTGAACGGGCGTTGGAATTGTTTGATTTTACATTGGCGCATCCTCATTCTCTGCCTCGGCTCAGAGAAATCGCCCGCGTGCGGGAAGTATTCTGCGATTATGTGGCGGGCGACAATGAATATGATTCAGACGATGTCTCATTTGACCGTTATTTTTACCCTTTCAATTACGCGGCAAGAAAGGATAGGTGAGTTGAAAAGATATCTCGAATCCAGTGCAGCCCCTTCAAGGCGGTTTTTTGTTTTATTCGCCTCCGCCCCCTCGCAGGATGCTTCGGCGAATGAACAAGGAATGAGGGGTGTCCCCTGATACCCCGCGCTTTTTTCATTTCTCGGAATGCTATGCTTTGTGAGTTTGTGCGGTAAATTGTATACTGGTTATATGAAGACCGTCACCAGGCAGACGTTGTCTATTTTCGTGCGGCATGCGAAGCCTTATCGCGCGCTTTTTTTGGGCATGTTGGCGGCGACCGGAGCCGGCGTGGCGATTGAGACCGTTATCCCGCTTTTTTACAAACGATTTTTCGACACCATCGCCGGAGGCGCTGCCCAGGGCGATGCGGTAGCGGCGCTCACGCGCATCATCGTCTTCATCCTCGGGCTGTATGCCATCGAATGGGTGCTGTGGCGTTTCATCACGTTCGCGAACAATTTTTTCCAGCCGCGCATCATGGCTGACCTCCTGCAGACCTGTTTTGATTATCTGCAAGGGCATGCGTATGGATTTTTCATCAATAGATTTGTAGGCGCGCTCGTGCGCAAAGTGAGCCGCCTGATTGACGCGTTTGAGGACATTTCCGACCGGCTGCTATGGGATCTCTATCCCATGGTGCTGCGCATCACCTTCAATCTCATCGTGCTTTTCGAGCGCCATGTCATGCTGGGCCTCTTGCTGTTGGGCTGGACGCTGCTCTATCTCGTCGTGAATTATCTCTTCACGATGTACAAGATGAAGTACGATGTCGAGGCAGCGGAGATAGACTCCACCGTCACCGCCCGGCTCGCCGACACCCTGACCAACAACGTCAATATCAAGCTGTTTACCGGGCATCGGGACGAGCTCAATGCATTCAAAAAGCTGACCGAGCGGCAGTTTGCGCTCCGCAAATTCACCTGGGACCTCAATGCCTATATGGAGGCCGTGCAAGTGGGGCTCATGGTGGTGATCGAGTTTGTGATGTTTTATTTCGCCATCCGCTACTGGCAGAAGGGTTTTCTCACCGTCGGCGATTTCGTGCTTATCCAGGCCTACCTGCTGGGGCTCTTCAACCGTTTGTGGGATTTCGGCCGCGTGGTGCGGCATCTCTACCGCCGTTTTGCAGACGCGGAAGAGATGACCACGATTCTGCATACGCCTCACGCTGTCCAGGATAAGCCGCGCGCAAAAAAGTTGAAGATCGCGCAAGGCGCAGTGACGTATCGCGACGTCGGTTTTTCGTACCTTGCGCGCAGGAAAGTATTCCGTGATTTCAACCTCGCCATTCGGCCCGGCGAGCGCGTGGGGCTGGTGGGGCCGTCGGGCGGAGGGAAGACGACATTGGTGGCGCTGTTGTTCCGGTTTTACGATGTGCAGGAGGGCGGCATTTACATTGATGGGCAGAATATCCGCGACGTGACCCAAGAGTCTTTGCGCGGCAACATCAGCCTGGTTCCCCAAGACCCGATTCTCTTTCACCGGACATTGATGGAGAATATCAGGTACGGCAAACGCAATGCTGCGGATCGCGAAGTCATGCGCGCGGCCCGGCTTGCGCACTGCGACGAATTCATCGAGCGTCTGCCGGAACAATACGAGACGTTTGTGGGCGAGCGGGGGATCAAGCTCTCGGGCGGCGAGCGTCAGCGGGTGGCCATTGCCCGCGCCATACTCAAAAACGCACCGATTTTGGTGCTGGATGAGGCGACGTCGTCGCTGGATTCCCATTCAGAACGCCTGATTCAGGACGCGCTGGAGAAATTGATGGCGGGCAAAACCACGATCGTGATCGCGCACCGCCTCTCCACGATTATGAAAATGGATCGCATTGTGGTGGTGCGC
>Ga0209343_10009886_pt1 | contig 10939 bp, 11 predicted proteins | sample RifCSPlowO2_02_FD_184026 | JGI IMG/M metagenome (GOLD analysis project Ga0209343, IMG submission 184026) | Groundwater microbial communities from Rifle, Colorado - Rifle CSP2_plank lowO2_0.2 (SPAdes) (version 2) | ecosystem: Environmental > Aquatic > Deep subsurface > Groundwater | place...
TCGCGCTCGGCGCCGAAGGCGTGCTGCTCGGCACCCGCTTCATGGCCACGCCGGAAGCGCCGATCCATCCGAACTACAAACAAGTGATCGTCAAAAGCGACGGCCACGATACGGTACTGACGGAAATACCCGATCTCGCTAGCCAACGGGTCTGGCCGGGCGCCATGTCGCGGGCGCAACGCAACCAATTTATCGAGCGCTGGTCGGGCCGCGAATGGGCGCTGCGCCAAAACGCGCGCGAGGTCGGTAAACAGGTGGCCGCCGCCCGCGTCGCCGGCGATATCCACAATGCTTCCCTTTCCTTCGGTCAAGACGCCGGCTTGATCGATTCCATCAAGAGCGTCAGGGAAGTGGTCCAAGACATAATTAAGGAGGCGGAGGAAATCATCAAAGGCCGCCTGCAAGGTCTCTTGCGCCCGAGTCAAGGCACCGTTTGAACCCAGGGAAGGTTCCGCATGCAGCTCTTATTTGAGAATTTCGCGCAGTTTGGTCACCACCGCAGGATCCAGCTTGAAAAATCTCGCCACAGTCTTTTCCACCTCTTCCCCGGGTACCGGGTCGATATCCATCTGGGACTTCTTGGCGTCGGCGAGAAATTCCGCATCCTTCATCGTATCCATGAAAGCTTTCTGCAAGATTTGCACGCGATCTTTCGGCGTGCCCGGCGGCAACGAGTAGGGCCGGGTAATCGAGTTTGGGTCGTGAACCGCGGCTTGAAGCAGCAGGCGAGCCTCCTCGGTCTTTGCCAGGCTCACGGCCAGCGGGACTTTGGGAAGTTCCGGATGAGGCTTGGTCACCAGCTGGATGACGAGATTAACGTCGGCGCTTTCCAGTCCCTTGCGCCACATCACCTTGATCGATTCCCACTGCCAACAGCCGCCCGCAAGCTCGCCGCTCTCGGCCGCAAGCCGAATCTCGGCAGTGCCCTTGTATCCGGGGATCGGCTGAACCGGCAGGCCCAGCACCTCTTTCAGCACGCGGGCCATGCCATAGGAGGCATCTCCCGGCCCCACGCCGCCGAGCTTGACCGGTTGTTTTGCCGCTCGCCATTGTTCGACGCTGGTAATGCCGCTAGCTTTGGTCAAAGCACAGGCGCCGGTATCTTGCACGGGCACGCCGAGCCACTCGAACTTGCGCGCGTCAAACTCGATGCCTGAAGCGCCCAGGACCTGGTTCAAAATCTGAAAGCCGTGGAAGTTGCCGATCGTGAGGCCGTCGGGTTTGGCGATCCTGTACAGATGGTTGGCGGCGACGATGCTTCCCGCGCCGGTCATATTTTCTACGATGATCGCAGGATTGCCGGGAATATGTTTGCTCATGTGCCGCGCAATGGCTCGGGAATAGGCGTCGAATCCGCCCCCGGCAGAAAACCCTACGACGATGCGGATCGTCTTACCTTCAAAGGCGGGCTGGGCCGCGTAGAGGGCGCCGTTGAATAGGCTCAGTGACGCGATCGCCGCAATCATGAAGCAGACTCTTCGATTCATAACAACTCTCCTTTGCCGTTGCCTTACGCTTAACACGGTCCCGTAGCATTTAAACTTTATCTGATTCAAACTGTCTCGGACCGAAAGAGTGGCCGCACATTTTACAATTAACGCTCTTCAAGGATTGCGGTGAAAGAGTATTCACCACAGAGACGTGGTTCGAGAACCTCACCACGAACGGAATCGTCGCATTCTAAATCCAGTAGTTTCCCGTTCGTTCCTTCGATGAACTCAGGACTGGCTCTGAGGCTCTCGAAGGGCGAACGTCCGATTGCGACACAGTCTCGACGCCTAGAAGAGAATGGTTTTTAACTTGGCCACCAGTCCGGGGTCTAGTTTAAATATTCCCTCGAAAGTTTTCCTCATGTCATCGGCGGTAACCGGGGCGAGGCCGATCTTTGCTTTGTCCGCCTCCGCGATGAACTCGGCGTCCTTGACGGTCTCTTGCAAAGCTCGCTGTAAAATCTGCGCGCGATCACTCGGCGTCCCAGGCGGCAGCGCCAGGGTCTTGGTGATCTTGCTCGGATAGTGGACGCCGTACTCGATCAACTGTTTGGCCTCCGCCGTCTTCGCCAGATCAATCGCCAGCGGCACCTGGGGCAAATCCGGGAACGCTTTTGGCACCGTTTGCAGCACCACCACGACGGTGCCCGACTCGATGGCTTTTTGCCAGGTGCCCCGCATCGAGTCCCAACCCCAGGACGTGCCGTCGATTTCGCCGCTCTCGGCGGCAAGGCGCATGTCCGCCGTCCCCTTGTAGCCGGAGATGATCTGGGCGGGCAGGTTAAGCGCCGCCTTGACGACTTTGAGGACGTTGTCCGTGCCGAAGGCGCCCGGCCCAGTGGTGCCCAATTTTACCGGCGTTTTGGCCGCCGCCCATTTTTCCATGCTCGTGATGCCGCTCGACCTGGTCATCGCGATGGCGCTTTCGTCCCGTGCCACGGCGCCGACGAAAACGAACTTCTGCATGTCGAATTCGACGCCCGGCTGGCCCATCACCTGACTGTAGGCGAAGCCGCCGCTGAAGTGGCCGAAGGTCAAGCCGTCCGGCTTGGCGACTTTGTAGATGTGGTTGGCGGCGACCAAGCTTGCCGCGCCGGTCATGTTCTCGACGATGATCGTCGGATGGCCGAGAATATATTTGGGCATGTGACGCGAAAGCATCCGGGCCAAGGCATCGTAGCCGCCGCCGGGCGAAAACCCGACGATGATGCGGATCGTCTTGCCCTCGTAGAAATTGCCTTGGGCCGATGAAATCCGCGGGACGAAGAGCATCCATGCAACCGCGGCGATTAGGAATAATATTCGCTTCATAGTCCAACCTCTTTTCGAATTCAAATTTCCCAGCAGGAAACCATTTTCAAAATAGGGGAAAGAACGGTCTCGCGTCAAGCAAAAAAACCCTGCTACGGGGAAAAGGGTGCTCCTCAAAGCCTTCGGACTGGCGCCCGACAGAGATGTCGCCATCTTGCAAGCCGGCGGCTCGCCGGAAAGGGCCGCCTCCCCCGGCTGCGTTTGGCGGCCAGCAGGTTGTTGACAAGTTGGGATAGCTGGCGGATATTGCAACCGATTCGGATTTGGTTGGTTGACCCGTGTTAGGAGATAGCGCGATCGGTATTGGTCGCCGCCTAAAGCGGGTGACTTAATGGTTAGGCGCTTAGCAACGATGTCCCGCGATTTGCCAGAGTCAGACTGGAAGGCGTTCCGTAAGCTGCGTGAGGTTGCACTCGCGCGTTTCTGCGAGCGCGTACTTGGCGAAATCGGAACTATCGCGTCAACCAGCGCAACCTCCTACCACGACCGCTACTTGAAGATCTATGAACTCATTGATAACCGAGACGAAGAACTTGCGCGTGCGTTCAACGACCCGCGACGTTCACGGGCAATATTGCAGCTTGCTGCCATCAATTCATATGGCCTTCTGAGCGAGGAGGAACTGCTGTTCTTTACCCCGGAGACCCGGGAGGCTGTGGCGTTGCTGTCCAAACCTGCAAAGAGCGGGCGTGGACGCAAGCGCGCCTAACTGTAGCTACCGCGGACGTGCCGGAAGCGCCATGCCATATTCTCTGACCGCGGGGTGCGAGTAAATTGGATTGACAATAACACCACCTTATCGGATACTCTCGGCCGCAACGAGATGGGAGCCAGTCTGCGTTCTCTGATGGGCGTTTTGGCCTTTCGAATGCGAGCTGGCAAGGTCGCGCGCGGTTTTTGGGTTTTCGGTAGCCAGCCCTTGAAATCGAGTTCCTATCATTGACCTGGATGGGTTGGGGTGCTGCAGTAGCAGGGTCGACAAGCCCCAACTTGGAAGTCCCAGGAGTGGAGAGCAAGTATGTGCGAAATATCTCACGACGACATCACTCCGGCGGCATTCGTTGACGCAGGCACACGTAAGCTCCCGGTGGTGGACCTGAATGATATGGTGGAAGAGTTGCTACCCGTCGCTCGCTTTATCGCGGGGGAGCCGGAGGTCCGGCGGACGGGGGCGGGGTTCATCGGTTACGGCTCTACCAAGCCGGGCGACAAAGTGCTGCTTGCGGCGGACACTCACTACGACTGGCGGGTGGTGGAGGCGACGGCGCGGGCGTTGCGCGAGCGGGGCGCGAAGGTGGACGTAGTCACCGTGGACGTCGGACCGGACCGCGACTTCACCGACGTGGAGGAAATCAACACCGTGATGCGCCGCGAGCCGTGGGAGAACCACCCGCGCCGCTGGGAGGGTGTGCCCTGGGTGGAGGAGCTGGCGCTACGGGGCAAGTACGACCTGTTATGCCACGGCAAGGGCGGCAGCATTCCCCAGACACCCCACCGCTACGAGGCATTTCCCTGGCTGACATCGGAGCACTTCACGCAACCCGCCACTACCTACCCGCGCAAGCTGCACACGGCGATCAACGTGAAGGCTTGGCAGCAGATCCGCGAGAACGGGCGTGGCGGTCGCGTGCACCTGACCGACCCGGAGGGAACGGACCTGCGCTGGACGCTGTGGGACGAGTACTTTGATGGAATCCGATTGGGCAGCGGCGAGACGCCGTTTTGGGGCCACCTGATGTCACATCCTCCCACACCAATCATCTCTAAGGAAGATGCGACCGGCCTGGCTGCCGGCACCACTTCGCATTTCGCCAGGCCGTTTCCGCACATCCGCGTCAGCGTGCAGGATGGCCTGGTACAGACGGTGGAAGGCGGCGGAGCGTACGGAAAGGCGTGGACTGACCTGCTGCATGAGTCGCGCAACACTCAGTATCCGTGCTTCCCTCGGCCCGGGCTGTTCTGGTTCTGGGAGGCAGCGATCGGCACCAATCCTAAGATCTCGCGGCCATCGCGCATCCACCGGGTGGCGTCCGGCGGGTTCGAGTGGGAGCGGCGCCGCTCGGGTGTCATCCACCTCGGCTTCGGCACCTTCTGGCGCGGGCCGGAGGAGCGCTGGGCGGGCGAGCGGGGACTTCTATACGGGCACCTGCACGTCCACCTGCTGTTCCCCACGCTGGTCATCGAAACGCGCAACGGCAAATCCATCACCGTGATCGATAACGGCCGACTAACCGCGATGGACGATCCTGAAATCCGCGCCGTCGCCTCTGAATTTGGCGACCCGGACGAACTGCTACGCGAGGAATGGAGCGCACCCATCCCAGGGATTAGCGCGCCGGGCAGCTACGACGAGTACGCCGCGAATCCAGCGAAGTGGATCTACGCCATTTGAAAACGTTCTCCATAAAGCCTAGAAGCGGAGCGGGGTTCGAGTGATGACAAAAAAATTCTCGATTTTATCCTTAGTCCTAACCGGCACAGTTTTTTTCGCATGGGCAACCGAACCTGCGTTTGCCCAGGAACCCTTTTACAAGGGTAAGACCATACGCATCATCGTGGGCTTCGGCGCAGGCGGAGGATTTGATGCCTATGCTCGCTCGTTGAGCCGCCATATGGGCAAACATATTCCGGGTAATCCCACGTTGATCGTAGAAAACATGACAGGTGCCGGAAGCCTAGTTGCCGCCAGCCATCTTTACAAGGTAGCCAGGCCCGACGGACTGACCATCGGGACCTTCCATGGAAGCCAGGTCGTCGCGCAGCTCATAGGCGGTCAAGGGATTGAATTCGACGCACGCAAACTCGAATGGATTGGGACCCCCGGGAAGAACCATGATGTTTGCCTCCTGAGTAAAGCAAGCGGAATCACCTCCGTTGAACAATGGGTGGCGGCAAAAACGCCTATCCGGCTTGGCGGGTCCGCACCCGGCTCGTCCACAGATGATTTCCCGAAAATTTTGAGAGCCGTTCTGGGTCTGCCCTTAAGGGTCGTCACCGGCTATAAGGGCACTGCCGACATGCGGCTCGCTGTGGATGGAGGAGAAATTTCGGGACTCTGCGGCATCTCAGCGGCGTCGGTGAGAGCCACTTGGAAAAAACAACTCGAGGTGGGTGATGTAACGGTTGTACTGCAGAACACGCCTCAGCCTCACCCCGATCTCCCCAGCAATATTCCGCTAGCCATCAACCTGGCTAAGACCGAGGAGGGACGCCAATTAATTCATACCGGCATCCACGCTCCAAGCGCCATCACCTATGCTTACTCAGCGCCTCCAGGCACGCCGCAAGATCGAATTCAGATCCTACGTCGCGCCTTTTGGAACACCACCAAAGATCCGGATTTTTTAGCCGAGGCTACCAAGGCTAATCTCGACGTCAACTCCATCCAAGGTGAGGAAGTGGCCAAGCTCGTTTCTGACCTTTTCAGGCTCGAGCCCAGGATAGTCTCTCGGCTAAAAGAGCTCCTGGGTCAATCGAATTAGATGGGCAGCCCCGGGTCGTCGAGCTGAGCACGAAGCCCGCGTCCACGATCGCGTGATTGTGATTGTGATTGGGGCCAGGATTGTGATTGGGGCCAGGTCTTGCAATCACACATTGTTGTAATGCAAGACCCCATAAGCGACCCCATAAGTTTAAGTTTTACGGTAGAGCCGCCTACGATTTGACATGACGCCACCTTCTCGGATACTGTCCGCCCCAGACAGAGATGGGGGTAAGGGGCAAGTCTATTTTCTGAGTTAGCCACTTGAGGCTCTGAAACGCGGGCTCGCACCGGGTCGTCGGAGTAATGTTGAGTGCTCAGTGGCCAACCCCCCAAAGTACATTCCTATCATTAATGGCAATCACAACTGGAGGAGTCATGTGCAACTTCAGGACCGTGTGGTTTATCTCCCACGTCATAGCCTTCTTCACGGGTTGCTTCGGTGTCGCCGCGGCGATTACGTTGCCCGATTTAACAAGCCGCGTTCAGAATATGGGCCGAGTTGAACGTGAGGCGCTGTTGGTCAAGGGCGCCAAGGAAGAAAAAGAGGCGATGTTTTACGGGACGACGCCGGTCAATCAGCTCGCCGTCCTCAAAAAAGCGTTCAGCGCGCGTTACCCGTTTGTCGATCTGAAGCATTACTACTCCCCGCGACAAGGAATTCTCAATAAGACCATGAGCGAGGCGCGCGGCGGCGCCAATATTGTCGACGTCATCATGACGGACTTGAGCTACGGCTCGCTGTTCATCAAAGAAGGAGTCTCGCATCCTTACACTACGCCCGACCTGAAGCGCTACGTGCGCGGATCCTACGATCCTGACGGCCACTGGTACACGATGTACATGCTCAGCATCGCGCTCGTCTACAACCGGAACATGGTAAAGCCTAACGAGGCGCCGCGGAGCTATCAAGATCTGCTCGAGCCCAAATGGAAAGGTATGATGCTATTCGATCCTGAAGCGGCTTACATCATGGCGGCCATGGAGCAAGCTTGGGGAAAAGAAAAGGCCCGCGACTACCTGGCGCGCCTCGCCAAACAGAACCTGATCTTCAGACGCGGCACGACGTTGACGACGCAGCTCATCGCGGCCGGCGAACAGCCCATTGCCATCGCCGTCAACGCCGAAACTGCCGCGGAGGTGCGCGACAAGGGCGCGCCCCTTGGCTTCAGTGTCCTGTCGCCCCGAATTATAAAGCCCAACGGGTTTTTCGTCGCGAAGAAGGCGCCGCATCCCCACGCGGCCTTGCTGTTCACGGACTGGACGTTGTCGGAAGAAGGGCAAAAGGTGCTCGCGCTGGAACTGGGCAAGGGCGTCGCAATGAATGGTATTCCGGTTAAGTACAAAGAATTTCAGGGCGAGCCCGATTTTGTCGTGGGCCCGGAGTTCGGCAGTCAGTTGAAGCAGCATATGATGGAGTTTCAAAAGATCTTTGGCCTGTAGGATACGTCAAGACAACGTTTATCGAGCCCGTGCTGAGGAATGAAGAACCGAGGGCGCATTGGGGCTAGTGGGGCTGGTGTCTGACTTGCGAAACTTGCGCAAGTACGTTGCCTCGCCCACCACTCGCGTTGCAGATCCCAGCTTACGCAAACAGCGCGAGTTTGACACACCTTCCACCCACGATCGCTACCAGAAGATCTATAGACTCATTGCTGACCGAGACGAAGAACTTGCGCGTGCGTTCGACGACCCGCGACGTTCAACGGCAATATTGCAGCTTGCCGCTATCAATTCATACGGCCTTCTGAGCGAGGAGGAACTGCTGTCCTTTACCTCGGAGACCCGTGAGGTTGTGGCGTTTCTGTCCAAACCTGCAAAAAGCGGACGTGAACGCCAGCGCGCCTAACTATAGCTGCCGCGGACGGGCCGGAAGCGCCATGCCATATTCTCTGACCGTGGCGGCCCGCCGCAGAGCAACAAGTTAGGCGTCAGTAGACATAGCGGCGTTATATTGCTAACATGCAATATATGCGGGCCGTCCTCTTTTCGCACGCCAAGGAAATCCGCGACGATGGCTCGATTGTTGAGATCGTGATCTGGGAACTTGCTGAACCGCTGCCGCCGAGCACGCATCGCTACAAGTATCGGCTCTACTACGGTGCGGCAGGCGTTGGCCGCGTTCGTTACGACAACGAGCGCGGCAGGGGTGATCACAGGCACTTGGGCGACGTGGAGCACGACTACCTTTTCTCATCCGTCGAGCAACTGCTCGAAGACTTCAGGTCAGACGTTGAGCGCTGGGGGTAATCATGAAGGCCGTCATTGAAGTTTCGCGTAAGGGTTCTATCTTTGGTGCTGCAGCGAAGCAAGTTGCTGCTGCTCGGCAAGGCAAAGTTCCCGATTTCCATCTGAGCTTTGAGTCGGCTCGTTCGCTCTTCGCCGAGCTCACGCCCGCGCGCCTGGATCTTCTCGATACGCTACGCCGGGCTGGGCCGTGTAGTGTCTACGCTCTTGCCAAGGCGGCGGAGCGCAACTACTCGAACGTTCACACCGATGCAGCGCGGCTTGAAGAGCTGGGTCTTATTGAGCGCACTGAGGACGGTAGTGTCTCGGTCCCGTTCGATTCCGTTGAGATTTTAGTTCCCCTTGCCCAGGTCGCGTAGTTGCTGAGCCCAAACGTTAGACGGCATAGATTGCCAGGCAAACCTACCGTGAGCTTCTCGACGCGAATATTCATGATTGATCAGGCAAACCATCTTTACCGCCTCTTGGGGTCAAGATTCGCGGCCATGCTTTCCGATCCATCAGCCCATCCTATCCCGCAGTTCGCGGCACGGCGCGTGCGGGGGGCGGAAGCGGTTGTCGAGCAGGCTCACCGGCGTCCTGTCAAAGTTATCCGAATGGTCTTCTTCATGCTCACCTTTAACGAGAGAGGCGTCCTCGACACGGACGCACTTATGCGGCAAGCGGCAGCGGCGCTCGACACCGTCCAGCTGCAGACGCGATCGAACGGATCTACGGTTCTAGAGGCTCAGAGCCGATTTGTCGTAAGTGGAGGTCGGTGGAAACCGACGCCGGCTCTTGAGGCCGAAATTCGCGCCGTGGCCTTGGGAAAGCAGCAATGTCCCGTGCTCAAACATCCCCGATCGTAGACCTCGGCGCATTTGCGCAAATACGACAGGACTACCGGCTGATGGGATTCCGCGAGCACAATACCGATTGTTTCTAGACTCCGCGGCCAGCAGGTTGTTGACAAGCCGGAGTAGCTGACGGATATTGCAACCGATTCGGATTTGCTTGGTTGACCCGTGTTAGACGATAAGCCAACCGGCATTTGTCGCCGCCTAAAGCGGGTCACTTAATAGTTATCCGGACGAACGGAATCGTGGCACTCCGGCGCAGGTGACATTGTGGCGAAGGGAAACGACGGGAACTACCTCCAGCACAGCATCGAGGTGGCGATCGGTTGGCACTTGGCCACGCGGATCGCCGGGAGTCGCCTTCACATCGCGCTCACGCATGGGATGGCGCCGTACGAGCCGTGCGGTTCCCTTCCGACGGGTCAGACGCGCGCTGCGTTGACCGACGCCCTTGAGAGCGCGCGGCATTCCCCGCGCGATGGCGAATCGCCGATGGTGTCGGCCTATAGGGCGACGGAGGCTTCGCTCAAGCATTATCCCAACACAGGCGAATTGCTCGCCGCGATCATCGGCAGAGGCCGCCTGACGGGTGGAATCGCGGAGACGAACGCGGAGAAACACGCGGCGTTGCAAGAGGCGTGGGCTCAATCACAGGTTACGCCGGTTGCTGCGTCATGGAGAAAGGAAGTTCAACCTCGAGGGGCATTGAGATGTCCAGCCTCTCTCCAGTCACCATGGTTGTTCTCCGCGGATCCGATGACGTATCACGACGAAGGAAATGCAGACGACGACCAGCTTTACCGGGCGGACACGGAACTGCTCTCGGATGTGTTGAAGGGGTTCCTCAGCAGCGGTCAGCCAGGAGTCGCAGCGTTGTTTGTGTACGCCGTTAGACCGGACAGCCGACCGAAGTTCTGGCGCTTTACCGATGATCTCGCCGAACGAACGGGTGCCGTCAACATCTCGTGTTGGGTCACGCACCAAGGGGGCAATAGGAATCTCGCAGCCCTGCTCTGTTCACCGTCGCTCCTTCGGCCAACTTGGCTTCCAGGGCCAGTCAGCTTCGGCCGCTGAGGGGCAGGCCGGCTAACCAAACGAATGGAGCCGACGCGCGAATCGTCCCGTGCCATCATGTCGCAGAGACGCGCGGCACATTCGTAGCGTTCCGCAGCACAAATGAGAGGACGATGGCATTTTGGTGCTGGTGGATTCCGGGGACACGATACTAAATTCTTCTTGACGACTTCGCAGGCAATCTAATACGCTTCGCCCATGGGTCGGATTTCCAGACTCGTGGTGTCTGGTTATCCACATCATGTAACGCGGAGGGGCGTACTCTCAATCCCCATGTTCAGCAGCGACCAGCCTCGTTCATTGTTGGAGATATCCTTATCGACCGGTTTGTGAAAGAGGCGGCCGATTCTGAAAACCGCCGCTTTGAGACTGTGTGGCAATCGGACGTTCGCCCTTCGAGAACCTCAGGACGAACGGAAAATTGCCTGATTTAGACTGAGCCAATTCCGTTCGTGGTGAGGCTCTCGAACCATGAACGGAATTACGACACAGTCTCCTTG
>Ga0209343_10009889_pt1 | contig 10937 bp, 4 predicted proteins | sample RifCSPlowO2_02_FD_184026 | JGI IMG/M metagenome (GOLD analysis project Ga0209343, IMG submission 184026) | Groundwater microbial communities from Rifle, Colorado - Rifle CSP2_plank lowO2_0.2 (SPAdes) (version 2) | ecosystem: Environmental > Aquatic > Deep subsurface > Groundwater | place: Rifle...
CTCTGCGGTCGCCGGTTCGCCGCCGGCAGCAATGGTCTTACTGTTTTCGTCTTCAAAACGCACCCGGTCGACAACCTCGCCGATAAGAAAGGTGGTATCGCCCGGATCCTTAATGCGTACTTTATCACTCATCTTACGGATAATTACTTCGAAATGACGGTCATCGATGATAATTCCCTGCGATTCATAGACGTTTTGCAACTCACGCAACAGGTACTGTTGAGCGCCGCGCAAGCCGCGGAGCCGGAGTACTTCTTTCAGATCCAAAAATCCTGATGCCAACTGCGCGCCGATTTCGATCAGCTGTTCATTTTTTACTTTCAGTTCCATGGAAACAGGAACGGTGTATTTCCTGATTTCTTCCCGGGATCCTTTTGACGGCGTAATGGTCACTGCATACCCGTCTTCAGTTTCCTCAATAGTTGCCCGTCCCGCTATTTCGGCGACCGGTGAGAGAAGCTTTGGCACGCGCGATTCAAATAACTCCTCGACACGCGGCAAACCCTGCGTTACGTCGAGGCCGACCACGCCGCCGGAATGCTTCACGCGCAAGGTCAGCTGTGTGCCCGGTTCTCCTATTGATTGCGCTGCAATAACGCCTACCGGCGTACCGAGCGTCACGAGATGAAGATTGGAAAGATCCCATCCGTAGCAATGCTGACATACACCATATTTAGCACGGCAAGAGAGGATAGAACGAACATTCACTGACTGAATGCCATTTTTCTCGAGCAGGGCAACAGTTTCATTTTCGAGAACGGTATTTCGCTTTAATAAAGCAGTCTTACCTTTCGGTTTCTTCACATCTTCGGCAAGGACCCGCCCCATGAGACGTTCAATAAACGGCCGTTCGCGTGGATCCTGCCTCGAAATGGCAACGCCATCCGTCGCACCGCAGTCCTCCATGCGGATGATTGCGTCATGAGAAACGTCCACGAGCCGTCGAGTCAAGTATCCAGCATCGGCTGTCTTTAGAGCCGAATCGGTCAGTCCTTTCCGTGAACCGCGTGCACTGGTAACGTATTCAAATATCGAAAGCCCCTGACGGAAATTGGATTTTGTCGGCAACGGAACGACTTTACCGAGCGGATCGACCACCAATCCCCGCATGGCAGACAGCTGTTTAATTTGATCCCGCGAAGCGCGCGCGCCGCCGGATTCTATGATGATACGCGCGGAATTTTCTGTGTCGAACAACTTCCATGTTTCATCGGTCAATTTTTCAGTCGTATCGATCCAGATTTTGTTGACGAGACGGCGTCGCTCTTCAGAAGTAATGTATCCTTTGTTGTAGTTTTCCTCATGTTGTCCGACTAATTTTTCCGCTTTCTTGATATAGTCATCTTTGTTCGGCAACATCTTACAGTCAAAAACTGATACTGATACGCCGCCGGCAACTGTTTCTGCCCAAAATCCGAGGTTTTTGATTTCATCGATAAGCCGGGCAGTTTCTTCATAAGTGCACTGTTTAAATGCGCGCATCACGATTCCTTTTAATGCAGCGGCATTCACCGTGTTGTTTATGTACGGGATAGTATCAGGAAGTTTTTCATTAAATAGGATCCGTCCGACGGTCGTCACGATCGGCTTTCCGCCGAGATACATCTGCATTCGCTGTCTCAAGCTAATGTGGTTATTTTGATATTCATAAATTGCTTCGTCGCGCGAGTATATATGCGTTTTTTTCTCGTTTTCAGAAAACGGGATGCTTTCGTCTATTGACGTCAGATAGTACATACCCAGCGCCATTCCCTTATTCGGCACAGACACCGGGCTCCCATCGGCAGGCTTGAGTAAATTCTTTGAAGGCAACATCAATTCTTCGGATTCAGAGCGTGCTTTTTCAGACAACGGAATATGCACTGCCATCTGGTCGCCGTCGAAGTCCGCATTATAACCGGAACATACGCAGGGATGCAGCCGGATAGCAGATCCTTCTATCAGAATGGGATAAAATGCCTGTATGCCGAGCTTATGAAGCGTTGGTGCGCGATTAAGAAGAACTGGATGCGTTTTGGTTATTTCCTCGAGAATATCGAAAACCTCCGGAATTCGCTCATCGAGGAGCGATTTGGCGTTCTTCACGTTTTGTGCGATGCCTCGCTTGAGGAGTTCACGCAACACGAACGGCTTGAACATTTCAAGCGCCATCTCCTTTGGCAATCCGCATTGGGTCAATTTCAGCTCGGGTCCTACCACTATAACCGATCGTCCTGAATAATCCACGCGTTTACCGAGCAGATTCTGACGGAATCTTCCTTGTTTTCCGCGCAGCATGTCGGTGAGAGATCGCAGCTTTCGTCGAAGTGAGCGGCCGCGGCGCGCGTGGCTGGAATCAATGAGTGAATCAACAGCTTCCTGCAGCATGCGTTTTTCGTTGCGAAGAATGATATCAGGCGCACCAAGCTGGATAAGGTGCTTAAGGCGATTATTGCGGTTGATAACCCGGCGGTAGAGATCGTTTAAGTCGGAAGTGGCAAACCGTCCTCCGGAAAGCTGCACCATAGGACGAAGGTCGGGCGGTATTACCGGAATGACCTGCATGATGATCCATACCGGATCCACGCCTGCTTTTCGCAAACCTTCAACGATGCGTAGTTGCTTTACGAGTTTTATGTGTTTCTGCCCCGTGCTTTTTTTCGATTCTTCACGAATCTGCGCGGCGAGCTTATCCAAATTCATGCGGTCCAGAACTGCCTTAATCCCTTCTGCGCCGGTTTGAACTTCGAAAAACGAACTGGCGCCCAAGTCTGCAAGACGCAAATATTCCTCTTCGCTTAATACCGTCAATTCTTTTAATGACCGTACGAGGCTTCCCATGCGTTTATAAAACTCTTCGTTCGTCATCTTTTCTTTCAGGTACCGTTCTTTGGCATAAGTAATCTTTTGCTTGATTTTAAGCTTCGCTTCCTGCGCATTAATTTCCTGCGCCTCTCTCTGCTTTATACGCTTTTTGATATCCATAACCATCTCTTTTTCTTCATCCGTGATTACCGCAAGCGCTTCTTTGTGCCGTTGCTCAAGTGCCTTTTGTGCTTCAGCACCGCGATCGCTGACACTTTTAACCGCTTCCTTTTTCTTAATAGGGTCAACCGATAACACGAGAAAATGCGTGAAGTAAATGATGCTTTCGACTGCCTTGGGCGGTATATTTAAGAGAAGCGAGAGTACAGAAGGCGCCCCTTTGAAAAACCATATATGCGCACAGGGGGCAGCTAAAGTGATATGGCCGAGCCGTTCACGTCTCACGCGGGATTGGGTTACTTCAACACCGCATTTATCACACACGACACCCTTATAACGAATCCGCTTATATTTACCACAGTAACACTCCCAGTCTTTCGTGGGACCGAAAATGCGCTCATCGAATAATCCGTCTTTTTCCGGACGAAGCGTCCGGTAGTTAATGGTTTCCGGCTTGGTTACTTCGCCTTTCGACCACGTTACGATTTGGTCAGGCGCGGCGAGCGCGATCTTGAGCGCGGTAAAGTCTGTTTGTTGTGAAAATGGATTATTGTTGTTCATATTGAAGATGAGCCGACCGGTTCAACATTCAGCGATAAACTTTGCAATTCCTTTACTAAGACTTTAAAAGATTCGGGAATCGTCGGCGTCGGGATGGGAATATTTTTAACGATTGCCTCAAACGCGCCCGCACGGCCGACGACGTCGTCGCTCTTAATAGTTAAAAGTTCTTGCAGCGTATATGCCGCCTTATGCGCCTCGAGTGTCCAGACTTCCATTTCGCCGACGCGCTGGCCGCCCATTTGCGCCTTGCCGCCGAGCGGTTGCTGGGTAACCAGTGAGTACGGTCCGGTAGAGCGGGCATGCGTCTTATCCTCGATCATATGGATCAGCTTCATAACGTAACCTATCCCATAGACCACCTCACGGTCAAAGCGTTGGCCGGTACGTCCATCGTACAATTCGGTTTTACCCGAAATCGGGACTGCTGACTTTTTGAGAATATCAAAAATCATTGATTCAGAAACCTTTTCAAATACCGGTACCGCATACGACACTCCTTGTTTTTCTGCCGCCCATCCGAGTGTTGCTTCTAAAAGCTGGCCGAGGTTCATACGGTTATATACCGACAGCGGTGAGATAATAATGTCGATCGGCGTACCGTCCGGAAGATACGGCATATCGGCAACCGGTACGATTTTTGAGATAACACCTTTGTTACCGTGTCGTCCGGCGAGCTTGTCACCGACGACTACCTTACGCAGCTGTGCTACTTTGACGATGATTCGGCGGATGGTACCCGGCTCTAATTCGTCTCCTTTATCCCGGTCGAGAACTTTCACGCCGACGACTATTCCGCGCTCACCGTGCGGCATACGAAGCGATGTATCACGTACTTCACGTGCCTTTTCACCGAAAATCGCGCGCAGCAATCGCTCTTCTGCCGTCAGTTCGGTTTCTCCCTTCGGCGCTATTTTTCCGACCAGGATATCATTCGGCCCTACTTCGCTACCGATGGTAATAACGCCGTCTTTGTCGAGATTGCGCAGTACTGCTTCGCCGACATTGGGAATATCCCGTGTCGTTTCTTCAGCTCCTAATTTGGTGTCTACGACGTCCGTCTCATACTCTTCGATATTGATAGAGGTCAGTAAATCTTCATGCAGCAATCGTTCGGAAATAACGATCGCATCTTCGTAGCCGAGTCCGTCAAATGCCATATAGGCAATACGGACGTTTTGCCCAAGAGCCAATTCGCCGTTTTCGCACGCAGGACCGTCTATGAGGACTTGTCCTTTTTTAACTTTTTGTCCGAGAAAAACCAGAGGTTTTTGGGAAAAGCTCGTGGATTGGGACGTTTTCTTAAACTTTTCGATTATGTAGACGCGTTCTTTCTTCTTCGCATCGTTGGGTTTGACGGTTAATTTATTTGCATCAACATACGTGACCACACCCTCTTCTTCTGCGGTAATGACGCGTCCAAGGACGCGCGGAATATGCATCTCCATACCGGTACCCACGATCGGCGTCGACGGCTTGATCAAAGGCACTGCCTGGCACTGCATGTGTGTTCCCATCAACGCGCGGTTTGCCTCGTCGTGCGCGATAAACGGAATCAGCGCGGCCGACGTTCCCACTACTTGCTGGGGGGAAATATCACAAAATTGGATTTTTGAACTATCTACTTCGATAAATTCTCCCTGATATCTTGCGGGGACAATTTCATCTTTTATTTTTCCGTTCTCGGTTGCGCGTGTTGCCTCGGTGATATAATACTCTTCTTCATCATCTGCCTGGAAATATACCACCTCATCCGTGATCTTACGTTTAACCACTTTGCGGTACGGCGTCTCTAAAAACCCGTACTGGTTTACGCGGGCAAAAAGCGTCATGTAGGTAACCAATCCGATGTTCGGACCCTCCGGCGTACGGACCGGACAAATGCGCCCGTACTGCGAAGAATGAATATCACGGATGGAAAATGATGCACGTTCCCGGGAAACGCCGCCGCTTCCCATCACGGTCAAACGGCGAAGGTTATCCAGTTCGGAAAGGGGGTTAGTCTGGTCAACAATAGTCGAAAGCTGGCTGACGCGGAAAAATTCGTTTATTGAGGCGATCAATGGTTTGGGGTTTATCAGCTGGCTTGGCGTCAGATCAGCAACGGCGCCGGTTAAACTCATCCGCTCTTTTATCGTCCGTTCCAGTCGCAACATGCCGACGCGGAATGCCGTAGAAAGAACCAATTCCCCCACGCGGCGGACGCGGCGGTTCCCCATATGATCAATGTTGTCTACCTGACCTTTGTGACTCATCAGGTTGATTAACATCTGGATGGATGCGATAACATCCTCTTTTTGCAATACCCACGTTTCCTGGTCATTCGGAAGATTGAGTTTTAGCCGCCGGTTCATCTTGTACCTGCCGACATCCCCGAGGTTATACATCCTGTTATTGAAAAACATGCCGTTTATGCGTTCCCGTGCGTTTTCAACGACCAGCGGCTCACCCGGACGGACTTTTTTGTAAATCTCCAAAATGGCTTCTTCATATGTTTTCGTCGGATCTTTTTCGATGGTTTTTGCTATAAATTTCTTGTCATCGGAGAAAAGCTTCATTATCGCTTCATCGGACGCGTAGCCCAACATACGCAAAAAAATAGTCGCCGGGAGTTTACGCCGGCGATCAATACGTACATAAATCACTTCATTTCGCGAAATGACAAAATCGAGCCATGACCCGTAGAGCGGACGAATTTCGGCTTGATACAACATCTTATTCGTGGTCGGATCAACTTCTCCGGTAAAATATACCCCTGCCGCACGGATTATTTGATTAACGACACAACGTTCAACTCCGTTGATGATGAATGTTCCTCGGTTAGTCATCACCGGAACTTCACCGCCGTAAACGGTTTGAGTAGCTGTTTTGCCGGTTTTTTTATTGGTAAGTGAGACGTCTATGCGTAACGCTTGTTCGTAGGAGAGATCTTTCTCTATGGCTTCGTCGACCGTAAGCTTGGGTTCATCAAAGGAATGGTTTCCGAATGACAGAGTCCAGTTTTTTCCGCTATAATCCTCAATGGGAGAAATCTCATTGAGTACCTGACGTATTCCGTCATTGAGAAACCATTTATAGCTTTCTTTTTGAACTGCAAGCAAATCCAGCGGAGGCAGTGAAATGGTATTCTGGTTTACGTTTATTCGGCTATGGGGGGAATGTATCGTTTTCTTCGCCATCTGAAATTAAAACAAGAAAAGCAAGCGTACCGCACATACGCTTTCTTTCTGCACGAGCGTTTTGTGTTTATATCACATACATTACCGACTGTCAAGAATATAATTTTGTATGTTTACCTGATGTTCTTCCAGCGTGCGGGCAAAGTGGCTTTTTCCTTCAGAATCTGCGACGTAGTAAAAATAGTCCGTCTGTTCCGGATAGACGACGGCGCGGATTGACGAAAGTCCCGGATTTGCTATCGGTCCGGGAGGAAGTCCTGCATATTTATAGGTATTGTAGGGTGAATCTATTTCTTTATCGGCAGCGGTTAGTGTTTCTTTCCACCAGTCTTTTTCTTCAGACTGGTAGCCAAGCGCATATTGTAACGTTGCGTCGATATCGAGTTTCATACCAGCTGCGAGCCGGTTGTGCAATACCGAAGCGACCATAGGACGGTCCTCTTCTAAACGAGCTTCCCGTTCAACAAGCGAAGCGATGATCACGACGTCGTTGAGAGTCAATTGTTGCCCGGCAGTTGCCGCACGCAGCTCCTCGTCTATTTTTTTATCGAAATTGTTCCGCATTATCTTGACAACGGCCGATGCGGAGGCTTGTAGGGGAAACAGATAGGTATCCGGAAACATGTACCCTTCTTCTGCCTGCCCAATAAACTCCTGCTCCGAAATAGCCAGTTCCTGTGCGAGTTTAAGCCCGATTTCTTCCGTTCGCCATCCTTCAGGAATCGTCACCCATTTATCCAGCGTGCCATGTTGCAGCTCATCGATGACTTCAGATAATGTCATTGCCGGCGCCAGACGAAAATCACCCGCCTGAATGCGCGTCTCGACACCGAGTTTTTTTACCTGGAGGAAAAACATGAGCGGGTCGCGGATAAATCCTTCATGTTTTAAACGTTCGGCAATCCCGCGAATGGATTCGCCTGGAGGTATAACGAAAATTTTCGTTTCTGTACTTGCGGGATTGACCGGAGAAACAGCTTGTCTCGACCACAATAAGCCAATTACCGTAAAGCCGGATAGTAAAATGGTCAAGAGTAGTAGCCGTACTTTCACGAGCGCCGCTCCTGACGACAACACTATCATGAACCAACCGGAATGTCAAACAAAGAAGCTTTATGCCACTCCGTCCCGATGTACGTCGGGACTTCGTTTGGCATACCAGCTGAATTTTAAAAGCAGAGGGGTATACATGGCTGAAAAAACACGATACAATGAAACGGTAATTCGCCTGCTTGCCCTGTCTGCCCAGGCAGGAGACAAGGCAGGTATTTCTCGTGATTATGAAACTGCCAAAGGTATCCGATTTTCTTAAATCCAGAACTTCATCCGGGCAGAAAACCTACTTTCTTGCTCTTCAAGTGGGCACTACGTGCACTAAAGCTGCTGTTTGGCAGGACGACGAAACACGCACTGTTCAATCGGTAGGTAAGCATGAAGACACGCATCAGGCAATTGTGGATGTAGTCGGCGGCCTCCCTGTCCAAAACGTCATTCTCGGCGTACCTGATCATTATATTGATAATAATGAACTGAAAGAGTCATTTCAGCCGTCTATCCAAGCAATCCTTGAACGGACACACCTTACACCGATCGGCTTCGTTCCTATCCGCGAAGCCATCATGCATGCGCTTGAAGCGGAATACGAAACGCCGCAGACCGTCCTTCTTCTCGGTTTGGAGGGAGATAAGCTTTCGTTATCTCTCTACCGGGTGGGAATACTCAAACGAATAACTTCAGTTCCCCGAACCGGGAATCTGATCCAGGATTTTGAAAATGCCCTTGATTCTTTTGCCGAAGAAGAAATTTTTCCGTCAAAAATCATCCTGTACAACGAAGGGAAAGAGCTTGACCAGATAAAGGAAAAGCTTCTTTCATATCCCTGGCAAAAAAATGATAAGTTCTTGCATGTACCAAAAATCATACCGCTCCCCTGGGATTATTCTATTCGCGCAATCGTTCACGCAGGACTGTCTGTTCAAGCAGGACAATCAATTCCGGCAGATCTGACAGTAGCGGCAAGCTCACTGCCAAAAGATGAACAAACGGAGAAAACAGCAGACCATTTTCCGCCTTCGTCTGATGAACAGCCTATTGCCGATCAGCCGCCAGTTCAACCACCTATCGCTTCAGAACAAGACGAGGAAGATAACCTGGGATTTGTTACCGACGTAGATATAGCAGATGAGGAGAAAAATACTATGAAACAGGAAGAGCCGGAAGAGGAAGCACACCCGTCAAGTATGCATCACGCCCCTGCAAAGGATGAGCCCGTACCGCCAACGGAGACCGCGCCGATCTATGCTGATACGCCTTTTGCGCCGGAAACGGCAGCGCCTGATATAAAAACGCGTGCTCCGGAAAAACGCCGCTCACTATTGCCTATGATTTCCCTGCCGCATTCGCTGACGGTCCCGAATCCGCAGCAGATCATTCCCCTGGCAGCCGCCCTGTTTATTCTCGGTGTCTCTACCGCAGGTGCCGCATATTGGTATCCGCACACGACTGTTGAGCTTATTGTACAGCCGGAATCATTGGAAAAAGAAGTAACGATAACCGTCAACACCGCGTCGAGCGAACCGGACATAGCGTCGGAGCAAATTCCCGGAAACGTGTATTCCACGACCGTTTCACAAACCAAAACAGCACCGGCAACCGGTACCAAAACAACTGGAGAAAAAGCGAAAGGAGATGTAATCGTCTACAACAAATCAACGAGTGAAAAAATCCTGAAAAAAGGAACGGTGCTCGCCGCGACGTCTGAAGTCAGCTTCACGCTCGATGGCGATGTTGCCGTTGCGTCTGCGAGCGATACCGGTGAAAGTCTCGAATACGGCAAGGAAAAAGTATCGGTTATCGCAAGCCGCATAGGTCCCGCCGGCAATGTAAAAGGCGATACTGAATTCGCTGTTGCCGATTTTCCCAAAACCACCCTCTTAGCGAAAAATGACGCGGCGTTTTCAGGCGGCAGCGAACGCGAGATAACCGTTGTTTCAGCCGAAGATCAAAAATCTCTCCTTGCCGCCCTGATTGAAGAATTGTCGAATGAAGCAAAGGATAAACTTGCTTCCCAGATACCGGAAGATGAAGAAGAGTTGGACGAATCTCTGAATGAAAATGTCGTGGAAAAACGTTTCGATTCCGATGTTGGCGATGAATCGGAACAGCTGACTCTCGATTTGACACTGGAATTTTCCCAGATCAGTGTTAAAAAAACTCATATCGATCAGTTTTTATCCGCGTATGTCGCAGAGGGTATTCCTGAAGGATATGAACTGTCCCCGGAGAAAAGTTCCTTCGCGGTAAGCGAGCCTGAAAAGAGTGACGAGAATACGTTTACTTTTACCGCACTCTACCACGGCGTGCTTTTTCCTACCATCGACACGGAATCTCTCCCGGGTACTTTTACCAATCTTACCGTTGACGAGCTGGACGGAAAAGTGCAGAACATGACTCAAAATAATATTATCGGCTATGCGCTTCGGGAAACCCGCACCCTGCCTTTCTTCTCAAACCGCCTGCCCATGAATAAAAACAATATCACCGTGACATTAGTGCCGTATTAAGTAAATTCTAAATTCTAATCACTAAGCTCCAAATAAATTCTAAATAACAAATACTAAATTCTAAACGTTTTGAATTTTGATATGAGAGTTTATGATTTATTTGGAACTTAGAAATTTGGTATTAGAATTTTTAATGTATGCTGTATCGTTACGTCAAAGCGCCTCCTACCTACATCAATCCGCCGGTCTCGTCCCCGCGAAATCGCGGTCTGGTCCTCTCATATGTTTCTATCGGTATGGGCATGATAGGTATCATGCTTATCGCGTGGGTTATCTATCCTTTACTTTCGTTTGAATTAAAAAGCCGCCTGATGGATAAAGAAGTTGTCAAATCGGTTACCAATACCGGTATGGTCGCTGCAGCCGCGGACGAACTGGAAACAGCTCCTGAATCTGTCGACCTCACCAAGGCAAGCACGTGGTATCCGGACAGACCTCAAGGCGCTACAAGGATCGCGGGCACGACGTATCTTCTTACGATACCAAAACTCCGCATAAAAGACGCGGTAGTGAAGATTGCCGGTGACGATTTAAATAAATCTCTCATCCATTATGGGGGTACCGGCCTGCCCGGCGATTACGGGACTGCAGTGATTTTCGGCCATTCAATATTGCCGATTTTCTATAATCCGTCCAACTACAAAGCTATTTTTAGCCGCCTGACCGATCT
>Ga0209343_10009890_pt1 | contig 10936 bp, 14 predicted proteins | sample RifCSPlowO2_02_FD_184026 | JGI IMG/M metagenome (GOLD analysis project Ga0209343, IMG submission 184026) | Groundwater microbial communities from Rifle, Colorado - Rifle CSP2_plank lowO2_0.2 (SPAdes) (version 2) | ecosystem: Environmental > Aquatic > Deep subsurface > Groundwater | place...
CCCCCGCTGCGTCGTGGCGCCTGTCGCAGACGATGGCCGGGGACTCGGGCGGCATAAACCGTCGCCCGTCGCGGTCCACTGCAAGTCCCGCTGCGATAGAGCGTTGCAGATGCCTGTACCTCGCTGGACTGCCACATGTCTGCAACTCGGCCGCAAGACGCGCTGCTCGCCAAGGGGGAACACCCCGCCGAATGAGCGTTCCCCCCTGCGTTCCCCCTCCTCAACCCTCACGAGGTGCGGACCAGGGCGGAGAGATGCCGATAGGTACGGGCCACAACATGGCAGTCCACCTGTCCCGTGCGCCGCACCCAGGCGTCGGCGGTGACGGGCGACGTTGTGGCGTCGAGCACCCCGTCGTGAGATAGAGGACGCGAAACCGCGGTGCCGCGCACCTCGCGCACGCGCGTTGGTACGGACGCCCAGAGGGATCTGCAAGGGGCGTCTGGTGACGTCTTGGTCGGACGCGGCGGCTTCGTCGTCGCATCCTTGAATGCGCCCTTGGCTGCGGCTACTGACATCCGGGACCTCCGCTATCCGGCTGCCTGCATACGCGACCCAGATGATCCAGCTCCACTCGGTATGAGTCGCGGCCTGTTCGTGGGAAGAGAGCGCCGCTTCGTTCCCGCACTTGGGTTCCATCGTGTTCGCACAGAGGAGGATCGGGCGAAAGGGCCAGGCGTGATGCTCAGAGTCCGGTTCGGTTCGTCACAGCCGGCGCGACCCTTCGCGATCGGGCAGTTCTGCCATTTTGGCCTTGGGCTGTTTGCTCCGGTCGTCCCCCAAAGGTAGGAGGAATGATCGTCGCGGTCGTATAATGGTCACCAGGGTGACCACATGAGGATCAGCACGGTCAGGGAGTTCCGGGATAAGGCGACGGGCCTTCTGCGCTCGAGGACGCCGATTCTCGTGACGCGGCGAGGACGGCTGGCCGGAATCTTCTTTCCCCGGCCTGAAATCACCCTTCCAATCGAACTGAAGCGGGAACTGTACGACATGCTGAGCAGCGACGTAGCGCGGCAGCTGAAGCGACGAAAGGTCTCCGAAGACGACGTGCTGAAGGACTTCGAGGCGTCACGGAAGAAGCGCCGTGCAGCTCGTCGCCGACGCTAACGTTCTTCTCTCAGCGGTCATCGGCGGACGCGCCGCCTTGGTGCTCAGGCACGAAGAAGTTAAGCAGGTCTTCACGCCGGCCGCCGCCTACGACGAGGTTTTCGAGTACCTCGCGCCTCTCGCCAAAAAGAAGCGCCTTCGACTGGACACCCTCCTGCTCACACTGGCGGCCGTTCCCGTCACGGTTGTGGAGCGTTGCGGACTCACCAGGTAGAGCCGATCACTGTTCCTGGCGTCGATCCTGATTTCGTTCGGGAGACGCGCGAAGCGCTCCACATGTCCCGACAGGTGTTCGCATTCAAGATTGGAGTCAACCCTCGGACCCTCGAACGGTGGGAACAAGGACGCAGCAAGCCGAACGAGCAGGCCTCCGCGCTCATCCGGCTCGTTCGGAAATACCCGGACACGCTCGAGCGTCCACCGAGGCCTGCGTGAGAAGCGAACTTTTACACCGCCTGTGGCGGGTTGACGATGCGATCCTGAACGCTGAGGCCGGCACGGCGACGTTGGATCGCGCCAGCGCTCGAATGGGTCAGAATCGATGCCTTCCCGCGTGAAATCGTATGGGAGGGTCGGGAAGCGAGAGAAGCCTGGGAACGTGCGAATCGGGCAAAGAAGGGGGACGTTTAGTTACAATGTCGTTGAGGCCAGCTGATGACTGTCAAGGCCATTTACGAGAACGGCGTGTTCAAGCCTCGTGAACCCATCCACCTCGCCGAGCACACCGAGGTCGAGGTCGTGATCCCCGCGGCGACGGCCAGTGACGCGGACGATCCGACCGGATGGAAGGCTGCCGAAGCGCTGATCGGTTTTATCGACGAGGCGCCGGCAGACATGGCTGAACGTCACGATGAGTATCTCTACGGCGCGCCGAAGGCGTGACATTCCTCGACACTGGATTCCTCTTCGCGCTTGTCTCAAAGAAGGACGCGCATCATGCGCGCGTCGTCGAAGTCTTTCGGACGTTCAAGAATCTCCGGCTGGCTGACCACCTTCTGACGACCAATCACGTGATCGCGGAAACGATCACGCTGACACTCAAGGTGGGCCACGCCGAAGCTGCGAGAGTCGGCGAGCAGCTTTATGCGGAGAAGTTGGCGCGAATTCATTGGGCGAGTCCAGACGAAGAGCGAGCGGCCTTCGCCTACTTCAAGCGGCACCAAGACCAGACGTACAGTTTCGTGGACTGCCTCAGCTTCGTAGTGATGGAGAAACTGGGACTCAACGAAGCCCTGGCTGTGGACTCCGACTTCACACACCGGTTTACGGCGCGACCAGGCCCTCTGCGCCGGTAAACGACGGTCTACGCTGCGCGGCGACGCCATCAAGCCGAGCCATTCGACGATGTGGTTCCAACTGGCCGGCAGGAGGGACGCCACTCCCAACCTGCCGATCCACAGAGCTTCCGACCGCACCCTGATACGTAGTCGGAGCCTCGTCGGCGACGACGTCGTCAGCGCGGTTCGTGTTGCGCGCGGAACAGCTTCTCCAATTCTGCCTGGAGGTCGCGTCCGCGTTGGTATCCGCGCTCCGCGATCAGCGTGACGCAGCGCCGTTTCGAGGGACGTCACGCGAGTCGCGCACGTACATCCACTGATCGACCCGGGCAGTCGCCGGATTCAGCTCCCGGTCGCTCCTGCAACCACTCGCCAAGGAGTCGATCGATCTCTTCGCTGTTCGCCGCCGGATGACGTCGTCGAAGATTCTCACGCATCAGATCGAGGCCCGTCTGGAACAAATCCAGCGTTGTGCGGAACGCCTCGGCGGCCGATGACACGGCGGATTTCATTGGTCGACTCACCGCGAGCGGCGCTCGCCCTTTTCGCGCAGCCGCCTGAACGCCTCCTCTCCGTCGATCGGCTCGAGGCGATCGCTCTCGAGATCGGTGTAGCGGCTGTCGAGGGTCTTCCTGACCGAGGCAACCTCTTCCAGGTAGCCAGCCAGCGCATCCTCAACGATTTCTTCGAGTGCACGCCCGCTGGACGTGGCGAGCTCGTTCAGTGTCCTGGCCGTCTCGGGCGTGACATGCACTTCCATGCGGCTACTGTACGGCTTTCGGCAAATGACGGGCAAGCACTCAGGGCGGCCTGCCGAAGCGCGTCGATTTCCTTGACCCAGGCGACGATCCGGTTCCACCTGGGAGGTGTCAGGGACGCCACTCCAACTCGGTCCACGGACATGGGTCACATTTCATCCCGGAGACATAGGTAATACTTTCGGGGTCGCGCAGAAGGCCAGATTGGATGCGGATGCCGCTGTCTTCGATTGTGTCGATCCTGCTCGTCCTGACAACGGTCGCGCCGGCCGCCCGGGCGCAGGCCGTTGGCGCCGGCGATCCGCGCGTGGATCCGCCGCCGCCGCCGCTGCCTGCGATCTTCGTTCGAGGTGAGGACGGCCGCAGCACGATCAGGGCGGTCCGGATCAGCGAGCCGTTGACGCTCGACGGTCGCCTGGACGAAGCCGCGTACACCCTCACGCGTCCGGCCAGCGGGTTCATCCAGCAGGAACCTGACTCCGGCGCGCCAGCGACGGAAGATACCGAAGTCTGGATATTCTTCGACGACCGCAACGTCTACGTCGGGATGCGCTGTCTCGACAGTCGTCCCGATCGCATTGTCGCCAACGAGATGCGGCGCGACAACAACAACATCTTTCAGAACGACCAGGTCACGGTGGTCTTCGATACCTTCTACGATCGCCGGGGCGGGTTCTTCTTCCAGACCAATCCGCTCGGCGGGCTTCGCGATGCCCTGGTCGTGAGGGAGAACACGACGAATTTCGACTGGAACACCGTCTGGGACGTCAAGACCGGCCGATTCGAAGGCGGGTGGACGGTGGAGATGGTGATTCCCTTCAAGTCGCTTCGGTACCCGCGCACCAGGCCGCAGATCTGGGGCTTCAACGTGCGCCGGGGCGTGCGCAGCAAGAACGAGCACACGCTGCTCGCGCCGGTGCCCCGGTCCTATCTTGGCAATGGCGTGCAGAATCTCTCGATTGCCAGCACGCTCGTCGGCATCGAGCCGCCGCCCGTCTCGCGCAATATCGAGGTGAAGCCGTCGCTGACCTCCGGCCTGACCACGAACCGGGCGGCGTCGCCGCCCTTCTCGAACAGGTTCGACAAGTCCTATTCGGTGGATGCGAAGTACGGCCTGACGAACAGTCTGATTCTGGACTTCAGCTACAAGACCGATTTCGCGCAGGTGGAAATCGACGAGCAGCAGGTCAACCTGACGCGGTTCAGCCTGTTCTTCCCCGAGAAGCGGGAGTTCTTCCTCGAAGGCCAGAACGTCTTCGATTTTGCCGGAACCGGCGTCGCCGGCCGGACCGACGTGCCGATCCTGTTCTTTTCGCGCCGTATCGGTCTGCAGGGACAGCCGGTGCCGATGCTCGGCGGCGGCCGGCTGAGCGGCCGTGTGGGACGGACGTCGATCGGCTTGCTCAATATCTACACCGATGACGCGCCGGCGGTGCAGGCGGTGGCGACCAGCTTCCTGGTCGCGCGGCTGAAGCGCGACGTGCTGCGCCGCTCCAGCATCGGTGTGATCGCGACCCGCCGGACGCCGTCGCTCAGCGGCCCCGGCGCGAATGACGTCTACGGGGTCGATGCCAACATGGCGTTCTACACGAGCCTGCAACTCAACGGCTACTACGCCCGATCGGCGACACCCGGACTGCGTGGAGATGCGGACAGCTACCGGGGCCAGTTCAGTTATGCCGCGGATCGCTATGGCGTGCAGATCGAGCGCGTCAAGAACGGTCCGGCATTCAACCCGGAAGTGGGCTTCGTGCGGCGTCCCAACACGCGGCGGACCCTCTCGATCCTGCGATTCAGTCCGCGCCCGCAATCGCTCCCCGGCGTCCGGAAGCTCTCGCTCGAGGCGACCTACGATCGGTTTGTCGGCGATGGCGGTGCGCTGCAGACCCGGCTGGCGCAGGGCGAGTTTCGCGGCGACTTCGAGAGCAGCGATGCCGTCGTTCTCAATTACAACGCGAACTACGAGTTTCTGAGCGCGCCGTTTCGCATCGCGCGCGGCGTGACGGTGCCTGTCGGCGGGTTCCATTTCAACGCCGTGGACGCGAGCTACATCCTCGGACCGCAGCGCCGCGTGAGCGGATCGCTGGCCGCGAGTCACGGCGGGTTCTACGGCGGGGACCGCACCGGTCTGGCCTACACCGGCCGCCTGAATGTGACGTCCCAGCTGGCCATCGAGCCGAGGCTCTCGTGGGATGCCGTGCACCTGCCGCAGGGACGCTTCACGACCAGGCTGGCCGGTGCCCGCACGACCTATACGATCTCACCCCGCATGGTCGCGAGCGCGCTCGTCCAGTACAACTCGAGCCTGAATACCATCGAGACCAACGCGCGGTTCCGATGGGAGTACGAGCCAGGCAGCGATCTGTTTCTCGTGTACACGGACGGGCGCGATACGACGGATGGGCGACGGGCGGAGCTCGTCAACCGCGGCCTCGCGGTCAAGTTCACCCACCTGTTTCGATTCTAAACCGGGCGTACGACTACAACGCCGCTTTCGCGGCTCGACTCGCCACTTCGTCGGCCACCGCGATCAACAAGCGCGTATGTGTGCGAAACAATTTGACTTCACTCTTGGTCGAGTCACTCGGAAACATCGCGTCCAGAGCCTTTACGCCCTAGCCACCCGCCTGACGTAGGCATCTTGTAGCTGCTGTGCGTCAGGCGTCCCGACTGGGAAGTAGTAGTACCGCCACATGACCCAGAACACGGCCAACGTCGTGAAGATCGAGACGACCGGCTCGATAATGGCGACGGCGGCGGTAAGCGAGGCCAGGGTGATGATCGTGAACAGGACCCCAATAGCAATCGCTGCCCTGATTGATTGAATGGTGAGCATGGCGCGGATTACGCCTTCGCTTGTGTTGTGCTCGACACTAGTCGCCGCCCGATGAAGGTGGATGAACCCATAGACGGGTGAGCCCTACAGGTTCGAACAAGCGTTAGGGTGCCTCGGGAAGTTGTGTCGAGTCAACGCGTTGGAGTTGGCGTCCCTGACGGCTCCCAGTTGAGTTGGAACCAGATCGGCGGCTGGCTCAACGAGATTGACGCTCTTCGGCAGGCCGCCTGAGTGCTTGCCGGTCATAGTCGACAAGCCGTACAGTAGCCGCATGGAAGTACAGGTTTCGGCAGAGACGGCCAAGAAGCTAAACGATCTCGCGACGAGCAGCGGTCGTGCGCCCAACGAAATCGTCGAAGATGCCCTCGCGGGCTATCTGGAAGAGTTGGGAGCGGCCCGCAAGATGCTAGACAGCCGCTACGACGACCTCAAGAGCGGTCGGGTCAAGCCTCTCGACGGCGAAGAGGTGTTTAGGCGATTGCGCGAGAAGAGCGAGCGCCGACGCTCGGGCGGATGAGCGGCTACGCCTTCCACCCCGAGGCGTCCACAGACCTCGACGAACTTTGGGAACACATCGCGGTCGACAACATCGACGCTGCCGACGCTCTCCTCGCCAACATCTACGCCACTCTCGGAATTCTCGTCGCCTCACCGCACATTGGACATCGACGCCCTGATCTGACGACGCGACCCTTGCGGTTCCATATCGTGCGCCGCGAGTATCTCATTGCTTACGTGCCAGACGAGAAGCCGCTCTGGATCGTCGCAGTCGTTCACGGTCGTCGTAATCCGCGGCTCGTTGCCGCGATTCTTCGGGACCGCGAAGGCAAGGGAATCGAGTCAACCTGAGACAGCTTGGCTGCCGGTTCAACACCGGTGTGTCGGCGTTCCCGCCTATCTCCCGAACGTGCTTCGCCATCGGTCGCGGTTGCTCATCAAGGTGAATTCACACGTGTTGATGCAGGAGACGAATCGACTTTTGGCGAACGGCCAAAATCCGCCCTTCGTTCAGCTTTCCCCTCCGAGTCTCGTGTGCTCCTCATTCACTGCGACATGGCCTTCGCTTGCGTCTCTAAGTCGACGATAAGCTGGTCGAGCTCTGGCGCGTAGTAGATCTTCGCGACCCCGTTTGGCTTCGGAAGGGCCTCGATTCGTTGCTTCCAGTGCTTGTCAAGTACCGCGAAGCTACCGTATGGCACCCGCTGCAGGGGAAATGGCGCTCGCGATCCAGATCCTTCACGCCGAGCTGCTGCATCCACACGCTTCCCGGCATGTTGCCACCGCCCATGTTATCGATGGTCCACGTGAGCACGGGGCAGCCGGCATCCGACGCGCGCGCAATGACCTTCGGGACGATCGTCAGTTGCGCTCGGGTACCGGCTCGAGCGACAGCTCCACGCTGGTCTTCAGATTCGCGTTGACCTCGATCGGCGTGCCGAATGTCACGTATCGAGTCTGCGAGATGAACAGCCTGTAAGCGCCCCTCGCGACCCGCACCTCCGCGACGCCGCGCTCGTCGGTGACCGCCTGGTACGGATGCATCACGACGCGCGCGCCGGCGAGCGGGGCGCCGCTCTCCGCGTCGATCGCCTCGACGGTCACCAGATGCTCGGGCGAGCCGACGACCCGGATGCCGACGGTCGCAGCACCTTCGGCGTGCGGCCCCGCGACCCCGGCGTCCGGCCCCCTGACGCTCCACGTGTACAGCCCGTCCTCGGCAGGCGCGTCGAGCGCGACCGCTCCGACATACAGGCCGCTCGTGCCCGGCCATCGATCGCCGGACAACGTTCCCGTGGCTGCTCGTGCTCCCGTATGGTCGTAGACGTCAAAGCGGCCGTTCGCGAGGCGGCATTCACTCGAGCACTTGATGCCGACAGTGATCCGGAACCTCTCTCCCGCCGCAACCGCCGAGGGCACGTCCCAGACGACGACACGCGCCGCGTGAGGCTCGGCCCCCCGCCCCGCCGGCTGCTCCGAAGGCTGCGGGGCCATCCTAGCCCGCAAAATTCACGAAGGGGCCGATTTCGGTAGAGACACAAACGCCTCCGCATGGTAGAAAGTCGTTGCGACACGCACCTTTCACCACACGGAGGCGTCTGCGTTGAACGACGAGACGAGACCACAGACTGTTCTCTTGCCGGACCTCTTCGATCGCCCCCTCGTTGCCACCTTCGATCAACCGCATGCGAGTTCCGACGGCGGCGCCGTGTTGCTGAAGGCGGCTGAGCGCCAGTACGAGCTCGTCGACGGCTTCGCGCGGTGTCTGGTGGAGGATCGACAAACCGGCAAGGTACGGCACTCGCTCGCAGATCTGGTAGCGCAGCGGATCTTTGGCCTGGCCTGCGGCTATCCCGACGCGAATGATGCCGATCGACTGGGGGACGATCCGATGCAGAAACTCTTGTTGGGTCGCGATCCGATCGCCGGTGAGCGCCTCGCCTCGCAACCGACGATCTCGCGGTTCGAAAACGGGGCCGCCCGCCAGGTGCTCTACCGCATGGGGCGCGAGCTGGCGACCCGCGCGATCGACCGGCACCGCCGGCGTCTGCATGGCCGCGCCCGCCGCATCACGATCGATCTCGATCCCACCGACGACCCCACCCATGGCGCGCAGCAGCTCACGTTCTTCAACGGGCACTATGACTCGTGGTGTTCCCTGCCCCTGCTGGCCTTCCTGCCCTTCGATGCCGAAGCCGAGCAGTACCTCTGCGCGGCGATCCTCCGCCCGGGCAACGTGCCGGCGAGCCGCGGCACGCGGGGCCTGTTGCGCCGGTGGCTCGCGCGCGTGCGGGGGGCCTTTCCCAAGGCGCGCTTTCTCGTCCGCCTCGACGGCGGCTTTGCCACGCCCGACATCCTGGACTTCCTGGACGCCGCGCCGCGCCGCGCCTCGAGTACGTCGTCGCCATGGCCGAAAACAGCCGGTTGGCGCAGTTCGCGGCGCCCGCGATGGGCGAGGCACGGACGATGACGGAGGCCAGTGGCCAGACGGAGCACGTCTATACTGAGGCCCGGTACGCCGCCCGCACGTGGCGGCGGCGCGAGCGCCGCGTGGTGATCGCAGCCGAGGTCGTCCGGCTCGCCGGGCGGGACCCGCGCGACACCCCGCGGTTCGGCATCACCAATCTCCGGCAGTCGCCCCGCGTCGTCTACGAACAGGTCTCTTGCGCACGCGGCGACATTGAAAATCGGATCAAAGAACTCCACGATGGACTCCAGATCGGCCGCACGCGCTGCTGTCGCTTCTGGGCCAATCAACTGCGCGTGCTCCTCACCGCCGCCGCGTACGTGCTCATGCAGGAACTCCGCCTGCGGGCCGCGCGCACCGCCTGTGCCCGCGCCCAAGTGACCTGGCTGCGCGAGCGGCTGCTCAAACTCGGCGTCCATGTGGTCGTCTCCGGGCGCCGGATCGTCCGGCACCTGCCAACCGCCACGCCCGATCTCCACGCGTGGCGTCAGATCGCCCTCGCGCTCGGCGCGCGCCCCGGCTAACCGTCGCCCTTCGCTCCATGCTCGCGCGGTCTCACGTCTCGTGGCGGAGCTGTCGTCGCGAGTGGCGTGCCGGCTCTCTCACGGCGTGTCTTCGCCCACCTCAGCCCGCGGCATCTCACCGCGCTCCCTCCACTCACTGCGTCACGGGAGGATCACCATGCCCGGACACCGAAATCGGCCCCTTCACGAATAATGCGGGTTAACCGAGCAGCGGCGGCTCTTCGTGATCCGCTCGTTCCAAGATCGCGTGCTGGCCGGCGAGGAGGAGGCCCGCCTGCGCGCCACGGCGAACGCCGCACGTGTCACACTTCGCCGAGAAGTCCCTCTCTCACCACGCCCGCACATCAAAGGACCGAAAGGGAAACGGCATCCGGCGCGTCGTTCGCGCGTGGCCCGACTGAATTTCGCGGCGACCGTCGTCGAGCTGCCGCGCACCGCCGAGGCGCGTACCGCCGTCACGACGTCCCTGCGGCTCAATGTGATTCACGTCTTCGAATGCCAACCGCCCCGAGGCGAGCCTGCAGTCGAATGGTTCCTCTTGACCAATCTGCCCGTCGATACCACTGATGCCATCGCCTTTGCTGTCGACTGCTCTCGCGGGCGGTGGGCCATCGAGGAGTTCCTCAAGGCGCTCAAGACCGGGTGTCAGTACGAGCGCCGCCAACTCGAAAGCGCCGAGAGCCTCCTGAATGCACTGGCCATTTTTGGGCCGGTCGCGTGGCGCCTCCTCCTCCTGCGACACCTCGCGGGAAGCGATCGTCGAGCGCCAGCACCGCCGCACTCACCCCCACGCAGATCGAGGTCCTTCGGGCCATGCGCTCGAGCGTCCGCTTCCCGCGCGGCCCTCCATGCGCGACGCGATGCTTGCCGTCGCGACACTCGGCGGGCACATCAAGTCCAACGGAGATCCCGGCTGGCTCGTACTCGGGGCGCGGGATGCACGATCTGCTGCTCCTCGAACTCGGCTGGCGAGCGCGAAGGGACGCAGAGAAGTGATCAATCATGAGACCGGCTACCTACTGGTTGGCGTCCTGCATTCGACTCCAGAGCGGCCGGTCGTGCGGCGTTCAGATGTCCTCACGGCATGCCGATCAGGATGTGCTGACGACGCACGCGTTCGGGTAGGCAGAAACTGCCACGTCCGGAGACGCGGCCTTCCGAACGGGCGCGATTCCGCCGTTCCCGCGGTTGGCACGTCGCCCGCTCCGTCAGGGCGAGTGGCCCTGCCGTCCGCTCGCTACGAACCGCGGCGTCCTGCCGAGGGCGTGCTCTATCAGATCGTGCAGGCGCACTTCGAGACCTTCCGTGCGCAGGCGGCCAGCCTGCGCGACGGTGAGGGCCTACCTCGGTTCGTCGAGGAAGAGTTCCGTGACTTCCTGCGCTGCGGCTCGTTGGCCGGCGGGTTCGCGCGGTTTCGGTGTACGGCCTGCGGCCTGGATCGGCTGGTGCCCTGCTCGTGCAAGGGG
>Ga0209343_10009891_pt1 | contig 10935 bp, 13 predicted proteins | sample RifCSPlowO2_02_FD_184026 | JGI IMG/M metagenome (GOLD analysis project Ga0209343, IMG submission 184026) | Groundwater microbial communities from Rifle, Colorado - Rifle CSP2_plank lowO2_0.2 (SPAdes) (version 2) | ecosystem: Environmental > Aquatic > Deep subsurface > Groundwater | place...
CCACGGCCATATTTGCCCGCTTTTTTGCTTCACCCATTTGGTGATTCTCCTGTTTGGCTTAAGCTTCAATAGATGCGCACTTTAGCGACTGCTCGGAGAGTGTCAACTGCCGGAAATAGGATAAAAAACAGCCTTAGTAAAGTCATTCCAATGGTTAAACCGGTTTGTTGTTATCGATGGCCGGTTACCGATACCCGGTCTGGAAACCTTAATTTGATGAAGAAAACATGAAGATTTTGCTGATCGACCACCATGTATTGTTCCGCGAGGGGCTCTGCCAGATATTGCAGCAAGTACCTGGCGGCGTGGTCGAAATAATAGAAGCAGGGAATTTTACCGATGGCTTGAATCTTGCTGGGCAGCATCCAGACTTGGATTTGACATTGCTCGAGTTGAACTCGCCGGGGTGCGATGGCGCAATTTCCATCAAATTTTTCCGCCAGTGCTACCCGCATATTCCGGTCGTGGTGGTATCCAGCGAGGACGGCCATCTCGCCACAAACAAGGCACTAAGCAATGGTGCAAGCGGCTTCGTGAGCAAGAAATCAACCGTGTCGGTATTGCTGGACACTTTAAATTTGGTGCTATCCGGCAATGTATATGTGCCGCCGCAGTTTTTACAAAAATCCGGTATGGCAACCTGGAACAAAAACAACCTCAATGGGGCCGGTAGTCAAAATGCGGGTAAACATGGCTTAACCGCGCGTCAGATAGAGGTTCTGGGGTATCTGGCTGCGGGAATCAGCAACAAGGAAATTGCCGAAAAAATCAATCTTGCCGAAGGAACCACCAAAGCGCATATAGCGGCGATATACCGGATATTGCGCGTCAATAACCGCATAGAGGCAATGCGGGTTGCGAAACAGCTTGGTTTAACCGATGCACATGATGATTCTGCAACCTGTTCCACAGGGTTGCCAAAGAATGACCTTCGAGTGGCTGGTTATCCTGCCGAGCACAAACCCGAATCAGACCATTACCAGGTTGCACAGGCCAGCATGAATGGATTGGCTATATCAAACAACAAGGATCTGATCGCATGTTAAGCGGCAGAGTCAGATGGTTTGACGACAAAAATGGTTTGGGGTTTATCACCCCGGATGATGGCAGTGAGTATCTGCTCGTGCGACTTTCCACAATCAAGATGAGTGGGTTCAAGTTTCTCAAGGAAAAACAAAGGGTCAGTTTTGAAGTTATACATGACTCCGAGGGCGGGCAAGTCTCCAGCATTCACGCCCTGATCAGCTCATAAGGTACGGCATATAAAGCAGTTAATGCCAATGCGTTAAGAAAGGTTTGAGAATGCTAAGCAACATAAAAATCAGCACCCGTTTGACGATCCTGCTGGGTTTTCTGCTGGCTGGGATGGTGATAATTGGCGGAGTTGGGCTGTATGCCTCCGGCAAGCTGGACAGCGCAATGAAGACAGTATATGAAGACCGGGTGTTACCCCTCACACAGTTGAATATCATCTATACGGCCAACCTTGGCAACCGGCTTGCCATCGCCAATGCGATTAACCACCCCGAAGACATGGCGAAATATATCCAGGAAATCGCGCATAACAAGACTGTCATCGACAAGCAATGGGAAATATTCACAGCGACCATCCTGCGCGATGGGCTGGTCGACGAGGAAGATAGAAAGCTGACTGAAAAATTTGCCGAAGTACGCGGGCACTTTGTCGAACAAGGCCTCAAGCCGATCGTGGCCGCGATGCGCACCAACGATCTAGCCGAAGTCAAACACCTGCAAGCCGAGCATATAACCCCGTTGACCGTTCCGCTGAACGAATCGCTCAACGCGCTGATCGACATGCAAAAGCGCGATGCCCAGGAGGCCTACGAAGAATCGGATGCGCTATTCAACAACATACGCCTCATATCCATTGCGTTGATCCTGCTCGGCACGGCCTTGGGCGGCGCACTGGGGTTTTCCATCATCCGCGGCATCAACCGCTCGGTGAATGAGTTGTGCGGTGTAATGGAGAAAATGTCGGCGGACGGCGACTTAAGCGCGCGCGCCAAAGTATATGGCCAGGATGAACTCGGCAGGGCAGCGGCGGTTTTTAACGGGCTGATCGATAACTTCGCCAGCATCATCCGGCAGGTGCTCGGCCATGCGGGTTCGGTATCCGGCACGGCGGCGCAGCTCTCCGCTGCCTCGCTGCAAATTTCGCAAGGGTCGCAAGCGCAAAGCGAAGCGGCATCTTCCACGGCGGCGGCGGTAGAGCAAATCACCGTGAGCATCAATTCTGTGGCGGGCAACACCGAAAATGTGCGCAAGCTGGCCGAAACGAGCCTGCATCAAACACGGGAAGGCAACCAGAGCGTGACGGAGATGATCGGCGAAATCGTCCGCGTACAGGAGACGGTCAACCAGATTGCCGGGTCGGTAAAGGAATTTGTCGACAGCACCCGCGCCATTGCCGGCATGACCCAGCAAGTGAAGGAAATTGCCGACCAGACCAACCTGCTGGCGCTGAATGCGGCGATCGAGGCGGCGCGCGCCGGCGAGCAGGGGCGCGGCTTTGCGGTCGTGGCGGACGAAGTGCGCAAGCTGGCGGAAAAATCCGCACAGTCAGCCAACGAGATCGACCGTGTGACCAACCTGCTAAACCAGAAATCCACCGATGTCGAAGAAGCCGTGCAGATGGGCCTGAGCTCCTTGCAGACGACGCAGGAACACATAGAGCGCGTTTCGAAAGTGCTGACCGAAGCGGGCGATGCGGTGCTGCAATCCAGCCACGGCGTAAACGATATTGCCGCCTCGGTAGACGAACAGAGCATGGCAAGCACCGAGATTGCGCGCAATGTGGAGAAGATCGCAAAAATGTCCGAGGAAAACCACGCGGCGCTGAAATCGAACACCCAGGGGATTTTGCATTTGGATGAATTGGCGAAAATGCTTCATGCCGCCGTGAGCCGGTTCAGAGTTTACGCGCCGGGAACTTGATCCCGGTTTTACGCCATGTCAGGTAAATTCCTACACCCATACTCCTCATTCGCCTACGTCAAAGTATATAGATATTTCGGCATATATGAATCATGGTGAAAGTTTGATAAAGTCCATATCGTAACGGTGAGAACAATCACGAAAGATAAATGGGGTCAGCCGCAATGATAATGGAGTGGACAGAGCAGTTGAGCGTTGGAAATGAGGCCATCGACTCCGAACATCGGGGCTTGATAAGCCTGGCCAACGACGTGGCGCGCGCGATCGAAGCAAGGAGCAGCTCCGGCCTAACGCTGGCCTTTGAACAACTCGAGCGTCGGCTCTGCCTGCATTTCGCGAGCGAGCAAAAAATAGCGCAAATGATTGGCTTTGATTTTTCGCATCATGCGCTGGCACAGCAATACATGTTGAATGAGTTGCGGTTTTTGAAAGGCTTGCTGGATGCCAAAAACTGCTTGTGGTTCGACGGGGCGGTGGCGCATTTCACACGCTTTTTGAAAAACTGGATGATCGACAACCACATCGTCAGGCTGGATATGCGGATGAAACCAGTGCTGCAAACCTACCCTTATGACCTCAAAATCGATGAGGCGCCTGCCCATAGTTGAACATTAACCGGTTTATAAACTTCAAGAAAGGAAAACACGATGCGGATCAAGAAAATATTGGGCAGGGTAGCAAAAGAACACATCAACCACAGCGTGGCCAAGCTGGAAAATGACCGCTATGCCGTCGGCCCACTGGTGATTGGCCAAACGGTAGCGATCGATGCCCAATTTGAAACCCTGGATGCGGCCTTCGACCACTGGCTGGCCACCTTACCCCTGCACACCAAACCAGGGCAGCCCGAATTCAGCGGCGAGTTCATGGCGCAGCCGCAAAAAGAGGGGGATATGTACCGGGCATGACGCTGTTCACTCTGGAGTCCTCCCAAGGTTTGTACTGAGAAAACCGAATGCAAATTGTGATTCGCAGCCTCATTAAAAATATCCAGAGTGAACAGCATCCTGTCCGGGGCGCAAGGGAAAGCGCCTCCAGACGTTGAATATACTCAACCCTGCGCTCCAGAAACGATAGGTAAACATGATGGCCTTGCTTTGGAGAAAACATCTGAGTGTTGGCAATGCCCTGCTGGATGCCGAGCATAAAAACCTGGTTGGCATGGTCAACAGCATCGAGTATGCGATCAGCAAAAAGGACATGGGTTCCTTGCTGAAAACAATCAAATCGTTCAAGGATAACGCGGGTGCCCATTTTGCGAACGAGGCGCGGTTTGCGCGGGCGCTTGATTCCGATTTTGAGCAACACGAGCTTGCACACCGGCATTTGCTGAAGGAGCTTCAGCAAACAGTGGATGAACTGGATGCCAAATCGGGCACATGGCCTGAATACGTAATGGATTACTACCCGCAGTTTTTGAGGGACTGGTTGATCTCGCATATCACCGGCGAAGACATGAAAATGAAGCCGTCGTTGCAAAACCACCCGTATGACTTCGAGCCGGCTTGAATCAGAAATTCACAAACGGTGAACACAATAATTCAGCCCGGATTATATCCCCGCAAGCCCAGCATGGAATTGGCAATAAGTGATTGATATTGCGGCTTTCAATATCTTTAATTTTGCAGGTCAGGCACAGGAATTCTTGTAGGACAAAAGCTGATATTTATTCCATACAAAGAATAGTAGTATTCGAGCGAACTGCGAAATGTGGATGTTTTAATGGGAGGCTGTGATGGATATGGCATGCACAAAACAGTTGAGTGTTGGAAACAGAATGATCGACTCCGCACATAAAGAAGTGTTCGACGTGATCGACAGAATCACCCGCTCAATCGTAGCGAGAGATATCGCGGCTCTGTCTGAGGCATTTGATTTGCTGGAAAACTGTTTAGGTACCTATTTTTCGGTCGAGGAAAATATTGCACAAGCAGTCGGCTTGGACTTTACCAAGCACAGGCTCACCCATCAAGATTTGTTGAATGAATTTCAGCGCATAAAAAATTGGCTCATGGAAAAGAATGGCATGTGGTCTAAATTCGAGGAGAAAGGTTGTGTAGATTCCTTGAGAAATTGCATGGTTCGACACATCAAAGAAGATGGTAAATCGTTGAAGGTAATTCTGGAAACTCATTTTTACGACTTCAATCCATAACGGGTTATCAAAGGGTATTTCCCATATGCAGCAACAATTCTTCCTCGCCCGCCAGCCGATCCTCGACCGCAAGGAGAGCTTGTGCGCATTCGAATTGTTGTTCCGCTCAGCCGAAAAATCCCTTGAAGCGGGCGTGGTGAGCGATACCCATGCCACCGCGCAGGTCATGCTGAACGTGTTCGGCGACATGGGCATCGCCAACGTGCTGGGCGCACACAAGGGGTTCATCAACCTGGATGCCGAGTTCCTGCACAGCGACATGGTCGAGCTGCTGCCCAGAAATCAGGTGGTGATCGAGTTGCTGGAAACCATCGAGATCGACGAGGCGGTCGTCTCGCGTTGCCGCGACCTGAAGGCGATGGGGTTCTGCCTGGCGCTCGACGATGTACTGAGGCTCGGCGACGACATCAAGCCGCTGCTCGGCGTGGTGGACGTGATCAAGCTGGATCTGACGCAAATCGCTCCCGCCGAATTGCCCGCGCTGGTGAAAGAATTCAAGAAGTATCCGGTAAAGCTGCTGGCGGAGAAGGTGGAAGACCGCGAGCAGGCAAAATCCTGCATGGAGATGGGCTTCGACCTGTTCCAGGGCTATTACTTCGCCCGCCCCGAGATGCTTTCCGGCAAGCGCGCGGATGCTTCCAAAATGGTGCTGCTGCGCATTCTCACGCTGATGCTGAGCGGGGCCGAGAACGACAAGATCGTGAACGCGTTCAAGGAACATCCCACCCTGTCCTACAACCTCCTGCGCATGGTAAATTCCGCGGGCAACAACCTGGCCGTCAAGATCAGCTCGCTCGGCCACGGCTTGATGGTGCTGGGGCGCCGGGCGCTGCAACGTTGGGTGCAACTGCTGCTGTATGCCTCCGGCAAGGAAGGGACAACCGTCAGCCCGCTGATGCAGCTGGCCGCCACGCGCGCCAAGCTGATGGAGCTGGTCGCGCGGCAGATGCGCCAGCGCGATATAGACTATGCCGACCGCGCCTTCATGGTGGGCATGCTGTCGCTGCTCGATGTCCTGATGGATGAGCCGCTGCACGACATCGTGGGGCGCATGAGCCTGCAGGAGGAGATCGAGGCGGCATTGCTGCAACGCAGCGGCGATCTGGGCGACCTGCTCGCCCTGTGCGGAGAAATCGAATCCTGCGATACCGCAGCCGTGCAGAAGAGGCTGCATTCCCGCCCCACCCTGAATGTGGATGCGCTCAACGGCGCGCAACTGGAGGCGCTGGGCTGGGCTAACAGTATCGCGATGTAGGCATGTAGGGTGCATTCCATGCACCAATAGCAATGGCGCATGGAATGCACCCTGCGATGTTTCACTATTGATTTGAAATGGATACAAAGGAAATTGTGATGGATATCTCATGGACAAAACAGGCGGACGACGGAAATGCGGCTGTCGGCTCTGACCGGGACACCTTGATAAGCCTGGTCAACGACGTGAAACGCATGATCGAATCGAGAAACAGTTCTGCACTGTCCGTCGCATTTGAACTGCTCGAAGTTTGGCTGGCTGTCCACTTCAAAGATGAGGAAAAGAAAGCCCAAGCGGCCAATATTGATTTTTCCAGCCGTAAATTTGAGCAACAATATGAGCTGAATGAGCTGGGGTTTTTGAGGGATGGGCTGGCAACCAAGAATGGGGGCTGGTCTGATAGCGAAGCAAAGCTCGACATTCAATTCTTGAGTAACTGGTTAATCGAACATATCACCAACGAGGATTTGCATAAAAATCAAATTCAAACAGGCCATGCCAAGCATGGCGCCTGTGCAAACAATGAAATATTTGTCCAGGGCGCATGAATCGAGCATCTCGCGCGCATCTCAAAAAAGGCAAATAGGCAACGATAGTTTTCAGAATAACCAGCGCCAGTAAAGCGCACAGTGGAGAAATTATTTATATGGGTCTTATCACAGCCAGCAATAAAGATATTGTCGTCGGCAAACCGCTGCCTTGGACGCTGTATGACCGTGAACATAACACGCTGTTAGACCAGGGAGACATAGTCCGCGACGACAAACACCGGGAAGCACTGCTGACCAGCGGCGCCTGTCACGAATTGTCGTGGGAAGCAGTCAAGAAGGAAACCGAAAGTAATTTGCCCGCTATCGAAGAACCTTTCCCCAAACAATCCGTTGATAACCAAACCGGCAAAAGTTATACCTTCGATGACATGAAACTGAAGGTAGGAGATAAGCTGAATCTTGAAATCCCATCCGATTATGACTTTAGGAGGGGGCAACAACCTCCCAATGAACGCTTTCTGGTCAAGGTGATCGGTTTCCTGAAAGGAGCCAGCCTGCTGATCTCCGGACCTGCCACGACTGCCGTCAATGCACAACTCATTGCAGGAAAGAAAGTCATCATGCGGTCTTTTTCAGGACAAAACGCTTTTGGTTTTTCCAGTTCCATCGAGCGGGTATGCAAGGTTCCCTACGAATATCTGCACCTGTCATTTCCCGATATCATTGAGGGGATCGTGGTGCGCAAGGCTCCCAGGGTCAAAACCCGTATTATTGCGGCGGTACAGGACGGAAAACCCGACGGGGCGGAGCAAATATCCGCGCTCATTTCCGATATCAGCGCCAACGGCGCCTCTCTCGATGCCAAGCGGGCACTGGGCGGCAAGGGGGACATACTGAGCCTGACATTTCGCGTGCCCTTGCACAATATTGAAGCCTATCTGTCGGTGAAAGGTGCGATTCGCGCCGTACTCAATGGCGACGCTATTGATGCCTCAAAATCCGACCTCATCCGCCATGGCCTCGAATTTCAGGAGTTGCAGCCAAACGACCGTGTCATCCTGCAAAGCATGATTTATCAGCAGATGATCGAGAACCCGCACAAGGTGGTGTAGGAAATACCGCTTCCCCGCCTCAAGGAGCGGCATGATTTATTCCTCGGCTTGATGCTTTGCCCAATTGATGCTGTCATCAATGCCTTTCTGAATATCCGCTTTGCGCCCCGCATCCGCATCTTCGCGACCGGCGCGCGCTGGTGCGTTCAATGCCTTCTTGAAATGCTCGAGCGCCTTGGCATATTCGCGGCGCCCGAGCAAGAAATCCGCATAAACGTAATTGGTGTCAATGCCATCCGGATCGATTTTCAGGGCTTTTTCAAGGTACCCGCGCGCCTTATCCTTGTCACCAAAACCGAATGGCCAGCCAAGCACTTTGTAGTGCAACAAACCTAATGTGGTGTAGAGGGAGCCGCCGAGCGCATTCGGGTCAATCTTTTCCGCATCAAACAACAGATCGCGAGCCTTTTCTGCCACTTTTATATCGATGAGCACCCCCTTTTCCCTGGCGTAATCGCCAAGGATGATCGCCTCCCAGATCAGGGGTTCGGCACGACCCGGATTATCGGCAGCCACCTTGTGCGCTTCTTCGGAAAGCTTTTTGAACACCACCTCCTTGTCGCCATCGGGTGTCTTGTAATTGGCTACCGCCCAATCGTGTTGCAATTTTTCAATAGCCGCATCAAGTGGAGTGGTTTCGGCTAATGCGGCATTCGCTGAAACCAGCAGCGCGAATAACCATATATATTTTTTCATGGAGGGCTTCCTGTCAGTGAGAAAATCACTTGTCGATGAATTCGACAATGTGAGTACGGAAATCATGTGGAATTATAATATCATTGGCATTGTTCAACGGATATTGATCGCCAACCCTCGGCGTCACAATTATCCGGTGGCCTTGGCAAAGTAATAAAATTGGGCAATCTGCCCATCCTGATGATGGATTGAGGTCATGTTATGAAAATTTTGGTTATCGGCTCCGGCGGGCGCGAGCATGCACTGGCTTGGCGGCTGGCACAGGGCGCCAAGGTGCAGAAAGTGTATGTCGCGCCGGGAAATGCGGGCACGGCGCTCGAAGAAGGCGTAGAAAATGTCTCCATCACCGCCATTCCCGATCTGATCGAATTCGTGCAGCGCGAAGACATCTACATGACCGTGGTCGGCCCAGAAGGGCCGCTGGCGGCGGGTGTGGTGGACGCGTTCCACGCCGCTGGACTGAGGATATTCGGCCCGACCAAGGCAGCCGCGCAACTGGAATCCTCGAAGGATTTCGCCAAGCGTTTCATGGTGCGCCACAACATTCCCACCGCGTTCTTCGAAACCTTCAGCGATATCAAGGCGGCGCATGCCTATGTGAAAAAGCACGGCGCGCCGATCGTGATCAAGGCGGACGGATTGGCGGCGGGCAAAGGTGTGGTCGTGGCGATGACCAAGGAGGAAGCGTTCGCCGCGATAGACATGATGCTGGCCGATAATAAACTCGGTGATGCGGGCGCACGGGTGGTAATCGAGGAATTTCTCGCTGGCGAAGAAGCCAGTTTCATCGTCATGGTGGACGGCAAAAACGTGCTGGCGCTAGCGACCAGCCAGGATCACAAACGCCTGCTGGATGGCGACACCGGCCCCAACACCGGCGGCATGGGCGCATATTCGCCCGCGCCCGTGGTCACGCCCCAGCTTCATGCGCGCGTGCTGCGCGAAGTGATCCAGCCGGTCATACGCGGTATGGAAAAAGAAGGTATCACCTACACCGGCTTTCTCTATGCCGGGCTGATGATCGATGCGCAAGGCAACATCAAGGTGCTGGAATTCAACTGCCGCATGGGCGACCCGGAAACCCAACCGATCATGCTGCGCCTGAAAAGTGATTTCGCCGTGATCGTCGAACACGCCATCAACGGCACGCTGGATAAGGTGGAAGCGGAATGGGATCGGCGCACCGCGCTCGGCGTGGTGCTGGCCGCCGCAAATTATCCCGACACGCCGCGCAAGGGCGATGCCATCACCGGCTTGCCCGATTATCATAAATCAGGGAAGCTGGAAGACGCGCATGTATTCCACGCGGGCACCGCGATGCAGAACGGCAAGGTCGTCACCAACGGCGGGCGCGTGCTGTGCGTCACCGCGCTGGGCACCATGGTGAAGATGGCGCAAAAATGCGCCTATGAAATCGCCGACACCATCCATTTCGATGGCTGCCAGATGCGGCGGGATATCGGCTGGCGCGCCATTGCCCACAGGAAGTAATTGCTCCGCTTTTATGCATCGGCTCGCCGCATTGCCGCGCACCTCAGGCGCGGTGGCCTGATCGCCTACCCCACCGAATCCTGCTATGGCCTGGGCTGCGACCCGGGCAATCGCACCGCCGTGCAGCGCCTGCTCAAACTCAAGCAACGCCCGCAACATAAAGGATTGATCCTGATCGCGGAGAGCTACCGTCAAGTGGCGCGCTATCTGCAACCGCTCACCCCCCCCCAACAGCAGCAACTGCATAAAGCGGGGGCGCAGGCAATCACCTACCTGATGCCAGCCCGTCATTCCACCCCGCGCTGGCTGCGCGGCGCGCACGACACGCTGGCGGTGCGCCTTACCGCGCATCCGTCCGCCATGCGACTCTGCCGCAGCATTGACAGCGCGCTGGTTTCCACCAGCGCCAACCGCAGCGGGCAGCGCCCCGCGAAGACTTACGCGCAATGCCAGCGATTGTTCTGGCGCAAGGTGTGGGTGTTGCCGGGGCGCGTGGGCAAACGCAAGAAACCTTCCACGATCCGCATGTGGGCGGATGGCCAAGTCATTCGGAAATAATAAAATTCCGTTCGCCCTGAGCCTGTCGAAGGGCTCTGGGTGAACAGCTGGTGGTTCGACAAGCTCACCACGAACGGCTAACTGAATAACAGGACGAATATTATGAGCAGCTTCGATTCAGCAGCCGTCAGAAAATACCTTCTTGAACTGCAAGACCGCATCGTCACGCAGCTGGAGCAAGTGGACGGCAAGCCGTTCCGCCGCGACAACTGGGACAAGGGC
>Ga0209343_10009892_pt1 | contig 10935 bp, 11 predicted proteins | sample RifCSPlowO2_02_FD_184026 | JGI IMG/M metagenome (GOLD analysis project Ga0209343, IMG submission 184026) | Groundwater microbial communities from Rifle, Colorado - Rifle CSP2_plank lowO2_0.2 (SPAdes) (version 2) | ecosystem: Environmental > Aquatic > Deep subsurface > Groundwater | place...
GAAAGTTGCGACTTCGCAACTTTCCAAATTGACGGGAAAAGTGTACGCCAAGGCGAAGTAAGCTGTTTAGTTCCGGCTAGTCCGGATTAGGGAGCAAGGCCTATTTGTCAAGAAATGCCGAGTGAATCGCGGCTGGTGCAGCGGCGGTAATGGAATGACAATGACGGCTGTAACGGGGCTTGGGCCCCTCCGATGACTGGCGAAATGGTATTGAGATGCGCATTGCTATCGGCGTGAGCTATGACGGACGCGGCTTCGAGGGTTGGCAATCGCAACCCTCGGGAAAAACCGTCCAGGATCACCTGGAGGCGGCGCTCGGCCAGATAGCCGCGGCGCCGCTGCGCGTCAACGGCGCCGGCCGTACCGATAGCGGAGTGCACGCGCTGGGGCAGGTGGCGCATTTCGATTGCGACGCCTCTCGACCGGCGTCGGCCTGGGTGCGCGGGGCCAATGCCCTGCTTCCCGGTGCCATCGGGGTGCAGTGGGCGATGCCGATCAGCGATGAATTTAATGCGCGCTTCTCGGCCATCGCGCGCCGTTATGTTTATCTCCTCTATGTGCACCCGGTGCGTCCCTCCGTGCTCGCGGGCAAGGCCGGCTGGTATCACGCGCCGCTGGATCTCGATGCCATGCGCGGCGCGGCGGCGATGCTGGTGGGGAAGCATGATTTTTCGGCGTTTCGTTCTTCGCAGTGCCAGGCCAAGACGCCGGTGCGAAACCTGACACGCTGCGTCATTCACGCCCAGGGGCCGTACCTCATATTTGAAATCACGGCCGATGCATTTCTGCACCACATGGTCCGCAATCTCGTCGGCTGCCTGCTCTACATTGGCAAAGGCGCGCACCCGGCGGCGTGGATCGGGCAGGTGCTTGCTGGACGCGATCGCAAGCAGGCGGCACCGACAATTTGCGCGGACGGGCTTTATCTTGCGGAGGTTCGCTACGAGGACCGCTGGAAGCTGCCGGAGTTCCCACGTATGATGCCGCAGCTTGACCTCAGCTGATCCATGCGAACCCGAATCAAGATTTGCGGTATCACGCGGCCGGAAGATGCCCGCGCGGCGGTTGACCATGGCGCCGATGCCATTGGTTTCATTCAATGGCGCAAAAGCCCGCGTTTCATCGAGCCTGCGGCGGCCGCGGCCATCGCGCGCGGCCTGCCGCCGCTGGTGACGCTGGTTGCGGTATTCGTGAATCCGTCGCGCCAGGAGGTGGAGGCGACGCTCGCTGCGATTCCGGCCGCGACGCTGCAGTTTCATGGCGAAGAGGAGCCCCGATTCTGCTCTGGCTTCGGCCGTCCCTGGATCAAAGCTGCCGGGGCAAAGCCGGGCAGGGATTTGGTAAAATACTTCGCCGCGTTTAACGGCGCATCGGCCTGGCTGGTGGACGAATTTCACGAGAAGCTTTATGGCGGAACCGGCAGCAAGTTCGACTGGAGTCTTGTCCCACGCGATCCCGGCAGGCCGGTGATTCTTTCCGGGGGACTGGGCGTGGGCGACATCGATGAAGCCATCCATGCGGTTCGGCCCTACGCGGTGGACGTCTCCAGCAGCGTGGAAACGGCAAAGGGCATCAAGGACGCCGGGAAAATCGCGGCGTTCATCTCAGAGGTGAGGCGTGCAGATCAACGATCTTCCTAGCGACTTGCCCGACCAGCGCGGACACTTCGGCCAGTACGGCGGTGTGTTCGTGGCCGAGACTCTGGTGCACGCGCTGGACGAACTTAAAGCCGCCTACGAGCATTACCGCGGCGATCCCGATTTCATCGCCGAGTTCAATTACGAACTCAAGCACTACGTCGGCCGGCCCAGTCCGGTGTATCACGCCAAACGCTGGTCCGAGCTGCTCGGAGGTGCTCAAGTTTATTTAAAGCGCGAGGATCTCAACCATACCGGCGCGCACAAGATCAACAACACCATCGGCCAGGCGCTGCTCGCCAGGCGCATGGGCAAACCTCGCGTCATCGCGGAAACCGGTGCCGGACAGCACGGCGTGGCAACGGCGACGGTCGCGGCGCGCTACGCCATGGAATGCGTGGTGTACATGGGCTCGGAGGATGTCAGGCGGCAGGCGGCGAACGTCTATCGCATGAAACTCCTGGGCGCGACGGTGGTGCCGGTGGAATCCGGATCCAAGACCCTGAAGGACGCGCTCAACGAAGCGATGCGCGACTGGGTCACCAATGTACACAACACGTTTTATATTATCGGCACGGTCGCGGGGCCGCACCCCTACCCGATGATGGTGCGCGATTTTCAGTCGGTGATCGGTCGCGAATGCCGCGAGCAGATGCCGGAGATGGTGGGGTGTCAGCCCGACGCGGTGATCGCCTGCGTCGGTGGCGGCTCCAACGCGATAGGCATATTTCACGCCTACATTCCCGACAAATCGGTCAGGCTGATCGGTGTCGAGGCGGGCGGCCGCGGCATCGCCAGCGGCAAGCACGCCGCCTCGATCAACGCGGGGCGGCCCGGCGTGTTGCATGGCAACCGCACCTACCTGCTGCAGGACGCCAATGGGCAGATCATCGAGACCCATTCAATCTCCGCCGGCCTGGATTACCCAGGAGTGGGTCCCGAGCACGCCTGGCTGAAGGACAGCGGGCGCGCCGAGTATGTCGTCATCAACGACGACGAGGCGCTGGCGGCGTTCCACGACTGCTGCCACTACGAGGGCATCATTCCCGCGCTCGAGTCGGCGCATGCGCTGGCCTACGCGGCCAAGATCGCCCCCGCTATGCCCAAGGAAAAGATACTGCTGGTCAACCTTTCCGGCCGCGGCGACAAGGACATGCAAACCGTGGCGGAAGAATCAGGGTTGCAGCTTTGAGCGTCAGGATCGCGCTGCATCACGCTGATTTTTTTGATGGCATCGAGCTTGTTCCGAATGCTGCCGTGGATCTGGCGATTGTTGATCCGCCCTACGGCCTGGGCAAGGACTATGGCAACGATTCGGACTGCATCGCCGCGCATAAGTATCTGGATTTCAGCAAACGCTGGATTGACGCGCTGCTGCCCAAGCTGACAGCCGACGGCAGTCTGTATGTGTTTCTGACCTGGCAGCACAGTCCGGAGGTTTTCAGCTACCTGAAGACGCATCTGCTCATGATCAACGAAATTATCTGGGATCGGCGCGTGCCCAGCATGGGCGGCAGCACCCGGAAGTTTTCTTCGGTGCACGACAGCATCGGATTTTTCGCGCGATCGCGGCGCTACCACTTCGATCTGGACAGCATACGCATTGCCTATGACCCTGAAACCAAAAAGGCGCGTTCGCGCTCGATTTTCGTGGGCAAGAAGTGGCTGGAAATCGGATTCAATCCCAAGGATGTGTGGAGCATGACGCGCTTGCACCGCCAGGATCCCGAGCGTGTGGATCATCCGACCCAGAAGCCGCTCGCGGTGATTGAACGCATGGTGCGCGCGAGTTGCCCCGGCGACGGCCTGGTGCTGGACCCTTTCATGGGGAGCGGCACCACCGCGGTCGCGGCAATGCGCCAGGGGCGCCGCTTCGCGGGTTTCGAGATCAATCCCGATTACCTGGCGGTTGCGCGGCGCAGGCTGGGTATGAATGCGCAGTTTCCCGACCCCGGAATGATTCCCGCAGGGCAAACAAGCAATGAGGCGGCAAGCTGATGTCCCGTATTCCCCAAACCTTCAAGCGTCTCGCGGCGGCAGGGCGCAAGGCGCTGATTCCCTATTTCACCGCCGGCGATCCGGATCCTGCGGTAACGGTGCCGCTCATGCATGCGGCGGTGGCGGGGGGCGCCGATATCATCGAACTCGGCGTGCCCTTCTCCGACCCCATGGCGGATGGCCCGGTCATTCAGCGCGCCAGCGAGCGCGCTCTGGCACATGGGGTGGGGATGCCCCAGGTGCTTGCCATGGTCGGCGAGTTTCGCAAAACGGATCGCGATACGCCGGTGGTTCTGATGGGATATGCCAATCCCATCGAGGCCATGGGGACCGAATCCTTCGTGCGTGCCGCCAAGGCAGCGAATGTCGATGGAGTCATTGTCGTTGACTACCCACCTGAAGAATGCAAGCTGCTGGCGGGCTTGCTGCGTGAGAATTCTGTGGACCTGATTTTTCTGATTGCCCCGACCTCGACCGATCAACGCATCGCGCAAATCGCCGCCCTGGCGACGGGCTATGTCTATTACGTTTCGCTTCGCGGCGTGACCGGCGCGGCAAACCTCGACTTGGGGGAAGTGGCGTCGCGCCTTGGCAAAGTCAGGGCGAAGACCGATCTGCCCATAGGCGTGGGATTCGGCATCCGCGACGGGGCCACCGCGCGCGCCATCGGACAGATTGCCGATGCGGTGATCATCGGCAGCCGGGTGATACAGGAGATCGAAGCCGCGCCCGGGAACGCGCCGCTGAAGGTGAAGGCGCTGCTCGGCGAAATCCGCGCGGCCATGGATCTTCGCTGAACGATGAGTGGCTAAGCGATGAGCTGGTTGCGAAAACTTCTGCCCCCCAAGATCAACCGCGCGGCGGGGCAGAAGCGCATGGCCGTACCCGAGGGCCTCTGGTCAAAATGCCCCTCCTGCGCGGCGGTGTTGTATGTCACCGACCTGGAAAGCAATGCCAATGTCTGCCCCAAGTGCGCTTTCCATAACCGGCTCTCTGCCCGCGCGCGGCTGGACTTGCTGCTCGATAGCGAAGGACGCTTCGAGATTGGCGCCGAGGTGCTTCCCGTGGACACGCTCAAGTTCAAGGACAGCAGGCGCTATCCCGACCGCCTGGAGGCCGCCGCGGAGAGCACCGGTGAGACCGACGCGCTGGTGGTGATGCAGGGCGCGATCAAGACGGTGCCGGTGGTGGTGGCGGCATTCGAATTCGAGTTCATGGGGGGGTCAATGGGTTCGGTGGTCGGGGAGCGCTTCGTGCGGGGCGTGCAAGCCTGTCTTGAGCAGGACATGCCGCTGGTGTGCATTGCGGCATCCGGCGGCGCGCGCATGCAGGAGGGTCTGCTGTCTCTGCTGCAAATGGCGAAAACCACCGCCGCTTTGACCCGGCTTGCGGAGCGCAAGCTGCCGTTCATTTCGGTGCTGACGGACCCTACCATGGGCGGTGTATCGGCCAGCTTCGCAATGATCGGCGACGTAGTGATCGCCGAACCCAAGGCATTGATTGGTTTTGCCGGCCCCCGCGTGATCGAGCAGACAGTCAGGGAAAAATTGCCTGAGGGTTTTCAGCGCGCCGAGTTCCTGCTGGAAAAAGGCGCGATCGACATGATTGTCGACCGCCGCCAGCTTCGCGACCGATTGGTCTCGCTGCTCACTTTGCTGATGAAGCAGCCCGCCGTGGGCTGATGCCGCGCTTCGATCAACGCCTGTCGTTCCTGTTTTCGGCAGTCAAGGTATGCCACCGACAACCCTGAGCGAGTGGCTCGACCATGTCGAGCGCCTGCATGCCATGCCCATAGACATGGGGCTTGATCGCGTGGCAAAGGTTAAAAATAAGCTTAGCCTGGCGTTTGCGGGGCCGCTGATTACGGTCGGTGGCACCAATGGCAAGGGCTCCACCTGCGCCATGCTCGAGGCTATGCTGCAGGCTGCGGGCTACCGCGTCGGTCTGTATACCTCCCCCCATTTGCTGGCCTACAACGAACGTGTCAGGGTGGGTGGCGCGCCGGTCGCAAATGAACGGCTTGCTGCCGCATTCGCCCGTGTCGAACAAACGCGCAACGGCGTATCCCTGACCTATTTTGAATTCGGCACGCTGGTGGCCTGGGAAATCTTCGCCGCGGAAGCGCCCGATGTGCTGGTGCTTGAAGTCGGCCTGGGTGGGCGACTGGACGCGGTAAACGTATTCGACGCCGATTGCGCGGTGGTGACAAGCATCGGCATCGACCACGTCGATTATCTCGGGCCGACGCGCGCAAGTATAGCTTTCGAGAAGGCCGGAATCTTCCGCGCCGGGCGCGCGGCGATTTGTGGCGACCCGCGGCCCCCGGACACCTTGCTGGCGCATGCCGCGAGTATAGGCGCGGATTTGCAGGTACTCGGACGCGATTTTGGTTTCGAGGGTGACAAGCAGCAATGGCGCTATTGGGGCCGTCGCGGGGTTCGTGCGGGGCTGGCGCCGCCTGCGTTGCGCGGCGCGAGCCAGCTTGCCAATGCCGCGGTCGCGCTCACCGCGCTGGATGCGCTGCGCGAGCGTATTCCGGTGTCCATGCAGGCGGTTCGCGAGGGGCTCTCTCGGGTCGAACTGCAAGGCCGGTTTCAGGTGATGCCGGGATTGCCGTGCGTGGTGCTGGATGTCGCGCACAATCCTCAGGCCGCGGCGGTGCTCGCGCAAAACCTCGCCGATCAGGGTTTTTTCGCAAACACCCGCGCGGTGATAGGAATGCTCGCGGACAAGGATATGGCCGGGGTTTGCGCCGCCATGAAAGGCCGCATCGAAGAATGGCATGCAGCCGATCTGAGCGGTGCACGCGCCGCGAGCGCGGCGCAACTCGCCCAGGCCATAGAAAAATCCGGCGCGGGCGGGACGGTTTTCATGCACGCCTCGCCGCGCGCCGCATACGCCGCGGCGAGGGAACGCAGCAATGAAAATGATAGAATCGTGGTGTTCGGATCGTTCCTGACGGTGGCCGATATTCTTGCCGCCGGAGCGCGCGGTTGACGGCTGGCGCGCTTGGTCAGGTCCGCGCAAGCGCGAAGGGCAATCCACATCATGCGGAACGCGCAAGAATGAATCGGTGCAGAAAACGGCGGGCTCAAATTGGCGAATAGCGAAGAGGCGGTGCAGTTGCGCCGCCGCGCGAGGCGCCGCCTGGTTGGGGCGATCGCGCTGGTGGTGTTTGCGGTGATTGTCTTGCCGATTGTCTTTGACAAGGAGCCAAAGCCAATCAGCCAGGATATCGTCATCCAGATCCCGAGCCAGAATTCGGGCCGGTTCAACACCAAGGTGGTTCCTGCTGCCCCGGAGCCCGCCAAGAGCGAAACTGCCGGCAAAGCTGCCGAGACAAAAGCCGCGGCGGTTGCGAAAACAGGCGCGCCGGCAGCGCAGCGGGCGCAAGCCGACGCCGAAGCCTTGCGGGCGCAAGCCGCGTTGCAAGGCGAGTCCTATGTTGTACCCCTGGGCGCCTTCCTGAACCAGGCAAATGTCAAGACGCTGCAGGCGAAGGTCACCGTGGCGGGATTCAAGAGCTACAGTGAAATCCAAAAAGTCGCCAGGGGCGAGCAAATCCGGGTGCGTGCCGGCCCATTTCCCAGCCGCGAAGCGGCGGAACGAGCCCGTGAGCAGCTCCAGGCCACCGGATTGACGGTTGGCCCGGTGACCAAGCTGTAAGCCCGATCCAGATGAGCTGGTTCGACTACGGGGTCCTCGCCATTCTGGGTTTTTCCATGTTGGTGGGGGTATTGCGCGGCTTGTTGCGCGAGCTCATCATGCTGCTCGGATGGATAGCGGCGTTTGTTCTCGCCACCCTGTTTACCGGCCAGATCACGCCGTTGATGCCGGAAAGCCTGGGGCCGGTACTCGCCCCACCGCTCGCGTTTCTGGCCATTTTTATCGCAGTGCTGCTGGCGGCTGGATTCATTGCCTTGTTGCTGACGCTGCTGGCAAAGTCCGCGGGGATGGGCGCGCTCAACCGCCTGATGGGTTCCGCGTTTGGCCTGGTGCGAGGTTTGCTGGTGGTGCTGGCATTGGTTCTTGTCGCGGGGCTGACGCCGTTGCCCAAGGAGCCGTTCTGGAAAAATGCGGTAAGCTCGGGTGCGTTCGAGACCGCGATCGTGGCGATGCGGCCATTGCTTCCGGACGAGTTGGGCAAGCGGATCAAGTATCGTTAGTGAAGCTTTAAAAGGATACGGCTATGTGCGGTGTTTTGGGCGTGGTCGCAACCGGATCGGTCAATCAGCTGCTGTACGACGGCCTGCTGCTGCTGCAGCACCGCGGTCAGGATGCCTCGGGTATCGTCACCTCGTCGCGCAACGCGTTCCACATGCACAAGGGACCGGGTCTGGTGCGCGATGTGTTCCGCACTCGCGACATGCGCTCCCTGCCCGGCGAGATGGGTATCGCGCATTGCCGCTATCCCACGGCGGGTTCGGCGTTCAGCGCCGACGAGGCGCAGCCTTTCTACGTCAATTCGCCGTTTGGAATTGTTCTGGCGCACAACGGCAATCTGACCAATTCCGAAGCCCTCAAAGAGGAAATGTTCCGCCAGGATCTGCGGCATATCAACACCAAGTCGGATTCCGAAGTTCTCCTTAACGTGCTCGCTCACGAGCTTGAACTCGCCGCCAAGGGGCAGAGGCTGGACGCGGAGACCATCTTTCAGGCGGTGGGGAACGTGCACCGGCGCTGCAAGGGGGCTTACGCCGTCGTTGCCATGATCTCCGGTTACGGACTGCTCGCGTTTCGCGATCCCTTTGGCATCCGGCCGCTGATTTTCGGGAAAGCCGCCGCGGCGCAGGGCACCGAATATCTGGTCGCCTCGGAGAGCGTCACGCTGGCGGCGCTTGGATTTGAGCCGGTGCGCGATGTGGCGCCCGGCGAGGCCATCTTCATCGACGAACGCGGCGGCTTTCACAGCCGGCAATGCGCGCCGAACACGGTGCTGTCGCCCTGTATTTTCGAGTTCGTGTATCTGGCGCGGCCGGATTCGGTCATCGACGGCGCCTCAGTGTACGAGGCGCGCCTGAACATGGGGCGGCATCTCGCGGACAAGGTGCGCAGGGAACTCGCCGGCATCAGGCTCGACGTGGTGATTCCGGTTCCCGATACCAGCCGGCCGAGCGCCCTGGAAATGTCCAATGCCCTTGGCATTCCGTATCGCGAGGGGTTTGTGCGCAACCGCTACATCGGCCGCACCTTCATCATGCCCGGACAGGCGATACGCCGCAAATCGGTGCGCCAGAAGCTCAACGTCATGGGCATGGAGTTCAAGGGAAAGAACGTGCTTATCGTCGACGATTCGATCGTGCGCGGCACCACCAGCCGCGAGATCGTGCAGATGGCGCGTGAAGCCGGCGCAGGACACGTGTATCTGGCATCGTGCGCGCCGCCGATCCGCTTCCCGAACGTCTATGGCATTGACATGCCCACGCGCGAGGAATTCATCGCCAGCGGCAGGAGCGCCGAGGGAATCGCCCAGGAGATTGGCGCCGATGCCGTGATTTATCAGGATCTGGACGCCCTGATCGAATCGGTGCGCGAGGCCAATCCCGCGCTGCAGCGGTTCGATACCTCCTGTTTCAATGGCGAATACATCACCGGTGATGTGACCGGAGAATATCTCGCACTGGTTGAGCGCAATCGCGATGCCGGCCGCCAGCAGTCCGAAGAAGAGTCCGATGATGCCAATCAGCTCGACCTGAATGCGGCCTGAGCGGTACTGCGGATCTACGCGATTTGACTTATTTCCGCGTGGCCAGTAAATTTGCACTTGCGCCGATTTGAACGACAGCTTGCGGGCGCCACCCAAGGGTGAAAAATAAATACCGCTAAAGAGTGGCCATGGCCCGTCTTAGCGAAAGCTGGACGGGCTTTTTGATTTAAGACCGCCGTCGCAAAAATCTCGCGCCGGCTGTGGGAAACAGCGCGGTAAGCTTTTTTGCCGCGCGGTCGTAGAAAGGATGACCATCATGAATGAGCACTACGACCTCGATACCCTTGCGGTGCGCGCCGGAACCACCCGCAGCCAGTTCGGCGAGCATTCCGAGGCGCTTTACCTGACTTCCAGCTACGTTTTCGCGAACGCCGCGCAGGCGGCGGCGCGATTTTCGGGCGCGGAGGCCGGCAACGTCTACTCGCGCTTCACCAATCCGACCGTCGCCATGTTCCAGGACCGCCTGGCGGCACTGGAGGGCGCCCAAGGCTGCGTGGCGACAGCCTCGGGCATGTCGGCGATCCTGGCCGCCGCGATGACCCTGCTCAAATCCGGCGACCAGGTGCTTTGCTCCTCAGGCGTATTCGGCGCGACCACGCAACTGTTCACCAATATTCTGGGCAAGTTCGGTGTCCAGACGGATTACGTTGACAAGCCCGAGCCCACCCTCTGGCAGGCGGCGGTGCGGCCGAACACGCGCTTGCTGTTCATCGAAACTCCGTCGAATCCGCTGACCGAGGTGTTCGATATCGCCGCGCTGGCGGCGGTGGCGAAAAAGGCCGGAGCCCAGCTCGCGGTGGACAACTGTTTTTGCAGCCCGGCACTGCAAAAGCCGCTCGAACTGGGCGCCGACATCGTCATCCATTCGGCGACCAAGTATCTGGACGGGCATGGCAGGGTAATGGGCGGAGCGGTGCTGGGCCGCAAGGAATTCATGGATGGCGTGACCGGGTTCCTGCGCACCGCCGGCCCGACGCTTTCGGCGTTCAATGCCTGGGTGATCCTGAGGGGCCTCGATACATTGCGCCTGCGCATGGACGCGCAATCGGCGAGCGCGTTGGCCCTCGCACAGTGGCTGGAATCGCACCCGCGCGTGCAAAGGGTGTACTACCCGGGCCTTGCCTCGCATCCGCAGCACGCCCTTGCCATGCGCCAGCAGCGCTCCGGCGGCGCGATCGTATCTTTCGAGGTCAAGGGCGGGCGCGAGGCGGCATGGCGGGTGATCGATTCGACGCGCATGATTTCCATTACCGCGAATCTCGGCGACACCAAAAGCACCATCACCCACCCGGGGACCACCACGCACGGCAGGATCTCGGATGAAGCGCGCGCGCGCGCCGGTATCAAGCAGGATCTGCTGCGCGTCGCGGTGGGGCTGGAAGCCTATGCCGATATTCAGGCTGACCTGGCGCGCGGGCTCGCCTGAGGGCGTTGTTACAGAATGGATTGATGGCAATAATTGGCGAGATACTATCGGCGCAGACGAGCAATGGTGGACGTTTCAGGACAATCTTAATATCTATACTGATATATTCTTGAGGGCTGGTTTGCGTTTCACACCGGCTCCGTTTTCCAACTGTAGGTCAGATTGTT
>Ga0209343_10009893_pt1 | contig 10935 bp, 7 predicted proteins | sample RifCSPlowO2_02_FD_184026 | JGI IMG/M metagenome (GOLD analysis project Ga0209343, IMG submission 184026) | Groundwater microbial communities from Rifle, Colorado - Rifle CSP2_plank lowO2_0.2 (SPAdes) (version 2) | ecosystem: Environmental > Aquatic > Deep subsurface > Groundwater | place: Rifle...
GCACAGGAGAAGCTGGCCGTGATGGAGGCGTGCGGGATCAAGGTGACCCGCAATCCGGCGGAAATGGGCAAGCTGCTGAAGACGGTGCTCGGTTAGAGCGCTGCGGCGGCCGGGATTATTACCGGTGCTGGTAATACGATGAAAAGCCGTAGCAACAGCCGGACTTGCTAGTCAGGCTACAACGTTCAGCACCGCAAGTTCGATCACCTTGGCCGCCCGGTTTAGCTCACATCGTGCCTTGCGTGTCGGGATCGGGGTTGTCGGCTTTCTGTTTGCGGAATCAGATGCGATTGGATATCGTTCTTCCATGAAAACCCTGAGCGTCACCGAAGTCGCCCGGAATTTCAGTGCCGTTCTCGACGGCGTCGAGCGCGAGCAGGAGGAAGTCGTGCTGGTCCGCAATCGCCGGCAGATCGCGCGTCTGACGCGCGCCGATCGCTCCCCTGCGGGGGGTGCGCAGGTGAGCGAAATTACTCATAGTCGGTAACTTGGAACACAAAAATGAAGGTTCTACAGAGGAAATAGGTTCAAAGTTTGTCGCCTTAAATACTGACTTCTGAGTAACATAAGATGCATTGTGCGTGGTTCGGGACAGGTTCAAGCAACTGATTAGAGCGCGCCAGCGAGCCACCTTGGCATCAGCGCTGAATTGACTTTCCTATCGTTTTTTTAGTAGTCTTATATGAGCGTTTGTGGTGTTTAAAGCTTTGTGTTTTAAAGGAGCGCATGATGAGAAAATCATTTTTGATAATCTTTTTGTTTTTTATTCTTAGCAATATAGTTGTGGCTGGGGATATCCTTTATTATTCCGTAACAGATGGCACAGTTAGAGGCGTTAATATCGCAACTGGTGTTGAAGCAACCTCTATATCTTCAGCAAATTTCAAAGGCGCGATCGTCGGTGCCTCGCGCGAAATTGCAATTGATCCGGTTGCTCGTCTACTTTGGTATACAGCAACAGATAATTCTATTTATTCGTTTCATATCGATACACTCGCTGAAGGACCTTCTATTTCCAGCAACAGAATTACTGGCGCAATCGTTGGTGGAGCTCGACATTTATATATCGATTATTCACGCCGTCATTTATTAGTTACCACAACCAGTGGCGCCATTCAAAGATTTAGACTGGACACTCAAGCGGATGTTAGCGCGATTCCAGCATCATTTTTTACCGATGGAAATGTTGGAATTCTTCGCCATCTTGCCAGTGATGTCCGTACCGGTAGTATTTGGTATGCTGCAACAGATGGATCATTCCGGGAATTTAATCCTGACAGTTTGACCCTTACAGGACGCAGGATCTCATCTGGAGAACAATATGGCGCAAATCCGGGAGGTGCGCGTCATTTTGTAATTGACCCAAACCGTGATTTACTTCTCTATGCCGTTACAGACGGGAGTATAGCTACAATTCCACTAAGCTCTCTTACTAGAGGTTCAATCATATTAAGACAAGATTCTTTTATCGGTGCTAACCCAGGCGCCGGTCGAATTATCAGCGCTGATATCGATGGTATCTCTGGCGGCAATGCAGGACATGCATCCTTTGCATCCAATTATTTGATATTGCCTTTTGTTTCAGTGGTAAACGATATGCTGTCAGCAACTCTCAGATTTGACGCGACCAGCAACATGTTTGTGGTCGATCATTATGAACTGACAAGCCAAACGGCGATTAATGCAGCCACATTTGACTTAGCCACAGGTTTGGTAACTATACCAAGCGTTGATTTCCAGGGACAAACTTACCGAGCTATACTAACTCTAATTCCAGGTACTTTGAATTTCAGCTTGCAAAGTGCAGAGATACAATAAATTTCTTAAATGGAAGGGGCTAGATTTCACGCCTGGCCTGTTTCATCACAACGCAATCGAGGGCAGCGCAATAGCCGCCGCATTTTACTTAACGGGAAATTGACATAAGATGCATTGTGCGTGGTTCGGGACAGGTTCAAGCAACTGATTAGAGCGCGCCAGCGAGCCGCCTTGGCTTCAGCGCCGAATTGACTTTTCTATCTTTTGTCGTTTGCGCAACAGTGCGTGATTGCCGAAGCGACGAGCCTCGTAGACCGATGCCTTACGCGCTCCTGCGGCGATAGCCGATGTTGCGATCTGGTGGAAGATCGCTTCTTGAAACTAGCCAAAGATATTTGAGATTCCATCCGATTGCGGCTTATTGATCTTCCACCTGACAGGAAATTTGTTTGAGTTGTATTGTTCAACATTTGCTGCGTAAGAATCTGGTACATGAACCGCCGTAAATTCAGCTCCGCCGTGCATCTTCAAGAACAGACGTGGCAAATGCGAGGCACAGATCCTCACCGGCTCGCCGCTTTCGGTGCGGAGGCAGAACATGTGTTCCCGAGGATGTCGAGCGATCCGAGCGCCCCGCCCATCGCGCAAGCCGTGTCAAGTGCAATCACCGACCGCCTCCGCCGATTGACGCACGTCAAGAATCCGCAATACCGGCTGCGGTGATTCTGGAATTTACCGCCTCGCTCGCGTAAGCTACTGATCAGGCGTCAGGAACGGCGCGGTCGGCGCGTTGATGCGCAGGACCCGCGGCCGGATGCGGTGTGCAGCCGGTCGAATCACGCCGATATTGCAGTCCAGCGATCCGATCCGCTTCCAGAGCGAGGGCGTGTGAGCAGTCAGCGCAGCAGCAAGGCCCAGATCCCGATCCGTTCGGCCAAGGTGAACGCGCGGCCGAAAGGCCGTCCGGTCGATCCGAAGGCGCTCGCGGAGATTCGCGCGCTGCTTGCCGACTCCCCGCGCCGGCGCGACCTCCTGATCGAATTCCTGCACAGGATCCAGGACCGTTACGGCCATCTGTCGGCCGCCCATCTCGCCGCGCTCGCCGCGGAACTGAAAATGGCGCAGGCGGAGGTGTACGAGGTCGCCACTTTCTATCACCATTTCGACGTGGTGAAGGAAGGCGAGGCGCCGCCGCCCGCGCTCACGGTGCGCGTGTGTGATTCGCTATCGTGCGAAATGGCCGGCGCAAAGGATCTGCTCGCGCGCCTGCCTGGCCTGCTGGGCCGTGACGTGCGCGTCATTGCGGCACCGTGCGTCGGGCGCTGCGAGGCCGCGCCGGTCGCCGTGGTGCACCAGAACCCGGTCGGGCACGCGACGCTCGAAAAGGTGCGCGATGCGGTCGCCAGGAAAGCGACGCGCTGCCCCGAGCCCAAATACAGGGATTACGCTGTCTATCGCAAGGCGGGCGGCTACCGGCTGATTGCCGACTGCCTTGCCGGCCGGCATACCCGCGAGGCGGTCACGACGATCATGGACGACGCCGGATTGCGCGGGTTGGGCGGTGCGGGATTCCCTGCCGGGCGCAAGTGGAAGATCGTCGCGCAGGAGCCCGCGCCGCGGCTGATGGCCGTGAATATCGACGAGGGCGAGCCGGGGACATTCAAGGACCGCTGGTACCTCGAGCGGGACCCGCACCGCTTCCTGGAGGGCATGCTGGTCGCGGCGTGGTGCGCCGGGGTCGGCGAGATCTATGTCTACCTTCGCGACGAATACGCCGGCTGTCGCGCGCTGCTGGAGCGCGAGCTCGCCGCACTGAAGCGCGATCCGCCCTGTGCGCTGCCGCCGATCCATCTGCGCCGTGGCGCCGGCGCCTATATCTGCGGTGAGGAGTCGGCGATGATCGAGTCGATCGAGGGCAAGCGCGGCATGCCCCGCCTGCGTCCGCCCTACGTCGCACAGGTGGGGCTGTTCGGCTACCCCACGCTCGAGCACAACATGGAGACGCTGTACTGGGTGAGAGAGATCGTCGAACGCGGCGCGGCGTGGTTCGCCGGACAGGGCCGCCACGGGCGCAGGGGCCTGCGATCGTTCTCCGTGAGCGGGCGTGTGAAAAAGCCCGGCGTCCACCTTGCGCCGGCCGGCATCACGGTGCGCGAACTGATCGACGAATACTGCGGCGGCATGCTGAGCGGCCATGCGTTCTACGGCTATCTGCCCGGCGGGGCATCGGGAGGCATCCTGCCCGCGGCCATGGGCGACATCCCGATGGACTTCGACACGCTCAACCCGCACGGCTGCTTCATCGGCTCCGCGGCGGTGATGGTTCTGTCGGACCAGGACAGCGCGCGCGCTGCCGCCGCGAACATGACGCGCTTCTTCGCCCAAGAGTCCTGCGGCCAGTGCACGCCCTGCCGGGTCGGTACGGCCAAGGCGGCGATGCTCCTCGATCAGCCGAAATGGGACGGGCCGCTGCTCGGCGAACTGTCGCAGGCGATGATGGATGCGTCGATCTGCGGTCTGGGCCAGGCGGCGCCGAATCCGGTGCTGAGCGTCATCAAGTATTTCCCGCACGAAATCGGGTGAGGTGAACCCATGACGGCAATCATCCCACTCATCCGACGGGAAAATGCGCAGCAAGCCGCCGCGCTGCCGGTCGAATTCAAGCTGAACGGCATGAGCGTCGTGGGCCGCCCCGACGAAACCATCATCCAGACGGCGCAGCGCCACGGCATCGAAATACCGCGTCTCTGCTACAAGGAGGGGCTGCGGCCCGATGGCAACTGCCGCGCCTGCGTGGTGGAGATCAAGGGCGAGCGGGCGCTTGCACCGTCCTGCTGCCGCACGCCCAAGGACGGCATGGAGGTGGTGACGGACTCCGAGCGCGCCCGCACGTCGCAGAAAATGGTGCTCGAACTCCTGCTCTCGGACATGCCGGAAAAGCGTTACACGCTCGACTCCGAACTCGACCACTGGGCACGAAGAATGGGCGTGGGCCGGCCGCGGTTTGCCGCGCGCGAACAGCCGAAGACGGACCTGTCTCACCCTGCGATGGCGGTCAACCTCGACGCCTGCATCCAGTGCACGCGCTGCCTGCGCGCCTGCCGCGAGGAACAGGTGAACGACGTGATCGGCTATGCCTTCCGCGGTGAACACGCGAAGATCGTGTTCGATTTCGACGATGCCATGGGCGCATCGACGTGTGTCGCCTGCGGAGAGTGTGTACAGGCCTGCCCAACGGGTGCGCTGATGCCCGCGCGCGGAGCGGGGCTGGTTGAGGCCGACAGCAAGGTGGACTCGGTGTGCCCGTTCTGCGGCGTGGGTTGCCAGCTCACGTATCACGTCAAGGACAACAGGATCGTCATCGTCCAGGGCCGGGACGGCCCGGCCAATGAAGGGCGCCTGTGCGTGAAAGGCCGCTACGGTTTCGACTATGCGCATCATCCGCAGCGCTTGACCCGGCCTCTTGTCAGGAAGCACGGCGCAACGAAGTCTGCCGACTTCACGATGGATCCGGACAACTGGCGCGAGGTGTTCCGCGAGGCGAGCTGGGACGAAGCGCTCGATCTTGCCGCCGGTGGGTTGAAGAAGATCCTGCGACAGGACGGGGGCGGCAAGTACGCGCTCGCGGGCTTCGGCTCGGCCAAGGGGAGCAACGAGGAGGCCTATCTGTTCCAGAAGCTCGTGCGCACGGGCTTTGGCACCAACAACGTCGACCACTGCACGCGGTTGTGCCACGCTTCGAGCGTCGCGGCGCTTATGGAAGGGATCAATTCGGGCGCCGTGTCCAACCCGGTGAGAGACGTGGCAAAGTCCGAGGTGATATTTCTCATCGGCGCCAATCCGACGGTGAACCATCCGGTCGCGGCGACCTGGATGAAGAACGCGGTCAAGGCGGGCGCCAAGCTGATCGTCGCCGATCCGCGCGGGACCGATCTCGCGCGCCATGCCACGCATTTCCTGCAGTTCAAGGCGGACACCGACGTGGCGCTCCTGAATGCCATGCTGCACGTCATTGTCGACGAAGGCCTGGTCAACGAGGCGTTCGTGCGCGACCGCACCTCGGGCTACGAGGCGCTGCGCGACAACGTGAAGAAGTTTTCGCCCGAACTGATGGCGCCGGTCTGCGGCGTCCCTGCCCGGACCATCCGCGAGGTGGCGCGCCTCTACGCGACGTCCAAAGCATCGATGATCCTCTGGGGCATGGGCATTTCGCAGCACGTGCACGGCACCGACAATGCGCGCTGCCTGATCGCGCTGGCCATGACCACCGGGCAGATCGGGCGGCCCGGCACGGGCCTGCATCCGCTGCGCGGCCAGAACAACGTGCAGGGCGCCTCCGACGCGGGCCTGATCCCGATGTTCTATCCGGATTATCAGCGTGTCGCCGCCGCGGAGGCGAAGCAGCGCTTCGAGAAGCTCTGGGGTACGCAGCTCGATCCCAGACCCGGTCTCACCGTGGTCGAGATCGTCAATGCCGCCTGCGAAGGCAAGATCCGCGGCATGTATATCGTGGGCGAGAACCCGGCGCTCTCGGACCCCGATGGCAACCATGCGCGGGCGGGACTGGCGGCGCTCGAGCACCTGGTGGTGCAGGATATTTTTCTGACCGAGACGGCGTATCTCGCTGACGTGGTGCTGCCTGCCACCGCCTGGCCGGAAAAGATCGGCACGGTCACCAACACCGACCGCCTCGTTCAATTGGGAAGGAAAGCCCTCGATCCGCCTGGCGAGGCGAAGCCCGACCTGTGGATCATCGTCGAGATTGCCAGGCGCCTCGGCCTGCCCTGGACCTATCGGCACCCGCGCGACGTGTTCAACGAGATGCGCCGGTGCATGGACTCCATCGCCGGCATCACCTGGGAGCGCCTGGAGCGGGACTCCGCGGTGACCTACCCTTGCGAGAAGGAGGGTGATGCGGGCGAACCCGTCATCTTCACGCAGCAGTTCCCGACCGCCACCGGCCGCGCGAAACTGGTTCCCGCCGACCTGATCCGCGCCGCGGAGCAGCCGGACGCGGACTATCCGATGGTGCTCATCACCGGGCGCCAGCTTGAGCATTGGCACACCGGATCGATGACGCGCCGCGCCGGTGTTCTGGATGCGCTGGAACCCGAACCGGTGGCCTCGCTGCACCCGGTGGATCTGGCCCGGCTCGGAGTGAAGCCGGGTGCGATCGTGACCGTGGCATCGCGCCGCGGCAGCATTTCGCTGTATGCGCGCGCCGACGAGGGCACGCCGCCGGGCACATTGTTCATCCCGTTCTGCTATTACGAAGCGTCGGCCAACAAGCTCACCAATCCGGTGCTCGATCCATTCGGCAAGATTCCGGAATTCAAGTACTGTGCCGTGAAAGTAACCGCGGGTGGGTCGACGCCGGTGCGTGTGAGTTACGGCGGCGGGCAGATGCTCGCGCGGACCTGACTTTTTCGCTAATTCTGTCGACACCCCAGTCATAAGAGACTAGAACAAGGGCGCCAGCCCGCAGGAGACATTCATGTCCACCGACATCGAAATCGCCCAGAAGGCGACGATGCAGCGCATCTCGAAAGTGGCGATCGAGAAGCTCGGCATACCCGATGAGCACCTGGAACCCTATGGGCATTACAAGGCCAAGGTGTCGCTCGACTATATCGAGACGCTGAACGGCAGGCCGGAGGGCAAGCTGATCCTGGTCACCGCGATCAGCCCCACCCCTGCGGGCGAAGGCAAGACGACTACCACGGTGGGGCTCGGGGACGCGCTCAATCACATCGGCAAACGCGCGGCGATCTGCCTGCGCGAGCCGTCGCTCGGGCCGGTGTTCGGGATGAAGGGCGGTGCCGCCGGCGGCGGCTACGCGCAGGTAGTGCCGATGGAGGATATCAACCTTCATTTCACCGGGGACTTCAACGCCATCGCGCTCGCCAACAACCTGCTCGCCGCGCTGATGGACAACCACATTCATCACGGCAATGAGCTCGGTTTCGATCTGCGCCGCATCGCGTGGAAGCGGGTCGTGGACATGAACGACCGGGCGCTGCGTGAGATCGTTGTTTCCCTCGGAGGTCCCGGAAACGGCTTCCCGCGCCAGGATGGGTTCGATATCGTCGCGGCCTCCGAAGTCATGGCGATCTTCTGCCTGGCGACCTCGCTTGCGGACCTGAAGCAGCGCCTCGGCAGTATCGTCGTCGGCTACACCCGCGAGCAGCGGCCGATCCTGGCGCGCGACCTGCGCGCGCACGGCGCGATGACCGTGCTGCTCAAGGACGCGTTGAAGCCGAATCTTGTGCAGACGCTGGAAAACAGCCCGGCTTTCATACACGGCGGACCGTTCGCGAACATCGCCCACGGCTGCAATTCCGTGATCGCCACGCGCACGGCGCTCAAACTTGCCGACTACGTCGTGACCGAGGCGGGCTTCGGCGCGGACCTGGGGGCGGAGAAGTTCATCGACATCAAGTGCCGCAAGTCCGGACTGCGCCCCGACGCGGTGATCGTCGTCGCCACGATCCGTGCGCTCAAGTATCACGGCGGTGTCGATCTGAAGTCGCTCAACGTCGAGAACCTCGATGCGCTGGAAAAAGGCATCGCCAACCTGGAGCGCCACGTCAACAACGTGCGCAACCATTACGGCCTGCCGTGCGTGGTGTCGATCAACCATTTCACCTTCGACACCGACCGCGAAATCGAACTGCTGAAAAAGCGCATGGCCCACCATCACGCGCCGGTGGTGCTGGCGCGCCACTGGGCGCAGGGCGGCAAGGGGGCCGAGGAGGTGGCGCGCACGGTGGTGAACATGATCGAGACGACGCCGACCAGCTTCAAGTTTGTCTATGAAGACCGGGCATCGCTGTGGGACAAAGTCAATACCATAGCCACCAAGATCTACGGGGCGAGCGAGGTGACCGCCGACAGCAAGGTGCGCGCGCAGATCAAGACGCTGCAGGATGACGGATACGGGAGCTACCCGGTGTGCGTGGCCAAGACCCAATACTCGTTCTCGACCGATCCGCAGCTGCGCGGTGCCCCGTCCGGCCACGTCATCAATGTGCGCGAGGTGCGGCTGGCTGCCGGCGCGGAGTTCGTGGTCATGGTGTGCGGCGACATCATGACCATGCCGGGATTGCCCAAGGTCCCCTCGGCGTGCAAGATTGACCTTGATGACGAAGGCAAGGTGGTCGGGCTGTTCTGAGCTCGCAACGCCGGCGCTGGCGCCGGCCTTGGTTTTCTTGGATGGTTTGCCCCAGCGCGCTCGGGTATTATTAAGCTCCCATTTGCGGCAGGCGGGAGCCGATCCAGGGGCAGAGGGGGAGGAATAACGAGCGGCAAGCCGGCAACGTGGGCGGAATCGACCTGACGCCCGCTGTTGATGTTCCCCGTTGATTCAAGTCATTGACTTGGTTCGCCGATGCTGCAAGAGTCACGATCTCAACGAGAAGACAAAAATCAGAGCGGGGCTGAACGTAGTATTTCGGACATCAGGGTCCCGCAGGGGAGCGCAAGATATTTTCAGGAGGAACAGATGCAACCCTTGGATCTCATACGTCGTACCGGGATGTTTCTTGTTGCAGGTGCGCTCGGTGCCGCTGCGGGGCCGGTGCTGGCGCAAGCCTGGCAGCCGACCAGGACCGTCGAATTCATCATCCCGGCAGGCACCGGCGGCGGCGCCGACCAGATGGCACGCGCCATCCAGGGCATCGTCGCCAAGCACAAACTGATGAAGCAATCGATGGTTGTGATCAACAAGGCGGGCGGCGCCGGCTCCGAGGGTTTCCTGGACGTCAAGAATTCCAAGGGCGACCCGCACAAGATCATTATTACGCTGTCGAACCTGTTCACCACTCCGCTTGCGACCAACACGCCGTTCAACTGGCGCGACCTCACTCCGGTGCAAATGCTGGCCCTCGACCAGTTCGTACTCTGGGTCAACGCAGACGCCCCCTACAAGAGCGCAAAGGAGTACGTCGAGGCGGCAAGAAAGGCCGGCCCGAACAAATTCAAGATGGCGGGCACCGGCGCAAAACAGGAGGATCAGATCATCACCGCGGCGATCGAGCAGAAGACGGGAACCAAGTTCATCTACATACCGTTCAAGGGCGGCGGCGACGTCGCGGTACAGCTCGTGGGCAAGCATGTGGATTCGACGGTGAATAACCCGATCGAGGCGGTCGCGCACTGGCGCGGGGGCAAGCTGCGTCCGCTTTGCGTGTTCGATCCCAAGCGCATGCCGTACAAGACCAAGGTCACCGACAAGATGGCCTGGGGCGACATTCCGACCTGCAAGGAAGGCGGGCTGGATGTCGACTACCTGATGCTGCGCGGCATCTTCATGCCGGCGGAAGTGAAATCGGAGCATGTCAACTTCTATATCGACCTGTTCAAGAAGGTCCGCGCGACCCCGGAATGGAAGGACCTGATGGAGCGCGGCGCGTTCAACCAGACGGCGCTCACCGGCAAGGAGTACGCCGACTGGGTGGCGCGGGAAGAGGCGCGGCACGTGTCGCTCATGAAGGCCGCGGGATTCATCGCGAAGTAAGACGGAACTGCAGCGCGCGGCAGGGCGTCGGCCCTGCGGCGCGTTTTCTTTGAACGCCGGGGAGGCGAGAGTGTCCGGGGAATCGGGCGGCCGCGCCGCGTTTAGTCAGAAGACCGCGGAGATCGTCGTTGCGGCGGTCTTCATGCTGCTCGGCGCGATCGTCATTTTCGACAGTGTGCGGCTCGGCATCGGTTGGGGCGAGGATGGCCCGGAGGCGGGCTATTTTCCGTTCTACGTCGCGCTGATCATCTGCGTCTCTTCGCTGATCAACCTCGCGCGCGCGCTGACGGTCCGGCCGGAGAAGCACAAGACCTTCGTCGAGATCGGGCAGCTCAAGCTGGTGCTGGCCGTGCTGGTGCCGACCGCGATCTACACCGCCTTGATCGGCTGGCTCGGCATCTACGTCGCGTCGATCCTGTTCGTGGGCTTTTTCATGCGCTGGCTGGGCAAGTACCCGTGGTGGAATGTGCTTGCGGTATCGGTCGGCAACAGCGTGGTTTTTTTCCTGATCTTCGAGATCTGGTTCAGTATTCCGCTGCCCAAGGGCCCGATTGAAGCATTGCTCGGATTGAACTAGGACGATGGACGAGATCCAGTCTCTGATCCAGGGCTTCGCGGTCGCCCTGAGTTACAGAAACCTCGCCCTGATGTTCGTCGGCGTG
>Ga0209343_10009894_pt1 | contig 10935 bp, 10 predicted proteins | sample RifCSPlowO2_02_FD_184026 | JGI IMG/M metagenome (GOLD analysis project Ga0209343, IMG submission 184026) | Groundwater microbial communities from Rifle, Colorado - Rifle CSP2_plank lowO2_0.2 (SPAdes) (version 2) | ecosystem: Environmental > Aquatic > Deep subsurface > Groundwater | place...
GGGGCTGTATCTGCACTGGGGCGCCAGTGACAAGGTGGCCTTGGTCGAGCAGTTCGCCCAGGCGCCGAAGTCTGTTGAGGAAATGACCGCGCGCCTGGAGCAAGCGGTCAAGGTTCAGCCGGATTCGGCCGAGGCCTGGTACTTCCTCGGCCGTACTTACATGGCCCAGAGCCGTCCTGCGGATGCCGCCAAGGCGTTCGAGAAGGCCGTGGGCATAGCCCGTGAGCCTGAGCTGCTCGGCCAGTGGGCGCAGGCGCTGTATTTTGTCGGCAATAAACAGTGGTCGGCGCAGTTGCAGAGCCTCACCGATGAAGCCCTGCAGCGCGATCCGCAGGAAGTGACCAGTCTGGGTCTGCTCGGCATTGCCGCCTTCGAGGGGCAGCGCTTCAAAGAAGCGGTCAGTTACTGGCGCCGGCTGATTGCCGTGTTGCCGGCGGACGATCCCTCGCGCGAAGCTCTGCAGGGCGGTATCGACCGTGCGCTGGAACAGCTGGCAGCCAAGGGCGAAACCATGCCGGATGAGCCGGTAGCCGTGGCAGCGACCGCCGGCGCGCAACTCAAAGTGCGGGTTGAGCTGGCCGCCAAGTTGAAAGACCAGGTGCAGCCAGGCGACAGCGTGTTCATCTTTGCCAAGGCCAGTGCCGGGCCGCCCATGCCGTTGGCGGTCAAGCGTCTGACCGTGGCCGATTTGCCGGTGGAGGTCACCCTGGCCGACAGCGACGCGATGATGCCGCAGCTGAAGCTCTCCAACTTCCCCCAGGTGCAGTTGATGGCGCGCATCTCGCGTGCCGGCAATGCTACGGCCGGCGAGTGGGTCGCCCATGGTCAGGCGGTAGCGAGCAGCAGTACCGAGCTGCAACAGCTGACCATCGACAGTCCTGATAAATGATTGCCGCCGTACGCCTGCCGCTGCTGGTGGGCCTGTTGCTAAGCATGTCGGCGTGCAGCCTGCAGCCGCCGCAACCGGTTGCAAGCGGGCAAGTGCCGGTCAAGGCCCATGCCCACTTCGCGCCGCCACCGGATGGGCCCAGCCACTGGGACCCGCAACTGCAGGTGTATGTGTTGCAGGGCAGTCCGCCGCTGTATTACCGCCAGCGCACCTACTACCGCTGGCAGCAGGGCTGGAGCTGGGCCACCCAGGCGGTTGGGCCCTGGCGGGCGTGCGGCAGCGACGAGATCCCGGCGGGCTTGAGTCGGCACTATCAGTAAGACAATAACGGCGACCTCGGTCGCCGTTATTCATGCCTGGGGCGGCGTTTCCCGCGTGAACAACGGGTTGCCACAGCGGCTGCAGAAGGCGGCCTGCGGCTCATGGTTGGCTTTATGGCAGACCGGGCAAGCGTGCTGCAGGGTTTCTTCGCGCATGGCGCTGGCCAGTTCAGCGGTGAAAATCCCGGTTGGCACGGCGATGATCGAGTAGCCGGTTATCATTACCAGCGTCGCCACCGCCTGGCCGAGCGGGGTTTTCGGGGTGATGTCACCAAAACCGACGGTGGTCAGGGTGACTACTGCCCAGTAGATCCCGGTGGGGATGCTGGTGAAGCCGTGGCTGGGGCCTTCGATCACATACATCAGGGTGCCAAAGACAATCACCATGGTGCTGATGCAGGCAAAGAACACGATGATTTTTTGCCGGCTGCCGCGCAGGGCGGTGAGCAGGAAGTTGGCCTGGCGCAGGTAAGGGCTGAGCTTGAGCACGCGAAACACCCGCAGCATGCGCATCACGCGGATGATCAGCAGGTACTGGGCGTCCGGGTAGAGCAGGGCGAGGATGCCAGGCAGGATCGCCAGCAAGTCAATCAGGCCGAAGAAACTGAAGGCATAGCGCAGCGGGCGTGGCGAGCAGTACAGGCGCAGGCCGTACTCGATGGCAAACACCAGGGTAAAGGCCCATTCAATGCCGGCCAGTAAGCCGGCATGCTGGCGGTGAATGCCGTCGATGCTGTCGAGCATCACCACTGCCAGGCTGGCCAGAATCACCAGCAGCAGGGCCGTGTCGAAGCGCCGGCCGGCCAGGGTGTCGGTCTGGAAGATGATGATATACAGGCGTTCTCGCCAGCTCTGCACGCTGCTCATGGGCTTGCTCCTGGTGCGGGTCTGGGTAAAGCCACGACCGGTTAACGTTTTGGTGAAAAACTGCACGGTCGGCATGGCCGCAGGCCACCTCAGGCGGCATGCTGGCGGTCCATCGGTTTGTCGCAAGTATCTGTCTTTGCTCGGGTTATATGACCTGCCAAAGCCAGCGTATACACTCTGCGGCGCCGTTGGATTGTCCCCAGTCCTCGAATGGAAGGCCATCAACATGCAGTATGCCAGCCGCAGTGTGCCGGGCCTGGTCCGCGCTCACAATGAAGACAGCGTGCTCAGCTGTCCGGAGTTGGGCCTGTGGGTGATCGCCGACGGCATGGGCGGCCATCAGCGCGGCGAAGTGGCCAGTGCCATCGTGATCGACAGCATGGCCGCAGCGATCCGCCAGGGCGATAGCCTGGAGCAGGCTGTGCTGGCGGCCAATCAGGCGATTATTGCGGCCGCCAGTCTCGATCCCGCCAGCCAGGGCATGGGCAGTACGGTGGTGGCGGTGCGCGTTGTCGGTGCCGATTACGAGCTGGCCTGGGTGGGTGACAGCCGCGCCTATCTGCTCAGCCCGGAGGTGATCCGCCCCTTGAGCAAGGATCACAGTTGGGTGCAGGTGATGCAGGACGCCGGGCAGTTGAGCGCCGCCGAGGCCAAAAATCACCCACGCAAGAATGTCATCACCCAGTGCCTGGGCCAGGTGGGCTTGGAGCTGGAGGTGGGCCTGCGGCGGGGCAGGCTGCAGGGTGCGGAACGTTTGCTGCTGTGCAGCGATGGTCTGCATGGCGAGGTCAGCGATTCACGCCTGCTGCAACTTGGTCGTGGCACCGAGTTGGAGGCGGTGGCCGATGAGCTGATTGCCGCCGCCAACGGTGCCGGCGGCAAGGACAATATCTCTTGTGTGCTGCTGGCGCTGGAACCAGCTGTGGCACTGGCGGGCGAGTCGCGGATCGGCCGCTTTCTGGCCGGGCTGCGCAAAGGCAAAGCAACCCATTTATAAAGTTGGTACCTATCGGATTGGTTATGAGCGACCCATTGATCGAGATTCCCGGTTACACCATCCACGGCCAGTTGGGCAAAGGCGGCATGGCCGAGGTGTATCTAGCCACCCAGAACTCGTTGCAACGCAAGGTGGCGATTAAGGTGCTGTCGAGCGCTGCCGAGCACGACTTTATCCAGCGCTTTATCAATGAAGGGCACATCGTTGCCTCGCTGAATCATCCGGCCATCATCACCATTTACGACATCGACAAGCTCGAAGACGGTCGTTACTACCTGGCCATGGAATTTATCGCCGGTGGCGACCTCAGTCAGTACCAGGGCCAGGTGCTGGCCCCGGCGCGGGCGCTGGAGATTGTCCGGCAGGTGGCCGAAGGCTTGAGCGTGGTCCATGAGCGCGGGCTGGTGCATCGCGATATCAAACCGGCGAACATTCTCTTTCGCGGCGATGGTTCGGTGGTGATCACCGACTTTGGCGTGGCCAAGGACCTGGCGATCGACAATGACCTGACCCATTTCGGCGTGGCCGTCGGCAGCCCAGCCTACAGCAGCCCGGAGCAGGCCCAGTGCGAAGCCCTGGACCAGCGCAGCGATATCTACAGCCTGGGCATTGTCCTGCTGGAAATGCTCACCGGCGCCAACCAGTTCCGTGGCGCCAGCTACACCCAGACCGTGATGAACCATGTGCAGATGGCGGTGCCGTCGCTGCCAGCGGCGTTGCAGGGTTATCAAGCATTGCTCGAACGCATGTTGGCGAAAACCCCGGATGCACGCTTTGCCAGTTGCCGTGAGCTGCTGCAGGCCCTGGCGGCGTTGCAGGATGACGATCTGGGTGCCACCCAGTTCAGTCCGGCGCTCAAGCTGGCGAAAGCACCTGCGCCCAAGCAGCGGGCGCGCCCGCTGCTGATGTTGCTGCTCGGCGTGCTGCTGCTCGCCGGTCTGGGGTACGGCGGTTACACCTTGAATCTGCGCATGCAGGTGGCGGACTTGCTAGCCCAGGCCGAACAGTGCCTGCTTGAAGACAAGCTGCAAGAGCCGCTGGCCGACAATGCCGAGTACTTCTTCCAGCAGGTGCTGTTGCTGGATGCCGCCAATATCGACGCTCAGCTGGGCTTGCAGCGTGTTCTGGCGGCGCGGGTTGCGCGCTTCAACGGGCTGGCCGAACAGCGTTTTGCCAGTGCCCAGGTCAGCCTGCCGGCCGAAGACAGCGCTCTCTGGTACTTTCGTCAGGCTCTGAGCCTGGCGCCCGAGGACCCGACAGCCCTGGTCGGAATTCAGCGGGTAGCCGACTGGCATCTGCAGGCGGTGCACGATGCCTATCGCCAGCGTCAGTTCAGCAAGGCACTGGAACAGATCGAGCTGGGTTTGCAGGCCGCGCCTGAACATGCCGAATTGCTCAAGTTGCGCGCCGCCCATGCCGCTTATGTCAAACGCGCGACCCAGCGGGCAAAGCCCCGTGCCGTGGCCAGCAAACCAGCCGCGCGCACTCAGGACAGCGATGCGGGCGCGGCTCAGAAGCCGGCTGGTGAGGAGGGCAATCCGCTGTCACGGTTGTGGAACCATATTCTTAATAACGGTCTTGAAGAGTAGCGCTTGTCTCCAGGCTGCTTGTGTTAAGTGAGCGCAAACACCATGTTGAAACTGCAGTTCAAAGATTGTCGCCAGGCGCCGGTGTGGTTGGCCGATGAGCGCATAACCCTCGGTCAGGATCACCGTAATACTCTGGTCCTGCCGGATGCTGGGGTCAGTCTGTTCCATGCCGAGATCCGCCGCGAAGAGGGCCATTACTACCTCAGCGATTGCGCCAGCGAAGCCGGCACCCTGGTTAATGGCGAACGCATCAGCAGCCGCTATCAGATCCGCGCCGATGACCTGCTGCAGTTGGCTGGTGTGGAGCTGCAGTTTATTGATCCGATGAAAGTGCAGACCAAGGTCGATACCGCCAAGAAGTGGTTCTTGCAGGTGCTGCAGGGCGAGAACGAAGGCAACAAGTATCCGCTGGCGGGCTCGATGACCTTCGGTCGTTCGGTTAAGTGCGAGCTGTGCTTCAACGATCCGGAACTGTCGCGCCGGCATTGCGAGTTTTTCCTCAAGGATGGTGTGCTGGAGGTCAAGGACCTGGGCTCGGCCAACGGCCTGCAGGTCAATCGGCAGAAAGTCACGACCGCCACTTTGCAGGCTGGCGACCAGATGCAGATGGGCAGCGTGATCCTGCTGGTGATCGGGCCGAAGGTCGAAGAGGTCGAGCAGGCTGCAGTGGAAGATGCCACGGTGTTTATGCCGATGGCGGCGCTACCCAAGACGAGCAAGCTTGCCGCTACCAGCGCGCCTGCGCCGCGCGTCAGCGTCAGCGTCGCGCCGAGTCAGGCGCCTGTTCCTGCGCAGCGCCAGGGTAAGTGGCTGTATGGCGTGCTGGCGGTGGTCGTGGTTGCTGCAGGGGTGTGGGCGCTGACGCTGCTGTAACGCGCCCCTGATTCAGAGGCCGGCGGCGTCGATATCGAGCAACAGCAGACGCTGGCCATTGGCGATGAACTGGCCGGCGGTCAGGCAGTACTGGTTGGTCGTGGCGTCGCGGTAGGTGGCTGACAGGGTCAGGCGTTTTTGTTCCTGCCCTTCGGCCAGCAGCTGATAGAAATACGGCCGCCATGACCAGTTGTGGCCCAGGTAGCTGGCGTCCTCGTGCCAGCGATTACCCTGCCAGTTGAGGTTGGCGGTCAGCTGGGTGCCCTGGCGATCGCATTGATACAGCCGGCGCAGCCACGGGAAGGCACTCAAGGTGGGCAGCAGGTGTGGCTGCGCGCCCGCTTCGGCCCAGGGTTTGAGGATCGTCATCAGGACTGCCAGCTGGTCACGCAGACGCATCAGGCGCGTGCGCTCCGCCAGCTTGTGCTGCACGTATTGATCGCGCAACTGGGCAAACTGCTGCACGAAGGCGTCGCTGGCAAAGAACTCCAGCTCGCCACGGGCAAACAGAAACCCCTGCACATAGCGGGCGCCGCACTCCAGGGCGAACTCCAGTTCGGCGGCGGTTTCCACTCCTTCGGCAATGATCCAGCAGCCGGTGCGTTCGGCCATCTGCGCCAGGGCTTTGACCACGTCGCCGCTCGGCCCGCCCTTGGCGGCGTCCTTGAACAGGCGCATGTCGAGCTTGAGGATATCCGGTTGCAGGGCCAGCACCCGGTCGAGCTGGGAGTGGCCGGCGCCGAAGTCGTCAATCGCCACCCGTGCCCCGGCCTCCCGGTAGCGCGCCACCACATCGCTCAGGCGCTGGGTGTTGCCGTTCAGCTCAGTGATTTCAAACACGATGCGTTCGGCAGGCACACCATGCTGCTGCAGTTGCTTGAGGCTGGGTAAGGGCTGTTGCGGGCGCAGGCGGTTGACCCAGCGCGGGGAGATATTCAGGCTCATAAACCAGTCGACGGGTGCTTCATGTAGGCGCCGCAGGGCGTCGCCGCGAATCTCCCGGTCCAGTTGGCGCAGGGCGGTTGCCGGGGTTTTTGGATCGCTAAACAGCGGCCCCACCGACAGCAACTGGCCGTCGCTCTGGCGCAGACGCCCGAGGGCCTCGACGCCGGCGATACGGCCGGTGGCGGTGTCGATAAAGGGTTGGAAACAGGCGAGCGGTTGCCCGGCGATCACGGGGATATCCTTAGGTGGCGGGTAACTGGGCTACCGAAAACAGGCAATGGGGTGAGCTAACAAAAGTCGCACGATTGCAGTCGTGCGGCTTTTGTTGCTGACCGAGTAAGCAAGAATGTGGCCAGTTTCAGGGTTGCTCGGCCTTGGGCTGCGTCGCCGGTTGCCGCCAGAGTGCAAGCAGCAGGGGCGCCAAGGCACTGCCCAGACTTATCCAGCGCGGCCACTGGCTGCGCTTGCTGATCAGCAGGCCGGTGACGGCCAGCGCAGCAATGCCCGCTATTGGTGCGCCACTGTGACCGAGGACGGATTTACAACGGCGGCCGAAGTCCCGCGCCTCCTGCAATGGCTGCAGGGCCAGCAGGGCTTCCTGGCGCAGCTCCTGACGGTGCAGCTCCAGGCGCATCTGGATCAGGGCCTTGCGCAGCTCATGGCGCGAGGCATTGGCAGGCAGTTCAGGCAGGCTCATGGCAGCAGGCGCTCGCGGTCGCGCGCCAGCTCGGCAAGGGTGGCGCTGAATGGGGGTAGGGGGTTGCACAGCAGGCGGCGCAGGCGCCAGACGCAGACCAGCAAGGCCAGGCTATAGACCAGGCACAGGGCAAGGATGGCATGCAGCCGGTAGGTCTCGCCGGCTACCACCAGCAGCAGGGCCGACAGCCCCAGCAGCAATAGCAGCCCGGCAATCAGCGCCATGCCGGCCAGTACCAGTGCCTGCAGGCTGCGCTCCTTCTGTTCCTGCAGTTCGATGCCAAACAGTTCGACATGGCCGTGCAGCAGGCCCAGGGCCGCAGCCCCCAGGCGCTGCAGGGATGGCGCTGGTGGCGTTGCTGGGGTGCTGGTATCGCTCATGTTCAGCGGCGCCCTAGCAGCAGGCCCAGCAACAGGCCGAGACCTGCGACGATGCCCAGGGCTTGCCAAGGATTTTGCTGAACATAGGTTTCGCCGGCCTGGCGCACGGCATCACCGCGTTGACGCACGGCTTCGCCGTTCTCGGCGAGGGTGCTGCGGGCGCGTTGCAGGTTGAGCTGAATCTGCTGGCGCAGCTCGTCTGCCTGCTCGCCGGCCAGGCTGGCGGCGTGCTGCAAGAGCTTTTCAGCGTCTTCGATCAGTGCCTTGAATTCGGCTTGCAGCGGGTCTTGCTGGGTTTTGTCGGTGGATGACGACATGACAGATCTCCTTATCAATAGGGCTGAGACTGTTGGAGTCCCTTGAGCGGTGGAAGGTTCCTGGCGGGTGGCTGGTACAGGCTTTGCATTGTGCTGGTGCGCAATAATGGTGATGCGCCCTGTTAGTGGGCGTTGCAGGCTGCGGGATTAGCCGCTTTAAATCACTTTAACCTTATGATTAACAAGGTAAAAGCACTCTCTATCGAGGGCTGGCCTAACAGGCTTTGCCCCCATTTGAAGCGTTGTTATCGGTCGTATCCGGGCTTAAAAGCATCAGGATGGTGCATGCTTGGGTTGACCTGAACTGCTTTGGTGCCTTTTCCCACTCTGCTAGGGCTGTCATCCCATGGATAACCTGCAAAACGCCGTGAACAGTCTGGTTCATGGCTCCAATACGCTGTTCATTCTGCTCGGTGCGGTGATGGTGCTGGCCATGCACGCCGGCTTTGCCTTCCTTGAAGTCGGCACCGTGCGGCAGAAGAACCAGGTCAATGCGCTGTCGAAGATCATCTCCGACTTTGCCGTGTCGACCCTGGCCTATTTCTTCGTTGGCTACTGGATTGCCTACGGGGTGACCTTCCTGGCGCCTGCTGCTGAGTTGACCACGGATCACGGTTACGCACTGGTTAAATTCTTCTTCCTGCTGACCTTTGCCGCGGCGATCCCGGCGATTATTTCCGGCGGCATTGCCGAGCGCGCCAAGTTTGGCCCGCAATTGTGCGCCACTCTGCTGATCGTTGCGTTCATCTACCCATTCTTCGAGGGCATCATCTGGAACGGCAACTTTGGCCTGCAGGCCTGGTTGGCCGAGCGCTTTGGTGCCAGCTTCCACGACTTTGCCGGTTCGGTGGTGGTGCATGCGGTGGGCGGCTGGCTGGCCTTGGCCGCGGTGCTGTTGCTGGGGCAGCGCAATGGTCGTTATCGCGAGGGGCGCTTGATTGCGTTCGCGCCGTCGAATATCCCGTTTCTGGCCCTGGGCTCATGGGTGCTGATTGTCGGCTGGTTCGGTTTCAACGTCATGAGTGCCCAGACGCTGGAGGCGGTCAGTGGTCTGGTGGCGGTCAACTCGTTGATGGCCATGGTCGGCGGCACCATGGCTGCGTTACTGGTCGGGCGCAATGACCCAGGCTTTTTGCACAACGGCCCGCTGGCCGGTCTGGTGGCGGTGTGCGCGGGCTCCGACCTGATGCATCCGGTCGGTGCCTTGATTACCGGGGCGATTGCCGGCGGCCTGTTTGTCTGGGCATTCACCGCGACCCAGGTGAAATGGAAGATCGATGACGTGCTCGGCGTTTGGCCGCTGCATGGCCTGTGCGGCGTATGGGGCGGCATTGCCTGCGGCATTTTTGGCCAGGAGGCGCTGGGCGGCTTGGGTGGCGTCAGCCTGATCAGTCAGTTGATTGGTACAGGTCTGGGCATCACTATCGCGTTGCTGGGCGGCTTCTTGGTGTACGGCGCGCTGAAGGCCACTATCGGCATTCGTCTGAGCCAGGAAGAGGAGTACTACGGTGCCGACCTGTCGATCCATAAGATCGGCGCCACCAGTCACGACTAACCCTGATGCTAGAAACACCACAGGCGCCCATGGGCGCCTGTGGTGTTTCTAGTGTTTGCGTTGTTAGTGCGAGCGCGGTACCGCGACGAGCAATTCGGTCGGTGGTTGCTCGCAATGGATCTTGCGCCCCAGCAAGGCTTCGATCGGTGGCAGGGCGTAGGCATCGTCCTCACCGGCAAAGCTGATCGAGGTGCCTGTAGCGCCGGCACGGCCGGTACGGCCGATGCGGTGCACATAGTCGTCCGGGGTTTCCGGCAGGGTGAAGTTGATCACGTGGCTGATGCCGTCGACGTGGATGCCGCGGCCGGCCACATCGGTGGCTACCATCACGCGGATTTTGCCTTCACGGAAACCTTCCAGGGCCTTGATCCGCTTGTGCTGCGGGACGTCGCCGGACATTTGCACGGCGCTGATGCCGTCGCGGGTCAGGCGCTCTTCGATGCGCCGCACTTCATCCTTGCGGTTGGCGAAGACCATCACCCGCGTCCAGTCGTTTTGCTTGATCAGGTTGTACAGCAGCTTGTACTTGTCGCTGCCGGCCACGGCATAAACATGCTGTTCGACGGTGTCGCTGGCCACGCTTTCCGGCTCGATCTCGACGATAGCCGGGTCGGTGGTCCACTGTTTGGCCAGGTTCATCACGTCTTCGGTGAAGGTGGCCGAGAACAGCAGAGTCTGGCGCTCGACCTTCGGTGGTGTCTGGCGAATGATCTGCCGCACCTGGGGAATAAAGCCCATGTCGAGCATGCGGTCGGCTTCGTCGAGAACCATCACCTCGACCATGTCCAGGTGCACTTCGCCGCGCTGGTTGAAGTCCAGCAGACGGCCCGGTGTGGCCACCAGAATGTCGCAGAAACGCGACTCCAGCTGCTTGAGCTGCTTGTCGAAATCCATCCCGCCGACAAACTGCATGACATTCAAGCCGGTGTATTTGGTCAGGTTGGCGGCATCGCTGGCGATCTGCACCACCAGCTCACGGGTCGGCGCGATGATCAACGCCCGCGGCTCGCCCATGTAGCGCTCTTTCGGCGCCGGGGTGTTGAGCAGCTGGGTGATGATTGAAATCAGAAACGCCGCCGTCTTGCCGGTGCCGGTCTGGGCGCGGCCGATGGCGTCTTTGCCGGCCAGGGTGTAGCCCAGCACCTGCGCCTGGATCGGCGTGCAGTAGGGGAAGCCGAGGTCGTGGATGGCGTGCATCAACGAGGGCGCCAGGGCGAAGTCGTGGAAGCGGGTCTTGCCTTCGGCAGGCTCGACGGCGAAGTCTTCCAGTTTCCAGGTGTCGACAGCCTTTACTGGCTGCTGGCGGCGCGGCTTGGCGGCTTTAGTCGGCTCGGCGCTGGGCTGAGCAGTTTCGTGCCTGACAGTTGCGGCGGCCAGTGCTGGTTCCTCGCGGCGCTCTGGCTCGCGTGGGGTGGTCGGGGTGGCGACGGTGACGGGTGCTGCTGGGGCCGCTGCGGGCTGCTCGCCGGCGTCTTTGCCAAGGAATTTCTTGAGCGCTTTGAGCAC
>Ga0209343_10009895_pt1 | contig 10935 bp, 10 predicted proteins | sample RifCSPlowO2_02_FD_184026 | JGI IMG/M metagenome (GOLD analysis project Ga0209343, IMG submission 184026) | Groundwater microbial communities from Rifle, Colorado - Rifle CSP2_plank lowO2_0.2 (SPAdes) (version 2) | ecosystem: Environmental > Aquatic > Deep subsurface > Groundwater | place...
CCAACGAGAATTTGTTGGAGCTTCAGCGGGAATTGTCCGACACAGAAAATAAAATTCAGGCGGCCCGCCGGTTTTACAACGGCAATGTCAGGGATTTGAACATTAAAATCGAAACTTTCCCGAATAATCTAATGGCCGAAATGTTCGGTTTTAAGAAAAGAGAATTTTTTGAGATTGAGGAAGAAGCAGCGCGAGAACCGGTCAAAGTGAGTTTTTAAATGACTCTCTACACCCAAAAAGATAAAAATATCAGAAAGACCTGGATTTTAATTACGGCTTTTTTGATTTTTATTATCGCGCTCGGCTGGGTGTTTTCTTACCAATTTAACAGCCCGGCAATTTTGGTTTTCGCCGTGATTTTTAGTTCTTTAATGAGTTTTATTTCTTATTGGTATTCAGATAAAATTATTTTAGCCATCAGTCGAGCCAAAGAAATTGAAAAAGAAGACAATCCGGAGCTTTATCGCTTAGTGGAAAATCTTTGCATTACGGCCGGACTTCCTTTGCCTAAAATTTATATTATTGATGAGACGGCTCTTAACGCTTTTGCCACCGGACGAAACCCGGAACACGCTGTAGTGGCTGTGACTCGAGGTCTTTTAGAAAAGTTAGAGCGCGCGGAACTTGAGGGAGTGATAGCTCATGAGTTGAGTCATATCGGCAATCGCGATATGCTTCTTCAGACCGTAGTGGTTATTTTAATCGGCTTGGTTGCTTTAATTTCAGATTGGTTTTTACGCTGGACTTGGTTTTCAGGTCGGCGGCGGGACAGCCGGGAAGGCGGCGGACAAATTCAGTTAATTATGCTGGTTATTGGTATTGCCTTAGCTATTTTATCTCCATTTATCGCCATGCTTATCCAATTAGCAATTTCTAGAAAAAGAGAATTTTTAGCTGACGCAAGCGGCGCTTTACTCACCCGTTATCCTGAAGGACTGGCTAATGCTTTAGAGAAAATTTCAGGAGACCAAACTCCCTTGCGGGTCGCCAACAAAGCCACGGCCCATCTTTATATAACTAATCCTTTTAGAGGCAGAAAGGTTTCCAAACTTTTTATGACCCATCCGCCAATAGAAGAAAGGATAAATGCGTTAAGGGGAATGAATGTTTAGTCGGATTTAAGAAAAGATTTATGAAATACGCTTTCAAAAAAACCGCGATTATTATTCTTGGCGGTTCAATTATTTTTCCAGATGAAATTGATTGGAAATTTTTAAAAAAGTTTAGAGCGTTTATAAATAACTGGATTAAACACAAGCAATTTATTATAGTGACCGGCGGGGGACGATTGAGCCGCGTTTATCAGGAGGCGGCTGAAAAAATCGTTTCAGTCACAGACGAAGACAAAGATTGGCTGGGCATTCACGCCACTCGTTCAAACGCGCACCTTTTAAGAACAATTTTTCGGGATTTGGCTGATCCAATGGTAATTGACAATCGTTATAAAATAGATAAGTTAGAGTATCCCATAACAATCGCTTCCGGCTCGCGGCCCGGCTGGTCAACGGATTATATTGGCATTGCCTTAGCCGAGGATTTTAAAATTCCAGAAGTAATAATCGCCGGCAAACCGGCTTATGTTTACACTAAAGACAATCATATTCATAAAAACGCAAAGCCGCTGATTTCTTTAACATGGACTGATTATCAGAAATTAATTCCAAGAAAATGGAAACCGGGCATTCACGCGCCAGTGGATCCGGTTGGAGCGCGTTTGGCAAAAAAAAAGGGGATTACGGCAATTATAATCAATGGCAAAAATCTTAAGAATTTCAACAATTTATTAGCCGGAAAAGATTTTAAGGGAAGCATTATTAAATAGCGCATGAAGGAATAAATTTATTATGAACACTATTTGTATTTTTGGCGCCAGCATAAGCTACGGCGCTTGGGACCGAGAAAAAGACGGGTGGCCAAATCGTTTAAGAAATTATTTTGAATCCCAAGACCAGGAAATTTGGTTGTATAATTTAAGCATTGGCGGAAACACCAGCGAACATTTATTATCTCGTTTAAAAAACGAAGCAAAAGCAAGAACAGCGGAGAGCCCCATTGATTTGATAATTTTTAGCGTTGGCATAAATGATTCAAGGTATTTAAATTCCGAAGACAACCCCAGAGTAAGTTTGGATAAATTTAAGAAAAACTTAAAAGCATTATTAGAGCAGTCAAAAGAATTTACGGAAAAGATTATCTTTATTGGTCTAACCAAAGTAGACGAATTAAAAACAGCGCCGACTATTTGGAGTAAAAAAGAATATTTTACTAACGACAACATTTCTAAATACAATGAAGCTATAGAATCATTTTGCGAGGAAAATAAAGTTTTTTTCATTAAGATGATTGACTTACTTGATAAAGATGATTTAGACAAAAAAGACGGTCTTCATCCGAATTCAAAAGGCCACGAGAAAATGTTTTTTAAAATAAAAGATTTTTTGTTAAGAAATCAACTGCTTGATTTAAGGAATTGATATAAGTATAAAAGATTAAAGTATGTTTGTTTGGAGGAGTACGCCTAATTGGTAAGGCACTGGTTTGGAGTACCAGCGGGTTTCAAAGCCCTTGCAGGTTCGAGTCCTGTCTCCTCCGTATAAATTTTTGTCTAAATTTTAATTTAGATACAAAATTTCTTATATTCAAACCCAAAAATCCGAAAAAGCACTTCGCATAAAAACGAGTTATATGCCATTGTTATAAATCAATTTATGACAAATGTAGAAGATTTTCTAAAATCAAAAGGTGTCGAATTTATCCTCCACGAACATCCTGCAGTTTATACATGTGAGGAAGCTGAAAAGTATTGTGGTGATATTCCAGGACTTGCCTGCAAAAATTTGCTACTAAAAGGCAAAAAAAGTGGGCGGTATTTCTTGGTGATACTTCCTGCTGAAAAACGAGCGGATTTTAAAAAAATCGGCGAAACTGTCGGCGATAAACAAGTAACATTTGCTAGCCCAGAAGCTCTTTTTGAAAAATTAGGTCTTGAACCAGGAGCCGTTTCGCCTTTCGGTTTGCTGAATGACAAAAATCACGAAGTAGAGGTTTATATTGATCAAAAAGTTTACTACGCCAAAATCGTAAGTTTTCATCCAAACAGAAATACCGCTTCGTTGGAATTATCGGGAAATATGTTCCGCAAGTTTTTGCAGGCAATAGAAAACAAAACTAAGGTTATTGATTTGTAACAACAGCATATAACACAGAATATGCGGTTTCGCTCCCGTTGGTCGCTACACCCATATTTGCCAGCGGTCGCCCTTCGGGCATATTATACCGCTGGCAAACATCGCATATTCTGGAACGTTGTACGAAATGCAGAAGCCCTTTATTATAAAATCCGCCACAAAATTTTTCTAACAAATGCCTATGAAATTCAAAATTGACGACAAAATCTTTGAGCAATATCCATCCCTAAACATTGGAATTGTTATTGCAAAAGGAATAGACAACACAGGCGAAAGCCCCGATGCTCTCTCCATGCTTTCAGAACAATCAAGCTCAATAAAATCAAAGTATGATCTTGAAACATTGAAAGAAGTTCCCAAAATTCACGCATGGAGAGAGGCATATAGCGCATTCGGCGCCAAGCCCAAAAAGTACACATGCTCTGTTGAAAATCTTTATCGCATGATTCTTGAGGGTGTTCACCTGCGACACATTAATAAAGTCGTCGACATATACAATTACATCTCACTCAAATATATGGTTCCAGTTGGTGGTGATGATATTGATAAAATCGATGGTAACATTACTTTATGTTTTGCTACAGGAGTAGAACCATTCATCTCATTAAAGTATCCTGAAAGATTATGAATCAAAGTAAAAAAACCAAAGTTTTAGTTTTTTCGCCCCATCCGGATGATTTGGATTTTAGCTGTTCGGGCGCCGTGGCTAAATGGACAAAAGAGGGCCAAGAGGTTTATTATTGTATTATAAGCGGCGGCTGTAAAGGCAGTCACAAAACAAAAGTTTCTGAAATTGAGTTGAGGAAAATACGGGAGGGGGAGCAAAAGAAAGCGGCGGGAATAGTGGGCGCAAAAAAAGTTATTTTTCTAAGAGAAAAAGACGGGGAAGTGGAAAATACGAAAGAATTGAGGAAAAAATTGGTTAAAGTTATTAGAGAAGTGAGGCCGGATATAGTTTTGAGTTTTGACCCGGCCAATATTAATTTTGATAATTTTTACCGCGCTCACAGAGACCATCGCCTTGGGGCCGAAGCGGTTTTTGACGCCATTTATCCGGCCGCCAACAGCGAGGCTTTTTTCCCGGAAATAGCCAAAAAATATCCGCCCCATCAGATTAAAGAACTTTGGTTTTTCGCCACTAATAAGCCCAATGTTTTTATTGATATTTCCAAAACAATTGATAAAAAATTAGAAGCTCTTAAACAACATGAAAGTCAGATAGAAGATTTTAAGCGGATAGAGAAAACAATTATAAAATGGGCCAAGGAATCGGGTAAAAGAGCTAAAATGAAATATGTTGAAGAGTTTAGGGTAATGAAATTTTAAAAAAATGATTAATTCACCAGTAGACGAGATAAAATCGAGATTAGATGTGGTGGATGTTGTCGGCGGATATATCCGACTTTCTAAAGCCGGCCGAAATTACCGGGCGCTTTGTCCTTTTCATTCGGAAAAGACCCCTTCTTTTTTTGTTTCGCCGGAGCGGCAGATGTGGTATTGTTTCGGCTGTCAAAAAGGCGGCAGTATTTTTGATTTTGTCATGCAAATGGACGGATTGGAATTCGGCGACGCTTTAAAAGTTTTGGCCCAAAGAGCCGGAGTGGAATTAAAAAAAATAGACCCGAAATTATCCGCTAAATGGAAAACTGAAAAAACCCGGCTTTATGAAATTTGCGAATTAGCCGCCAAATTTTTTGAAAGGCAGTTGGAAGCGGGGAAAACCGGCCAGTCAGTTCAAAAATATCTTAAAGAGCGGGGTCTAAAATCTAAGACTATTCAGGAGTGGCGGATTGGCTACGGGCCGGACAAATGGCAAGCTTTGTCTGATTTTTTAAAAGGGAGAGGGTACGGAGAAGAAGAAATAGAGCGAACAGGATTAAGTGTAAGAAAAGACGAAATTCAAAATTCTAATTACGACCGATTCCGCAACCGAATTATTTTTCCAATTTATGACCTTAACGGGGGAGTTGTCGGCTTTAGCGGCAGAATTTTCGGTGAGGGAGAACCAAAGTATCTTAATACGCCCAACACTTTAATTTATGATAAAAGTCGTGTATTATATGGTTTAGACAGAGCGAAGCTGGATATCAGAAAAGATAATTTTTGCGTTTTAGTTGAAGGGCAGATGGATGTAATAATGTCTCATCAGGCCGGTGTTAGAAATGCGGTCGCTTCTTCAGGCACGGCTCTGACGGTAGAGCATTTAAAAATTATTAAACGATATACTGAAAATTTAGCCATGGCTTTTGATATGGATTTGGCCGGCGAAACTGCCACAAAAAGAAGCATTGATTTAGCCGTTTCGGCCGGCTTTGACACTAAAGTGATTGAAATGCCGGTTAATCAGGATCCGGCCGATTGCCTGAAAAATAATCCGCCAGTCTGGCTTGAAGCCCTTAAAAAAGCCGGTTCAGTTATGGAGTTTTATTTTTCAACCGCTTTTAATAAATTTAACCCTGCTTTAGCCGAAGGTAAAAGGGAAATAGCGAAAATAATCCTGCCGGTTTTAAAAAGAATTCCAAATAAGATTGAACAATCTCATTGGCTTTCTGAATTAGGAAAGAAATTGAAAACCGAAGAAAAGATTTTAATTGAAGAGATGAAAAAAATTAAAGAACAAAAATTTGGAGAAACGAGATTAGCCGCCGCCGCCTCCGCCGAAACAGATTTTCAGAAAAAAAGAGATAATTTTAAAATAAAAAAAGAGAGGAATAATACGGAAGAATATCTTTTAGCTCTTCTTTTTGCTTATCCTGATTTATCCAAGGATTTTAAAACACAGCCAAGTTATCTTTTTACCAATTCGGATTTAGCTGAATTATTTAAAAAAATTAAAAGACAAGAAGCCGCAAACTCGGAAGACATTCGGGATGATTTGCCGGCGGATTTGGCTGACCGGATTAATTATTTAGTTTTTAAAAACGATTTATCCGAGGAAGCAAGAGGGGAAATAAGCGATGATTTTAATCCTAAAAAAGAAATTGAATTTTGTTTCAGTCAATTAAAAGACCGTTACTGCCGGCAAAGATTATCTCAAATAAATTTGGCCATTAAGGAAGCGGAAAATCCGCCTGCCGGCGAAAAAAAAGACAAAATATCTTTAAAAAAATTAACTGAAGAGTTTAATAAATTATGTAAGCAGATGTCTTAAGTTCGGAAAATGTCTTTCAGCGAACGCTGAAAGACATATTTCCTCGCTTTTATGCCAAAGAAAAATAAAGAAACAAAAGTAAAATCCCGAAAAAAGCCTCGAAAAAAATCAAGGGTTATGCTTCGCCGCGGAAAAAAGAAAATAATAAAAAAGAAACAAAAGAAAGAGAAAGTAAAGAAACGGGTGGTCAGAAAAAAACAGATTTTGAAAAGGAAGCGAAGAAAAGTTCTGATAACCGAAGAAAAGATTCAGGAGCTGATTAACCGCGGCCGGGAGCGGGGATTTATTACTGAAGCCGAGCTTTTGCAGGTTATACCGGAAATAGAAAAAGACATTTTCGGTTTGGAGGAGCTTTATGATCGGCTGAAAGTGGCTAATATTGACTTATTGGAGTCAATAGAATTATTAGAAGAACCAGAAGAGAAGAAGAAAAAAAGGTCTTTAGAAACCGAATCTTTTGATAATGTTCAGATGTATCTAAGAGAAATCGGCCGCATTCCTCTAATTAACGGTCAGGAAGAAGTTGATTTAGCCAAGCGGATTGAAAAAGGCGATGAAAACGCGAAGCAAAAACTCACTCAAGCTAATTTAAGATTGGTGGTAAGTATTGCTAAAAGATATGTGGGCCGGAGCGCTAATCTGACTCTGCTTGATTTAATTCAGGAAGGGAATATCGGACTTTTTAAAGCGGTGGAAAAATTTGATTATCACAAAGGTTATAAATTTTCCACTTACGCGACCTGGTGGATTAGGCAGGCCATTACAAGAGCTTTGGCTGATCAGGCGCGGACTATCAGAATCCCCGTTCATATGGTTGAAACAATCAGTAAATACACGCAAGTGAAGCGCCAGCTTCTTCAGGATTTGGGCCGCGAGCCCCTGCCCGAGGAAATTGCCTCTGAAATGAATGAGAGCGTGGATAAAATCAGACATATTATGAAAATTTCTCAAGACACGCTTTCGCTTGAAGCGCCGGTCGGCGACGACGAAGAAGAAAGCACTTTGGGAGAATTTATTGAAGATGAAAAAGGCATTTTGCCGTCTCAAGCCGCGGCCAGAAAATTATTAAGCGATCAGATTAGGGAAATCCTGGTTGATTTGGCGCCGCGGGAGCAAAAAATTCTACAGATGCGTTTTGGCTTGGACGATGGTATTACCCACACCTTGGAAGAAGTTGGTCAGGAATTCGGCGTAACCAGAGAACGGATTCGTCAGATTGAAGCCAAGGCCCTGGAAAAAATCCGCAAGCATAAAGGTCTTAAGAAGCTTAAGGGTTACTAATGCGGTCTAAGAATTATACAATTCTTTTAACGGAGATAATAACCATTATTTTAATGGTTTTTAATGTTTTGCCCGTTGAAGCGTCTTTGTTTCTAACCGGCCTTTTGATTTTTTATTTTATTTTTTCTCCGATAGAAGATTCGCTCTGGGTTTTCATCGCCTCTATTCCTCTTTTTGTCGCTCTGCCTATTACGGAAAATTTTGATTCTATGGCCAATTGGCGGATACTCTTGGCTATAATGTTTCTGGTTTTAGTTTTTCGTTCCGGCCCGTCTATAACTTCAATTAAAAATTTCTATAATAAATGGAAATTAAGAGAAAACTTGAAACACTTCCCAATGGAATATCTGGCAGCCGTATTTTTGTTAATTGGTTTTTTGTCGCTTTTTGCCGCGAACGATGTTTGGGTTGGAGTAAAAAAACTTCTTTTCTTGATTAATATTTTTCTTATCTTTATTATTATCAGGAATTTAGCTTCCAAGAATAGAGAGGTGATAAAGAAGATAATCAGCGCCGTCGGAATTGCTTTGAGTCTTAGTTTGGCAATTGGCTATATCCAGATTATCTCTGTTTTTTTCGCGCCGCTTTACACTTTTTGGCAGTATTGGGCCAAAAACATTATTCCTATTTTTTACGGTCAGGGATTAAGCAATCTTTTATCTTACAGCAATACATGGTTTTCCTATTATGACGGTCAGCCGCCGACCCTAAGAATGTTTTCCGTCTTTCCCGATTCTCATTCCTTCGCTTTATTTTCCATTATTGGTCTGTTGTTTTTATTGACGGCTGTTATTCTAAGGCAAAAGGGGAATAAAAAATTATTAATTTTCCGGTATCTCAATTTGATTCTTCTTCTTTTAAGTCTTCTTTTTTCCGGTTCTCGGGGAATTTGGGCGAGCGCATTGGCGCTTTTAATTTTATTGTTGATTTTTATAAGTTTTCCGCGAATTATAAAAATATTATTCCCTAATTTTTTTATTCGCAGTAAATTTTCGCAAATTCGCGACGCAAAAGTTTTTCAGCTGGTTTTTGGTTCACTGATTATCTTTTTTCTTTTATTTCCTATTTCTTCGTGGATTCTTTTTCAGTCGCAAAAAGCCCAGCTTAAAGACTTTACCTTAGACGAGGGTACTTTATTGATTTTTAAAAGAGCTAAAAGCATTACGGATTTGAGCGAAGTTTCAGCTAAGACCAGATTACAGATTTGGGAAAGGAGTCTTGTCTCAATGGGTCTTCATCCTTTTTTGGGCGTTGGCATAGGCAATTATCCCGTGGTTTTAGACGAAGATGTTAAAGCGGCCAAGCGCGGCGCTTCGGCTCATAATCTTTATCTGGATGTGGCTTCTGAAATGGGAATTTTCGCCCTTTTGATTCTTCTTTTCATATTTTCAGAAATTTTTAAAACCGCCTGGCGGGTTTTTCAAAGAGAAAAAGAGTCGTTAATTAAATACTGGGCCGGGTTTTTCGCTCTTGTTTTGATTTGGATTTTAAGTTATAGTCTATTTGACATCGTGCTTTTAAACGATAAAGTTTTATTGTTTTTTATAATAAGTTTAGGAATACTTTATGCGGCTGCCGCTAATCTCAATCAATCTACTGACTTATAACGGGGAAAAATATATTCAGCCCTGTCTTGATTCTATTTTTGCTCAAACTTATCCGAATATTGAAATTTTAATTATTGATAATCACTCTGCAGACGGAACAATAGATTTTTTAAAAAGATTCCAGGTTCCAGTTTCCAGGTTTCAGGTTATTTTCAATCAAAAAAATCTTGGTTTTTCCGAGGGTCATAATCAAGGCATTAGAGAGAGCGGAGGAGAGTTTGTTCTTTGTCTTAATCAGGATGTAGTTTTAGATAAAGATTTTATTAAAAACGCGGTTGAAGTTTTTGAAAGAGATGATAAAATTGCCGCTGTTCAGGGAAAAATTTTAAGAATGCCTTTAAACTCTGGAATAATTGATACAACGGGGCTGGTGGTGTTAAAAAACAGAAGGATTATTGCCCGCGGCCAGGGGCAAATTAATAAGGGGCAGTATGAGAATTTGAAAGAAGTTTTTGGCGCGGACGGGGCTGTGCCGGTTTATCGCCGGGAAGCGCTTGAAGACATAAAGGTAAACAACGAGTATTTCGACGAATCTTTTTTTATGTATAAAGAGGATGTGGATTTGGCTTGGCGATTACGGCTTTACGGCTTTAAAGCGGTTTATGAGCCAAAAGCCGCGGCTTGGCACTGGCGAAGCGCCGGAGACAGCGCGACCGTTAATTATTTTGGAATTATTAAAGAGCGTTTAAAAATCAATAAATTCGCCAAATATCAGTCTTTTAAAAATCAACGGCTGACGCAGATTAAAAACGAACAAACTTGGCTTTTATTAAAACATCTCCCCTGGTTTTTTCCAAAAGAAATCGTCTCTTGGATTTACGTTATTTTATTTGAAAGATATACTTGGCAAGCGATTAAAGATTTATTCAAACAGGCGCCTTTAGCTTTTAAAAAAAGAAAGATTATTATGACAAGGAAACGAGTGGGAATAAAAGAGATGGAGAAGTGGTTTAAATATAAATAAAAAATGGAAAATGAACTTCAATTACAACCAATACAACCCAAAAAGAAACGATGGATTTGGCTTTGGATTCCCATTCTGCTTTTAACGGGTTTTTTCGGGCTTTTCTTTTTTAAAACAAGTTTTACCGTCAGCCAGATGATGAATTGGGACGAAGAAACTCAAGCTTTGCCTTTTGCCGGTTCTTTACCCGATAAAGATCCGGATCGGATTAATATTTTACTTTTGGGATTTCGGGGCACTGGTCAGGATGACACGGGCGACCTTTTAACCGACGCGATTATTTTAATCAGCATTAAAAAAAGCACCGGTCAAATCGCTTTAGTTTCCGTTCCCCGCGATCTTTACGTTCAGATACCCGGGTTAGACGGAAAAAAGAAAATTAATTTTGCTTACGCTCACGCTGGCCTTGATTTTTCAAAGGCGGTGATTTCCCATATTTTAGACATTCATATTGACCACGCGGCCGCGGGTAATTTTAAGGCCCTTGAAGAAACCGTTAATGAATTAGGCGGCATCAGTATTTATTTGGATAAACCGTTTGAAGAAAGTTTTCAGTGGGCTAAAGAAGGCTTAGAAGAGGAAAAATATTGGTTTAAAAAAGAAATACAAGGAGAAGAAAAATGGGTTTTTTATGTGCCGGTCGGACAAAACGCGCTGGACGGCAAAACAGCTCTTTATTACGCGCGCTCCAGATTTTCAACCAATGATTTTGACCGCATGCATCGCCAGCAGCAGATTTTAACG
>Ga0209343_10009906_pt1 | contig 10932 bp, 9 predicted proteins | sample RifCSPlowO2_02_FD_184026 | JGI IMG/M metagenome (GOLD analysis project Ga0209343, IMG submission 184026) | Groundwater microbial communities from Rifle, Colorado - Rifle CSP2_plank lowO2_0.2 (SPAdes) (version 2) | ecosystem: Environmental > Aquatic > Deep subsurface > Groundwater | place: Rifle...
TGGAAGTCTGCACCACCGCCAGCGCGTCGTAACCGCCGCCCGGTGCGGGTGCGACATTGGCGATCATGCCGCTGGCCTGGCCTTCCATGTCCGCGCTGAATAATTCATCGCCCGGCTGAGGCACTGCGCCGCTGTCAATATGAGCCAGGTACATGCGCCGCTTCGATTTGCCGAGGTATTGCATGCGCGCCACGATTTCCTGGCCGGGATAGCAGCCCTTCTTGAAATTCACGCCACCAATGAGTTCGAAATTCGCCATCTGCGGCACGAATTGCTCCTGTGTTTGCGGCAGAATAACGGGGATGCCGGCATGGATGTTGAGCCAATCCCAGCATATGCTGCCGACCGGTTGCGCATGCTGGCTGAGCGCCTGCCAGAGCGTTGGTGCATATTGCGCGGTAGTGCTGACCTGAAAGCGCGTGTCGCTGAATTTCAACACGCCCGCCTGTTCAGTATCGGTGAAACCGAACGGCAGTTGCGCCAGCTCGCCGAATTGCTTGCTCAGAATTGCCTGCGCGTTTTCACCCGACAGCCCGAGCGCAACAATTTCGTCGCTTGCATCGGAGATTTTCACCTTGGCGCGCAGCACGTACATGCTGAGTTTCTTGCGCAGCGGTTCACACAGCGCGCGCGGCAGTTGCAGCAGGTAGTCGTCGCCGTTGCGCCAGATCAGCATGGTCGCCTGCATGCGCCCTTTCGGGCTGTTCAGGCTGCTGAGTTGTGCGTGTGTGGCGCTGACTTCGTGAATATCGTTGCTCAGCATATTTTGCAGGAAAGATTGCGCTTCCTCGCCGGAAACGCGCAGCGTGCCGAATTGGCCAAGATCGCACAGCACGGTATTCTGAGCCGCTGCGCACAACTCGGCGGCAGCTTCACCGAAATGCTGCACCAAGCCTGCGTCAAAGGTTGCGCCTTGTTGTGTAAGGAATTGTTGCCAGTCTGGATTCATAGCGTAGCGATTTGCAGTAGACGGATGAAATTATACCTATCAAACCACTCTGGTGCTTGCATGGAAGTACAAAAGGAGCTATTCGTTCAAGCCTGCTGGCAATACCAACTTCGCCACCAGGCCGCCTTCGGCGCGGTCTTCCAAATAAAACTCGCCACCATGCAGGCGCGCGGCGCGTTCGACAATCGCCAGACCCAGGCCTGATCCGGTCGTGTCGCTGCGCGCGCTTTCCAGCCGCACGAACGGCCGTTTCGCGGCTTCGCGTTGCGCGGCGGGAATGCCCGCGCCGCGATCCGCCACCGCCAGGATTACCCGGTTTCCATCCTGCCTGAGCTGCAAGGTGATCTCGCCGCCGCCATATTTGACGGCGTTATCCAGCAGATTGGCCAGCGCGCGTTTCAACAGCAACGGGCGCACGGCAAACGGCGGCAGCGGCGGCAAATCGAATGTGAGCGACCTGGCCTGTGCCGCGAATGGCTGCGCCGTTTCCTGCACCAGGGCTTGCAGGTCTGTCGAAACTGCGGCCTCGTTTTCATCGAGGCGCGCATAGTCGAGAAATTGCCGGATCACCGCATCCATCTGCTCCACATCGGCAACCAGTCCGTCGCGCAGCGATTCGTCCGCGCTCAATTCGGCGGCAAGCCGCACGCGCGCCAGCGGCGTGCGCAAATCATGCGAGATGCCGGCCAATACCAGCGCGCGCTCGCGCTCATCGGCGGCGAGATCGGCGGACATCTGGTTGAAGGCGCGCGATACCGCGACGATTTCCTGCGCGCCGCGTTCCGGCAGCGGCTGCGGCGTTGCGCCCTGGCCGAGCTGCTGCGCCGCCTGCGCGAGCCGCTTCAGGGGGCGTGCCACCTGGCGTGCGATGAAATAGGCGCCGAGCAGCGCCAATGCCAGCACCACGCCGCCCCACACCAGCAACACCTGCGACACCGGGTGCTCGACGCGCTCCCTGGGTAATGCCACCCAGAATTCCTCAGCGCCGATGAAGAAGCTCACCCACAACGCTTCCACGCCGTTGCGCTGCGCCGCGAAGCGGGTATTGCCGCCCAGGCTGGCGCGCACCTTCTCCGCCATCATCCGCAGTTCAGGCGGACGATCGGGCAAGGCTTCGAGTACCTCATTAGGCTCCGCCATCTGCACAAGCAGCCCTTCGGATTCCGCCAACTCGGACAGCAGCGCGCTGCGCCATTCCGGCGCGGCGGACAACACTGCGGCGCGCGTGAGATTGACCACCGACACCACCAGTTGCGCGGTCTGCCGGGTGCGCGGCTGTTGTTCGACATGACGGAAAATCGCCATGGAGGCGGCGAACGACAGCACGATCAGGATGACCATCAGCAGGAAAGAGCGCGCCAGCAGGGTTCTCGGCAGGCTGATCAAGGCTTGGCTCCGTCCGGCACAAATACATAGCCGTGCCCCCACACCGTCTGGATGAAGCGCGGCTTCGCGGGGTCGGTTTCGATCAGCTTGCGCAGCCGCGATACCTGCACGTCGATCGCACGATCGAACGGCTCATGGTCGCGGCCGCGCGCCAGTTCCATCAACTTGTCGCGCGACAGCGGATGGCGCGGATGGGTCAACAGTGCCTTGAGCAGCGCGAATTCCCCGGTGGTCAGGGAAACCGGCGCGCCGGATCGGGTCAGCACGCGCGTGGCGAGGTTCAGTTCGCAATCGCCGAAGGCCATGATTTTTTCCTCGGTATCGGGCGCGCCGACCGGCTGCGATCCCTTGCGCCGCAGCACCGCGTTGATGCGCGCGACCAGTTCGCGCGGATTGAAAGGCTTGGGCAGGTAATCGTCCGCGCCCATTTCCAGCCCGACGATGCGGTCGACTTCGTCGCCCTTGGCGGTGAGCAGGATCACCGGCACGTTCTCGCCCGCGCCGCGCAGCCGCCGCAGGATCGCCAGCCCGTCCTCGCCGGGCAGCATCAGGTCGAGCACCAGCAGGTGATAGCGGTTCAGCGACAAGGCCTTGTCCAGCGCGCTGCCGTCCGCCACCGCCTTGGCCGCAAAACCCTGTTCGGACAAGTAGCGCAGCAGCAGTTCGCGCAGGCGCGCGTCGTCGTCGATAATGAGGATGCGTTGCGGGTTAGTCATGGCGGCATGATAAACGGGCTATCCACCAAAGCTGTAATAAATTGTGTAGCAGTCGCAAAATTGAAACAAACTTTTACAAATTAGGCGCTGGTATAAATACTTTGCTTACAGTTCAATCGCATCATGCATCCACGCCCACCGTTGAACCCCGAAGGAGAAAACCATGAATACCATCTTGAAAACCCTGATCGCCGCCGGCATCGTCGCGTCGCTCAGCCTCAACGTCCAAGCTGCGGATATCGCGCCCGCCGAAACAGCTACACCCTACATGCAGGAGCACCTCCAGCGCCTGGAGCGCATGAAGGCCATGACGCCCGAACAGCGTGCCCAGGAACGCAAGGCGATGCGCGAGGAAGTGCGCAAGCTGACCCCGGAACAGCGCGCCGAACGCCGCAAGGCAATGCGCGAATACTGGGACAAGATGCCCCCCGAAGAACGCGCCAAACATCGCGCCGAAAGACGCAAGGAATGGGAGAGCATGACGCCGGAGCAGCGTGCCGAGCGCCGCAAGGAGATGCACGAACGCTTCGAAAAAATACCGCCGGAAGAGCGCCGGGAAATGCGCGCAAAGATGAAGCAGCGCTGGGAGGGTATGCCACCGGAAGAGCGCGCGAAACACCGCAAGGAGATGCACGAACGCATTGAAAAAATGTCGCCGGAAGAGCGTGAGCAATTCAAACGCGACATGGGCAAGCGCGGCGGCATGCCTGCCGACCAGCCCGGCGTCAAGCCGGATGAGGCGCGGTAATTTTCAATGGCCGGAGGGATGCGGCTTTATGCCACCTCCGCCCACAGATCGTGCGTATCGGAATCGGTGATTCTGACTTCGACGAAGTCGCCCACCTTTAACTGCTGGCCGTCTTCGATATACACCAGGCCGTCGATTTCCGGCGCGTCCGCGCTGCTGCGCGCGATCGCCCCCTCCTCGTCCACCTCATCCACCAGCACGGTGAGGGTCTTGCCGATCTTGCGCTTGAGGCGCTCCTCGCTGATTTCCTCCTGCAGCAGCATCAGCCTTGCGAGGCGTTCCTGTTGCACTTCGGGCGGGATGTGATCCGGCAACTCGTTTGCCGCCGCGCCTTCCACCGGCGAGTAGGCGAACGCGCCGACGCGGTCCAGTTGCGCCTCCTCGATGAAATCCAGCAGCTCCTCGAATTCTTCTTCGGTCTCGCCGGGAAAGCCGACGATGAAGGTGCTGCGCAGCGTCAGCTCGGGGCAAATCTCGCGCCATTGTTTGATGCGCGCCAATACATTCTCGCTGTCGCCCGGACGCTTCATCAGTTTGAGGATGCGCTGATTGGCATGCTGGAACGGAATGTCCAGATACGGCAAAATCTTGCCCTGCGCCATCAGCGGAATCACTTCATCCACATGCGGATACGGGTACACGTAATGCAGCCGCACCCAAACACCGAGCTTGCCGAGCGCTGCCGCCAGCTCGGTCAGGCGCGTCCTGAGCGGCCTGCCATTCCAGAAGCCGGTGCGGTATTTCATGTCCACGCCATAAGCAGAGGTGTCCTGCGAGATCACCAGCAGTTCCTTCACGCCCGCGTTGACCAGACTTTGCGCTTCCTGCATCACCTCGCCGACCGGACGGCTGACCAGATCGCCGCGCAGGCTGGGGATGATGCAGAAGGTGCAGCTATGATTGCAGCCCTCGGAAATCTTCACGTAGGCGTAATGTTTCGGCGTCAGGCGGATGCCCTGCGCGGGTACCAGATCGGAGAGCGGATCATGCGGCTTGGGCAAGTATTGATGTACGACTGCCATCACCTCATCGGTCGCATGCGGCCCGGTCACCGCCAGCACCTTGGGGTGCGCCTGCCGCACCACATCGCCTTTCGCACCGAGGCAGCCGGTGACGATCACCTTGCCGTTTTCGGTCAGCGCTTCACCGATCGCATCCAGCGATTCTTCCACCGCGCTGTCGATGAAGCCGCAGGTGTTCACGATCACCAGATCGGAATCCTGATAGCTATCTGAAATCAGGTAGCCTTCGGCGCGCAGGCGGGTGAGGATATGCTCTGAATCCACGGTCGCCTTCGGGCAACCGAGCGAGACAAATCCGACTTTTGGAATAGCACTATTCATCATCATTTTCACTGGTTATTCCGGAACCAACATGCCAATGAGAAGGATGGAACCCACTCCCAGCATAATCAGCACCACCTGCTGGAGGGTATCGCTCAGTTTTGTACGCCTGTGCAAACCGGGAATCAGGTCGGCCACGGCAACGTAAATCATGCTCGCCGCAGCCAGCGCCAGCAAGGTCGGCACGATACCCTGTACAAACTGCAACGCGAAATAGGCCAGCATGCCGCCCGCCAGCATCGCCAGGCTGGATAGCACGTTGACGAACAAGGCCTTGGCCTTGCTGTATCCGGAATGCAACAGGATCAGGAAATCGCCAACCTCCTGCGGGATCTCGTGCGCGATGATCGCCAGCGCGGTGACGATGCCGAGGTTGATATCGGTGAGAAATGCCGCCGCGATAATCACGCCATCGACAAAATTGTGGAAGGTGTCGCCGACCATGATCATCGTGCCGCTGCGGCCATGCGTATCGTGCTCATGTACCTCGCAATCGTCGTGGTGGCAGTGCCGCCACAGCAGAAGTTTTTCCAGCGTAAAGAATAACAGGATGCCGGCCAGCACCGTGCCGCTCACCGCCGCCGCGCTGCTGCCGGTATCCATCGCCTCGGGCAGGATTTCGAGAAACACCGCGCCGAGCAATGCTCCAATGGCATAGCTGACCAGCAAACCGACCCAATGCTGGCGCGCGTTCAGCGCGAACAGCGCGGCGCATAATACGCTCAGCACACCGCCGGCAACGCTGGCTGCAATAATCCACAACAGAACAGTCATGGGGTGCGCTCAGCAAAAATGGGAATGCAAATATGGCCGTTCATACTTAAACCCTTGCCGCAATATATGCCTTCAACTGCTCAACATCCGGCGGCAGCGTGTCGAAGCGTTGCGGCAGGCTTTCGATGTTCTCGTAACCGGCCGGGCGCTGCGGGTCCTGCCCGAGCGCCTCGCGGATGGTCTCCTCGAACTTGGCCGGCAGCGCGGTTTCCAGGCACACCAGCGGGATGCCCGCCTCGCGGTGTTCCAATCCGGCTTTCAGGCCGTCGGCGGTATGCGGATCGATCACCACGCCGTATTGACTATGCACGCGGCGTATCGTGGCGATGCGGTTCGCATGGTTGCTGGCGCCCGAAGCCAGGCCGAATTCCTGCACCCGGGCGAAATAAGGTGTTTGGCTCAGATCGAAATAGCCATCCTTTTCCAGTTGCTGCCACAGGCCCTTGAGAACTTGCGGATCGCGTCCGACCAGGTCATAGGCGAAACGCTCGAAGTTGGAGGCCTTGGTGATGTCCATCGACGGGCTGCTGGTGTGCAGCGTCTCCGGGCGCGGGCGATACACCCCGGTCTTGAAGAACTCGTCGAGCACATCGTTCTCGTTGGTCGCGGCGATCAGCTTGCGGATCGGCAAGCCCATCTGGCGCGCAATGTGCCCGGCGCAGACATTGCCGAAATTGCCGGAAGGTACGGCGAAGGAAACCTGCTCATCGTTGCTTTGGGTCAGCGCGAAATAGGTCTGGAAATAGTAAACCGCCTGCGCGACGACCCGCGCCCAGTTGATCGAATTGACCGTGCCGATCCGGTATTTTTCCTTGAAGGCGAGATCGTTCGACACGGCTTTCACCATGTCCTGGCAGGCATCGAACGGCGCGGTCACCGCGATATTGAAGATGTTCGGGTCTTGCAGCGAATACATCTGCGCGGTCTGGAACGGGCTCATCTTGCCGAGCGGCGACAGCATGAACACGCGGATGCCGCGCTTGCCGCGCATCGCGTATTCGGCCGCCGATCCGGTGTCTCCTGAGGTTCCGCCGAGAATGTTCAGCTCCGCGTGATCCCTGGCCAATGCGTACTCGAACAGGTTGCCGAGCAACTGCATCGCGACATCCTTGAACGCCAGCGTCGGGCCATAGGACAGGCCGAGGATATGCAGGCCGGGCTCCAGCGTCCTGAGCGGCGTAATCTCATCGCTGCCGAAAGCCTGCGCGGTATAGGTCTTGGCGATGATGGCCTTAAGGTCGTCCGCCGGAATGTCGGTGGCGAAGCGGCTGATCACCTCGAAAGCCAGCCCGCGGTAATTCATGCCGCGCATCGCCTGAAGTTCGGCCTGACTCAGTTTCGGATAATGGTCGGGAATCGCCAAACCACCGTCGTCGGCGAGGCCGCCGAGCAGGATTTCAGTAAAGGATTTTGCGGCCATGCCGCCGCGGGTGCTGGTGTATTTCATGTGTTAAATTCCTCAACGGTAGGGCGCAATAACCAACGGGCATTGCGCCGTATGTACGGCAAAACATTCGGTGCAATGCCTACGCTTATTGCACCCTCGAGCTCTTAGCCGAGTTGCTCGAGCCGCAGCCTTGTCACCTTGCCCGCCACCACCAGCAGCGCTTCCATCTTGGCAATCGCCGCGTTGATGCGCTTCTCGCGCGTCTGATGGGTCAGCAGGATCAGGTCGGTCTGGTCTTCGCCTTCGCCCGGTTCCTTCTGGATCACCGCATCGATGGAAATCTGCTCGTCGGCGAGGATGCGCGTGATGTCGGCCAGCACGCCCGGCTTGTCCTGCACGCGCAGGCGCAGGTAGTAGCTGGTGGTGACTTCGTCCATCGACAGGATCGGCAAGTCGGAAAGCTGGTCCGGCTGGAACGCCAGATGCGGCACGCGGTGTTCCGGGTCGGCGGTATGCATGCGCGTCACGTCGACCAGATCGGCGATCACCGCGCTGGCGGTCGGTTCCGCGCCCGCGCCCTTGCCGTAATACAGCGTCGAGCCGACCGCGTCGCCCTGCACCAGCACCGCGTTCATCGCGCCTTCGACATTGGCGATCAGGCGCTTGGCCGGGATCAGCGTGGGGTGCACGCGCAGTTCCACGCCTTCAGGCGTGCGCCTGGCGATGCCGAGCAGCTTGATGCGATAGCCGAGCTGTTCGGCATAGCGGATGTCGGTGGCATCCAGCTTGCTGATGCCTTCGATGTACGCCTTGTCGAACTGCATCGGGATGCCGAATGCCAAGGCAGAAAGAATGGTGATCTTGTGCGCCGCGTCCACGCCTTCGATGTCGAACGTCGGATCGGCCTCGGCGTAGCCCAGACGCTGCGCCTCTTTCAGCACGGTGTCGAAGCTCAGGCCCTTGTCGCGCATCTCGGACAGGATGAAGTTGGTCGTGCCGTTGATGATCCCGGCGATCCATTCGATGCGGTTCGCGGTCAGGCCTTCGCGCAGCGCCTTGATGATCGGGATACCGCCGGCCACCGCCGCCTCGAACGCGACCATCACACCCTTATCCTGTGCCGCCTTGAATATCTCGTTGCCGTGCAGCGCCAGCAAAGCCTTGTTCGCGGTGACCACATGCTTGCCGTTCGCAATCGCCTTCAGCACCAGCTCTTTTGCCACGCCGTAGCCGCCGATCAGCTCGACGACGATGTCCACTTCGGGGTCGGACACCACCGAGAACGCATCGTCGGTAATGCGGCATGCGCCGCCGGTAACCCGCTTCGCCAAGGCCAGATCGCGGTCGGCGACCACGATGATGCGTATCGGCCGCCCGGCGCGGCGCGCGATCTCTTCCGCGTTGCGTTGCAGCACGGTGAAGGTGCCGCCGCCTACCGTGCCGATGCCCAGCAGCCCTACGTTGATTGGTTTCATAAAGTCAGTTGTTAGTCGTAAGTTGTTAGTCGCAAGTTAGCAGTGTAGGGTGCATTTTATGCACCATGGTGCGCAAAGCGCACCCTACGTTTTCCTATAGCCATTTAATTCGTGCCGCATTTTTTACGGTAGCTTTCCAGAAAACGCGCAATGCGCCCGATCGCTTCGACCAGGTCATCCACATTCGGCAGGAACACCACGCGGATATGGTCGGGGTGTATCCAGTTGAAGCCGCTGCCCTGTACCACCAAGACCTTCTCCGCTTCGAGCAATTCCAGAATGAACTGCTGGTCGTCCTCGATCGGGTAAATTTTGGGGTCGAGGCGCGGAAACAGATACAGCGCGGCTTTCGGCTTGACGCAGGTCACGCCGGGAATCGCGGTAAGCAGCTGGTAAGCCAGATCGCGCTGTTTGCACAGCCGCCCGTTTGGCGCGACCAAATCATTGATGCTCTGATAGCCGCCCAGCGCGGTCTGAATCGCGAACTGTCCGGGCACGTTGGAACACAGGCGCATCGAAGCCAGAATGGTCAGGCCGTTGATGTAATCCTGCGCATGCTTTTTCTCGCCGGACACGACCATCCAGCCGGCGCGATAACCGCAGGCGCGATAGTTCTTCGACAGTCCGTTCATCGTGATGAACAGGATATCGTCGGCCAGCGAGGCGATCGAGGTGTGCGTCGCGCCGTCGTACAGCATCTTGTCGTAAATCTCGTCGGCGAAAATAATCAGCTCGTGTTCGCGCGCGATCTGCACTACCTCACGCAGTAACTCATCGGAATACAGCGCGCCGGTCGGATTGTTCGGATTGATGATGACGATCGCGCGCGTGTTCGGCGTGATCTTGCTGCGCATGTCGGCCAGGTCCGGCATCCAGTCGTTCTGCTCATCGCAGATGTAATGGCGCGGCGTGCCGCCCGCCAGCGTGACCGCCGCCGTCCACAGCGGATAATCCGGCGCGGGCACCAGCACCTCGTCGCCGGTGTTGAGCAACCCCTGCATCGTCATCACGATCAGTTCCGACGCGCCGTTGCCGATATAGATGTCCTCCAGCCCGACGCCCCTGATGTTCTTCGACTGGCAGTAATGCATGATCGCCTTGCGCGCCGCGAACATGCCCTTGGAATCGGAATAGCCGGACGAATTCGGCATATTCAGGATCACGTCGCGCTGGATCTCCTCAGGCGCCTCGAAGCCGAACGGCGCGAGATTACCGATGTTCAGCTTGATGATGCGCTGTCCCTCCTCCTCCATCTGCTTGGCGCGCTCCATCACCGGGCCGCGGATGTCGTAGCAGACGTTGGAGAGCTTGGTCGATTTCAATATTGGTTTCACGGTTCACCTATGCGGGCGCGATAATACCCCATCCCCCTCCCAACCTCCCCCTTGAAAGGGGAGGAGCAATCGTCCCTCCGGTGCCGGGACAAAAGTTTTTCGTATCCCCTTCAGGGGGAAGGTTGGGATGGGGGTGGGTTTACGCCCCCTACATGATAAAATTCTGCATGAAGCAGCAAGGGGCGCGATTTTACCCGCGCCGCCCCTGCACAGCAAATGCCATACAACAAAACCATACAACATAAGAAGGACTCGTCTTTGAAACTGCGTCAGGCCAATCTCGGCGACACCAAACTGTTCACCGCACATGGTGCGGATCATGTCATGGTCTGCGGCGAGCGCCATGACCGCAGCATCGTGGTGCTGGCGGAAGAGGTGCGCAGCGATTGGGCTGCCGCCGGTTTCGACGCGCTCGACGAAACCCATTTCGCCTATTTCCTCGCATTCAAGCCGGACGTGTTGCTGCTCGGCACCGGCGCGCTGCAACGCTTCCCGCACCCGCGCCTGTACCGCGCGCTGACCGATGCGGGCATCGGCGTGGAAAGCATGACCACCCCGGCGGCGTGTCGCACCTACAACATTCTGGCAGCGGAAGGCCGCAAAGTGGTCGCGGCGATAATGTTTTGAATGGTAAGTGGTAAGTAGGGAGTAGTAAGTGGGAAGATGTTTTCCCAACTCTCTATTCACCACTGGCTACTTACTACTCACCACTTACTAAAATCACATGAGCCAGTCCCTGAAAAACGTCATCCGCCAGGCCGAGCAGATCATCCTCGGCAAGCCGCAGCAGATCCGCCTCGCGCTCGCCTGCCTGCTGGCG
>Ga0209343_10009909_pt1 | contig 10931 bp, 17 predicted proteins | sample RifCSPlowO2_02_FD_184026 | JGI IMG/M metagenome (GOLD analysis project Ga0209343, IMG submission 184026) | Groundwater microbial communities from Rifle, Colorado - Rifle CSP2_plank lowO2_0.2 (SPAdes) (version 2) | ecosystem: Environmental > Aquatic > Deep subsurface > Groundwater | place...
CGCCGACCCCAAAGGAGCCCTGTCCTTGCTTACTGAGATAGGTCCCCGCAGCCACCCAGATAGGCGGATGCGGCTTCTGGTGGGGCTTCAGGCCCAGCTTGACGCCCTCTAGCGTCCAAAATTCCCCGCGATGCGTAACCTCCTCCTCCGTCCACAATCGCTTGAGCAAATAGAGACTCTCTTCGAAGGCCTTGGCGCGCCGCTTCTTAGGTATCCCGCAGAGGCGGTGTTCGTGCTCTACCGTTTCGCTCTTGCCTGCGCCGATGCCGCATCCCACCAGAAGACGGCCCTTGCTGATCACGTCGACGGTGGCCAGCTCCTGCGCCAGCAGCACCGGATTGTTGTAAAGATGCGGCATCAGAATGTGGCTCAAAATCTTGATTCTGGAGGTCCTGGCCGCGATCGCTGCCAAGGTGGGGATGGCACGCCAACGCGGTTTGGAAATAAGGCTGTCTCCAACCGAGACGGAATAAAACCCCAGCTCCTCGCATAGCACTGCGAGGTCGATCAGCCGATTTAGATCGTAGTCGAGCCCCTGCTGCGGCATGAAAACACTTGCACGGTTATGCAGATCAATCCCGATCTTTAGCTTCGCCATCTTAATACCCTCCTGTGAGATGACTTCAAAACTGCCAGGTCCCTCTCCATCTCGACCTTTAAAGCCGCCGAAACTGGATACCCCGATCCGCGCTCGCTGTCAACAAAGGTCCCGTCGCTAATTTGAACCTAACCTCTAGGGGTTTTTTGGCCTTACCGATTCAGCCTCTTCCTTCTAAAAATTCGCAAAGTTTGGCCACTCTCAACAACAAAAAACCCTATCACCGTAAGGATGAGCAGGATCACAATCATGATCACCCCCAGGGCCGCGGCGCGATTCATCTCCGAATCTTCCGCCCAGAACCCCCAGATTACCGTGGATATCACCACGCTTCTGGAGGTCCTTAACATGAGGGCGGCAGAAAGCTCTCGCATCGAATGAGCCGCAACCCAGATAAAAACGTTCAGCAGAGCCGGGAGAATAAGGGGAATGACAATGGATCGAAAGGTTCGCAACCGCGAGGCGCCGCTGACCTGGGCGGCCTCCTCCAATTCCTTGTGTAATTGGAACATAGCCGCGTTGGTAGTCCGCGTACCGAATGCGAGATAGGTCGTGACAAAAGCGATCACCAAGATCCACACCGTCCCATACACAGGGAGGAAAGGCACGGTCAAATAAACATAAATCAAGGCGAGACCCAGCATCAAATGAGGTATGGACATAGGCAAAAAAGATAAAAAATCCAACGCCCGTCGCGTGTAGGATTCGCTATGCGCGATGAGCCATGAAATGAGAGTCGAAAAGACAGCCACTACAGTGCTGCTGACCGCGACAACGACTAACGTATTGGTAAGGGCCAACCGAACTTTGGGAAACCCCAGGGTGGAGCTATAGCTGGCAAAAGATATCAAACGAAGCTTTTCTACTGAGAACGGTTGAAAATAAGGAATCAAGCTCGTCCAGAGAAGGCTAAGGAAAGGCAATACTAGGGCTAGAGTCAGGTAGAGAAGGATCGCGGCCAGCCAGAGATACTTCCATTTCCCGAGATCGATGAGCTTGGGGCGATAACCTTTGCCAGTGACGGTCGTGAACTGTCCCGCCCTCCGCGTCATGTGGTTATAGAAGAATGCCAGCACCAGAGTGGTAAACAAAAAAACGGTGGACAGAGCCCCGATTCTGCCATACTCGGGAAGACCCATCGTCGGCCTGGCAGACCAGTAGATCTCCGACGAGAACACGAAAATGCGCGCTGGTATCCCCAGCGTCCCAGGGATATCAAAGACAACCAGTGTCACTAGAAATACATAAGCTGCGGCCGCAAAGATGCCGGGGAGCAGGAGCGGGAAAACAACGTAACGCAGCGTCTTCAAGAGGTTGGCACCGGCGATGGAAGCCGCTTCCTCGAGAAGAGGATCCATCCGCTTGAAAGACGGCGAAACGATCAAAAAGGCTGTCGGCGTCAGGGACAATCCTTGAGCGAAGATCATGCCCGGCAGACTGAAGATGTTAAAAGGCGGGCTCTTAAGATCCAAGATTTCCATGAGGTAATGATTCATCATCCCAATCCTCGGGCTCGCCAGTAACACCCACCCCATGGCAAGCAGGACGCCGGGGATCGCGATCGGCAGAACCAGGGCTACTCTTACCACAGAACGCAGAGGAAGGTTGGTACGTTCAGTCAGCCAGGCGAACAGGATACCGAGACCCAGGCTGATCGAGGTGCTGCCGGTAGCGAAGATCAAGGTATACTGAATCAGCTCCCAAGTTTGCCGGTCGGTATAGATACGGATGAAATGCTCTAGCGTGAACCCGGGATCGAAGAGAAAACCCGTCTCCTTAAAGCCGCTCAGTATCAATAAGATCAAAGGAATGAGGACGAGATACCCTAGAATGATGAGGACGGCGCCAGCGAAAATATGCATTTCTCCGAGATGAAAGCTGAGGGGCGCCGAGGAGAGACGTGCCGCTACTCTCATAGGCCATCCGGACCCGCCGCAGGAAGCAGGATACACCTGTCCGGAGGTAGGTGGATATAAACACGCGCACCCTTGCGGAAACCGCGCTGGAGAGGGATCTGTATTTCCAGAGTTTGCGCGCCAACCTGAACCGAGTATTCCATCAACTTCCCGGTAAAGGTCTCGGAGACGATAGTTCCCGGAAAAACATTGCTGTTGTAGGAGGCAATTTCTTCTTTGGTCGAGAACATGGAGACATGCTCGGGGCGAATCATAACAACGCCCTGCGCGGGAGATTGCTTGTCGTTTCCATTGACGACGATTTCCCCTATCGCCGTCTCCACCCTGGCAATTGCACCCTCCCGAGTGACTTTTTGGCTCGGCAACATATTGCTTTGCCCGACAAAATTAGCCGTGAACAGGTTTTTGGGTAACAAGTAGACATCTTGGCACTGGCCCACCTCCACGATCACTCCGTTGTTCATAACAGCCACCCGGTCCGACAAGACCAGAGCCTCCTCTTGATCATGAGTTACATAAATACTCGTGATACCGAGTTTCTTCTGAAGCTGGCGCAGCTCGGACCGCATTTGTACCCTGAGCTTACTATCGAGATTGCTCAACGGCTCGTCAAAGAGAAGCAAATCAACCCCTTTGACGATGGCTCTGGCGATGGCTACCCGCTGTTGCTGTCCCCCGGAGAGTGTCGTGGCTGGCCGATTTTCCAGTCCCTTAAGGCCCACTAGCTCCAGGGTCTGCAGGACTTTTTCCTTACGCTTTGGTACCCGTTTGATTTTTAAGGGAAATTCTACATTATCATACACGCTCATATGAGGCCAGATGGCGTAGGACTGGAACACCATACTGAGATTTCGCTGATGCGTTGGAACCTGCTCTCTTCGGCGGCTCGAAAACAGCACCCTTTCCCCCAGAATGATCTCTCCCTCCTCAGGCACCTCCAATCCCGCGACACACCGGAGCGTCGTGCTTTTTCCACAGCCGCTCGGACCTAAAAGGGTAAAAAACTCCCCTCTTTCGACAGCAAAACTGACCCCCTTTACCGCCTGGACCTTGCTGCCTTCGACGGTATAGGTCTTCCACAGCCCTTCTACTCTAAGCACACCTACTCACCTCACCCGATAATACCGACACGTCACGTCGAGATCCGCTAACAAACTGGTGTGTTCTCAAGGCCGATCTCGTGCGCGGACTCTTGGGCAATCATGACGGAATCTTCTTCAGGGGACGGAATTATCTCCCTTCTCGTTTCAAGAGATCTTCGATTGCCTTTGTGGCCTTTACGTACTCTTCATACTTATCCGAAGGATAATCAGCAGTCCTCAAGCGGCCCATCAACTTGGAAAATTCGGTCCCCTCCACAAAAGGGTTCCCACGGTGAGTCTGCTTTTCGTAGATGTTAGCTCCTTCTTGGGTAGTCAACCAGTGAATCAGGAGCTTAGCGGTATTTGCATTTTTCGCCCCCTTGATGACTCCATAGGCGAGCGGAAGAATCGGAACCGGCTCTGCAAACACCCATGCCACAGGAGCGCCTTTTTCTTGCACCTGCTGCAGCCGGTGAAGGACGGTAACTGCGATGGAGATTTCCCCCGCAGCAAGCCAGGTCGAGACATCCGCCGTGGTGCGACTCGGGCGGAAGTCATTGGCCATAAATTTCTTCAGGTACTCTTCGGTTTTACTTATACCCCACTCCGCGGCAAGCGCATTCCACGGGCTGGCGGCACGCCACCAACCACCCTTGCCCTTCCACTTCGGGTCCAGAAGCCCTTCCCACGTTTTCGGGACATCCCTGCTTGATATCATTTGGGTATTGTACCCGATGACGTTAGCGAACATGTTCCCGAGCACGGTATAACGGTCGTATATCGTCTTTTCCGGGACGCCCAAGGCTTTCCAGTCGATCTCCATGACAAGGCCTCTGTTGATCAGAGGAATGGACGTAGGCGGTGAATTCCCAAAGAGATCGGCCGTCGGGGCCCCCGCTCGACTTTCGTTAACAATGCGGGCTGGAACATCTGCGGCTGTGAGTTGTTCCTGATTCCATTCCTTGACGAAGGGATATCGCTTCTGAAAAGCGCCCATGATTTTGGACCAGGCCGCGAGGGACTGGCTCTCGTAGATGACCACCTTTCCCTCTTTTTTCGCGCCCTCGATAACCCCGTCCAATGCGCTCGCGGCTAAGGCTTCCCCAACCAGGCGGCCCCGGATCTGGATGGACGCCAGCCCGATGCAGCACCACACCAACAAGAGGGCCAAAACAGCTTTGATCCAAAGACTACAATAATTGAGTATTCGCATTACGCTCTCCCCCCTACGAAAAAAGATTGGCCGGCCTCGATATCTGGCTAGCGACCTATCAAAGACTCAATCAGCTTGTCAAGCCATAAATAGACTTGGCGTATTCTCGATACTCATCGTAGGTCCCTAGAATCAAGAATGTCGGCTATTGGCAAAAATACATAGCACCTGCCGGCTCCGGGGCTTCGAAGACCTATTTCTTCCACGCTCGAATGATTCAGCGGTTGTTGACACCTCCCCCTCCCTGGAGGTAATAGGCTTTACGACAAGCAGCCGTGCGTTGCCGTCCATTCTTGTTTCGGCGCGGCTCAGGACCCAAAGCCAATGACCACGATGAAAGAAAAGAAAGAACCGGAGGAGAGTGAAATGTTGGGTGAAAAAGACCGAGAAAAAGTTCTCAACCACATAAGCCGCGAGGAAGCGGCCGAACTGACCAAGCAACTCGTAGACATTCCCAGCCCGACCGGATCGGAAAGGGAGATTGGCGAGTTCATTCTGGATTGGTATTCCCGTCATGGCATCACGCCCATTCGCCAGGAAATCGATCCCAATAGAATCAACGCCGTTGGAATCTTGGAAGGCAGTGAAAACGGAACTTCCCTCATGATCAACGGACATATGGACACGAGCTTCACCGGGACCAAAGAAGACCTCATGTTTTGCCGGGAACTGGATCCCGAGACCGAGCTCAAGGGAGCCATCCGAGACGGGAAGGTATTCGGTCTCGGCGCGTCCAATATGAAGTCCGGCCTGGCCGCCTTCATGGTCGCGGGTAAGGCGGTGCGCAAAAGCGGCCTTCCGTTGAAAGGAGATCTTATCCTGGCTGCCGTTGCCGGAGAGATCTCGCGCACGCCGATCGGCCCGTATCAATCCGGATCCTATAGAGGAGAGGGAACCGGAACGCGCCATCTTCTAACTCACGGCGTGCAATCCGACTACGCTATCGTCGCCGACCGATCCGGGCTTTCCATCGTCTGGGCGCAGAACGGGGTAGCGCAGTTTAAGATTGACACCTTCGGCAACCCTCACGCCGCCTGGGGGGTCCCTCGGGAGAAAGAGCCTCCCCAGGAGATGAGCGCGATCCTGAAAATGATCAAGGTGGTGCAGGCCATCGACGCGTGGGCGGAGGATTTCGAAAAGGACCACATCTATAAATCCGCAAATGGGCCGGTCATTCCCAAGGTCAACATCGGGTCGATCCAGGGCGGCGCACCCTACCGACCGAACTACTATCCTGGCGTTTGTTCTCTCTACGTGGATGTGCGGACTCCACCAGGACTAAGGCCCCTCGAAGTCAAACACGAGCTGAAAAATGTGCTCGCAAAAACGGGCATCGAAAGCAGCCTCGAGATGTACTCTTCACTGATGGGCTATGAAGCCCAGGGCGTGGATAACGTGATTCAGGTGCTCGATCAGACCTACCGGACCTTATTTGGCGAAAAACCCCCTCCTGCCAATACCTTCCGCGCCAGCATCTGGACGGACACGAATATTTACAACGAAATGGGGATCCCCGCATGCAAATTCGGCCTCGGAGGCAAGAAACATGCGATTCGCTCCGAACAGATTGAGATTGAGGAGATTTACCGCGGGGCCCAGGTGTACGCCTTAGCGGCCCTGGAGATCTGCAATTGGGAAAAACAGAAAAAACATTAATCCATCAAAATCTAACTTTCGGGCATATCCACAGGTCATAAAATTAAAAAGCCCCGCCTCAGGCGGGGCTTCAAACTGGAGCGGGTGAGGAGGGTCGAACTCCCGACCTTATGCTTGGCAAGCATGACAAGCGGAAAAGGCGCCGACGAACCCACGCCCGCGAATTTCCATACTTTCCCAGGGATTGGGTCGCCTATCCACAGAAAAGGCCCATCCCAAAACGTCACGTTTTGTCTCCAAAAATCACCAAAAAGGTGAAAGGTTTCACCTCCGGTTTCTGTATCAACTCCGTGGTCAACTAACCCATCGAGGAGGAAAGCGCCACTGCTGGCGCACAAAACTGAGCCTATTTTAGACGAGGATAGAGCCAATGAAGGGTAAGAAGACTGGCGGGCGTAAAAAGGGAAGCAAAATCAAGCGGACTAGGCCGCTCGACGCGCAGGCTGCAAAAAAAGGTTTTCAGTCGGAGACTTGCTTTCGGACTGAAGGCTAAGCCTTCTCCCATTCTTCCTCGGTCAGCCCGGCCTGTCTGATAATCTTGTTGACCAAACCGACGCTGATAGTCTGACCATGATGCGGGTTGGGGATGCGGACCTTCAGGCTCCCCTTGACCATGTATTGGTGGTTTCCGCCGGGATAGGGACCGCTGAAACCTAGAGCGCGAAGCTTCTGGACGATGTCGCGGGGAGTGAGAGGATTGATCATTGAGCCGGCGGGCTGCCGACAACGAGGGGCACTCCGATTTCGGGAAGCGGATGGCGAAGCTGGATGCCCAAGAGAATCCAGCCCTCCAGGGCTCCGATCAGATCGGCCCGGCATTCTTCGACCGTGGGGCCGTTGGCCCACACGCCCTGAAAGCCCGGGATCTCCGCATACCAGGTGTCGTCTTCGAGCTTTTCGTACCGGGCTCGCTTTATAGCTGCCTGGATGTACTCCGAAAACATGGTAGATCCCCCTTCCGGAAGGCTCTCATAATCAACAGGGGTTGTCAATGCGGTGATTATGGCGTGTCAAGAAAGTTACAAAAAGGGAAGCTCTTTCATCTGGCGGCGACGTGGAGCGACAGTGACCGGACGCCCCGGTGCTGCAACTGCACACCCCGGAGGAGTTCCCGGCACTCCTTGGGGCGTCAGAGGGGAGAGTCCGGGGGCACGGCTCGGGAGAGGTCCCGGCGAAGATGGGGGAACAAATGGTACTTATCCCCGTTTTCTACGTCTCAACCGTACCCAGGAAAACGGTAAAGGGGCCACGTGTCCTCCGTCTATTTTTGGAACCGGAACCTCAAAATTTCTCCACTTTCCACATCGGTCAACCGAAGGCTGAACTCCTCGCCTTCTTTCATCCGAGGGACATACACAACGCCCGTGAGTAAGCCATTAGGGAGCACCCGACCGTCCTCGATCTCCTTAAACGAGTAGTCGTCGAGTATCCGTTGGTTTTGTTGTGAAGCACCCATACCATCAACTATTGCGGGAACGGCAAAAAAGCGAGAGGCCAAAGAATAATGAAGGTTCCCATTCCCGCAAGAACCCCATACCCCGTGGATCTCCCGGCGGTACTGAATTGCACCTTTTCTGCGACCTCTTTGGCTGAATAGATCTGCTTGTTCAGCTCTGATTTTTTGAAGTGGTAGGATCGTTTGGACCTGTTATCTATCACAATGTAGACAGGCTGAACCTCATATTCTTCAAGGTCAAATTGGAAAGCCTGCGCAATTTTCTGGTTGCTCATAATATCAACTGCGACGTGAACCGCACCCTGCTCTTGGCGATTGGCGAAAGTCTCTACGTCTTTACCCGGCAAACGACCCCCTTGATAAGATGCACAGGATTGAAGCATGACAAGCGTTGCCAATGAGAGGGATAGAACCCTTTTCATCGTAACGACCTCCTTTCCCTGGCGAGCGGGGGCGATTTTCCTATTATGTCGCACGACCTGTCAACCCCTAAATTTTCCTTGCCTTTCACCCCTAAAAACCTCACACTTGAGCTATCCGTAGGGGTCTAAGCAGGCACCCATGAGCCCGTCCTTCGGCTGGCCGAACATGAAAGCTCATCCAATTCTAGCTGTGGCCCTTAGTGTTTTGCTCGTCTTTCTTCCAGGTTGTGCAGCCAGGATGGCCCAACAAGAGATTGATACCCTCAAGGAACAGTTTATTGCGATCCAGCAAGCTTCGGAGTTCATGCGCCTTGACCGTCTTAGGCGTAACTCGAAATGCCGAGGGGCAGAGGACACTTTTATCAAGTTAATTGCACAGACCCCCGATCCTCAACTTCTTACTTTTGGGCCGCCCACTGGATAAACCGGCAACCTATCAGGGTGGCAAACTTGCTGACAACTTTATCTTCTATTGGCAATCAAGAGACTGGCGAGAAGATGTGCAAGCTGGATTGAAAATTTGGGACAAGCTATTGCCGCCAGAAAAACGAACCCCGTTCATTCGCTTCCTTGTGGAGTACGTATTGGCATTAACGCGTACGCTTCAAGAGCGAGCAGAAAAGGGTGAAATTACGCTTCTTCAGGGGATAAAGGCCTTTAACGCCGGTGGGCAGTACCTTATTGAGCAAGCCAAGCAATATGGTGCTCAACTTAAGGAAAACCTCATTCGTGCAAAGGCACAAGACGATGCGCTACTGACGGCGGTAGCTGTCGGCTTGGGCGCTGTGGCTACGGCTGCGTTGGTAGTCAACACGTATGAGAACTACCGAATCGCGAACGCACAGACTGCAATGGCCTGTGCGATGCAGTTGCAGGCAGTGCAAGCGCAGGCCCCGATCCGGTGCAACTACACTCTGCCAGGACGATATGGGTCTCAGGGATATGTCTACTGCCATTAACCCGTGTATCTAAGTAGGCAAACATGAGTGAAGATGAAAGGGTAGCCCCCGAAAAGCCGGTGCTCTCCTACCCGGCCTGACCCCCTCTTCAAAAGCAGGAGCCGACAGGAGGGCTGGAATGAAAGGCCATCACAAACTTAAACTTACGGCGGCCTTTATGGAGGATGCCCTGATAAGGGTGAGAAGAGAGCCGGAGCTCCGGCAAGCCAATCGAGCGCCAACTGCTGGCGGCCCTCATCCGTTGGGCCGTTGTAAGATGGGCAACGGCAAATCTTCCGCGACCTGATCGACATGCCCGCCGACATCAAGATCACCGACACTGAAGTGGAGGTTAGCTCTCCAAGTCAATTGACAAGCATTACTTGACAGACTAAGATGAGCCAGTGATAGCGTCGTTTAAGCACCGGGGATTGAAAAGGCTCTACCAAGACGACGATCATCGCGGTCTCTCGCCGGCACACGTGGACAAGATCAAGCGTATTCTCGCCCGCCTGGATGAGGCCGCGGGAGTTAGCAACATGGCCCTTCCCGGCTTTGGGCTTCACCCGCTCAAGGGAAAGCTCAAGGGGTTCTGGGCCGTATCGGTGTCCGGCAACTGGCGCATCGTGTTTCGCTTCGAGAAGAGCAACGCCTACGATGTGGATCTAATCGACTATCACTAGGAGGAAAAGAACCATGGTCATGAAAAACCCGCCGCATCCCGGCCTGTCGGTCCGCGCTGACTGCCTTGAGCCGCTGGGGCTCAGCGTAACCGAAGCCGCGAAGGCCCTTGGGGTGTCGCGCCAGGCCTTGAATAATCTGATCCGTGGCAAGGCCGCCATCTCTCCGCAAATGGCGATCCGGTTGGACAAAGCCTTCGGCGGCGGCGCCGAGACCTGGCTCCATCTGCAGGCGGCCTACGACCTCGCGCAAGCCAAGAAGCGCGCGAGCGAGATCAAGGTGGACCGGATCGTCGCGGAGCCGAGGGTATAGAGTATCCCCCCTTATTCGCGTGGGAGCAAATCTTTGGCGTTGCGTTTTGGTACTGGGATCCGCTTTGCTTTCAGATGCTCAATAAGCCGAGCCTCGTAATGAGGATGCCACCCATCCCAATTTCCTGCCCAACACGCCTTGCAAGCGGAGATCTGATAACGACGGATGTAATGCCCATTGTAAATGCCTGCGCCCATGCGAAATTCGGAACCACACATGAAACAGGTCTCTTTAAAGGGATCTTTTGGCATGGCTTACCCTCCTTGACGGTAATGGCTTAGTCCCGAGCTTCATGTTCTCGATCGGGGCGAAGCCGGCCTTCGTATCGGCACAGACCGGAGACAGCATCAAGACTCTGGAGGCCCACTACGTGAAGTACCTACCCCAGGCGGATTCGGGACGGGAACTGGTCGAGAAATTGATCCTCGAAAGTGGAACCAAAGTGAAACCTTCGGGTCAATCGAGCGGGGGCGAAACTGCCGGCAGACTCCAAAAAAGGCAAAAGCCCTTGGGACATCAAGGGCTTTCATATGGAGCGGGTGAGGAGGGTCGAACTCCCGACCTTATGCTTGGCAAGCATACGCTCTAGCCAACTGAGCTACACCCGCACTGAGTTCATCCCTACCTTAAACCGAAGTTTTTGTCAATTTGACCAGC
>Ga0209343_10009914_pt1 | contig 10929 bp, 10 predicted proteins | sample RifCSPlowO2_02_FD_184026 | JGI IMG/M metagenome (GOLD analysis project Ga0209343, IMG submission 184026) | Groundwater microbial communities from Rifle, Colorado - Rifle CSP2_plank lowO2_0.2 (SPAdes) (version 2) | ecosystem: Environmental > Aquatic > Deep subsurface > Groundwater | place...
GAACCCCACACCGTGCATTTTACCAGTTTAGACCCTACTCCGAATTTGGGGGTGGCCCCAAGACCCCCTCGTTGCTGGGGGTATTGGGGGTTCCGGCGCCGCTAGCTACTGGTCTGTGACAGCGCCTTTGCTCGCTGTCGATACCAGCTTCATGTATTTCGCGAGCAACCCCCGCGTGTAGCGCGGCTTCGGCGCTTTCCACTTCTTGCGCCGCGCCGCCAGTTCCTTCGCCGTGATATTCAACTGAATAAGCCGCTTGTGCGCATCGATGGTGATCGAGTCGCCGTTCTTTACCAGGGCGATGGTACCGCCGACATAGGCCTCGGGCGCGACGTGCCCCACCACCATGCCCCAGGTGCCTCCCGAGAAACGGCCATCGGTGATGAGCCCCACCGACTCGCCCAGGCCCTGGCCGATGAGGGCCGAAGTGGGGGCAAGCATCTCCTGCATGCCCGGACCGCCTTTCGGACCTTCGTATCGGATCACGATCACGTCGCCGGTCTTGATCTTCTTCGCCATGATTGCCTTCATGCATTCCGGCTCTGAGTTGAACACCCGGGCCGGGCCGGTGATCGAGGTTTTCTTCAGTCCCGTGATCTTGGCCACGCAGCCTTCGGGGGCGAGATTGCCCCTGAGGATCGCGAGGTGGCCCTGCGGGTACAACGGGCGGCTCCACGGGCGGATGACTTCCTGCCCCTTGCGCGGCTCGTCCGGTATGCCGGCGAGTTCCTCGGCCATGGTCCTGCCGGTGATGGTGAGGCAATCGCCGTTCAGCACGCCGTGCTTGAGCAATATCTTCAATACTTGGGGCACACCGCCCGCGCTGTGGAAGTCGGTGGCGACAAAGCGGCCCGACGGCTTCAGTTCGCATAGCACCGGCACGCGCCGTCGGATGCGCTCGAAGTCGTCGATCGTCCAGCGCACGCCGGCTGCATGGGCAATGGCGAGGTAATGCAGCACCGCGTTGGTCGAACCGCCGGTGGCCATAACGAGCGAAATCGCGTTCTCGATCGACTTGCGGGTGATGATGTCGCGCGGGCGGATGTTCCTGCGGATCGCATTCAGCAGCACGCGCGCGGATTCGGCCGCGGAATCGGCCTTTTCCGGATCCGGGCAGGCCATCTGCGAGGAGCCGAGCAGGCTCATGCCGAGCGCTTCGAACGACGAGGACATGGTGTTGGCGGTATACATGCCGCCGCAGGCCCCGGTGCTCGGGCAGGCGTTCCTCTCGATACCATCGTAGTCCTCCTTGCTCATCTTGCCGGCGGTGAACGCGCCCACGGCCTCGAACGGGGAAACGATGGTAAGCACCTGCCCCTTCCAGTGGCCCGGCCTGATGGTGCCGGCATAGACGAAGATGCCGGGCACGTTCATGCGCGCCATGGCCATCATGCTGCCGGGCATGTTCTTGTCGCAGCCGCCCACGCACACCACGCCGTCCATGAGCTGGCCGTTGACCGCGGTCTCGACCGCATCGGCGATCACTTCGCGCGAGACCAACGAGTACTTCATGCCCTCGGTGCCCATACCGATGCCGTCGGTGACGGTGGGAAATCCGAACACCTGCGGCATCGCGCCCGCCAGCTTCAGCGCTTCGATCGAGCGCTCCACCAGCGGCTGGATGCCGGCGTTGCAGGGGTTGAGGGTCGAATGGCCGTTGGCCACGCCGACGATCGCCTTTTCGAAATCGTTGTCGGTAAAGCCCACCGCGCGCAGCATGGCCCGGTTGGGCGAGCGGGCGATGCCCTGGGTGATAAGTTTCGACCGCCAGTTGTCTGCCATGGGAAGTGCTCCTTTGAAAAATGCCGAACAATGTACCCGGAATTTACCGCGCGCTGGCTCAGGGTTCCAGAAAATCAATAGTGGGTTACGACATGAGGGGACACATCCGCTCATGCTCCCCTGATAATGCCGCGGTCTCGGTCGTTCCGAAACCGCGTCTGCTAGACTCCGCAACCTTACACCGGAGGACTGCATGCAACAATCCACGCCCGGCCCCGTCGCCGGCAAAGAGCACTGGACCCGCAAGGGCCAAGTCAAGCTGTTCCTGTGGCAGAAGCCACCCCCAGGCGGCACCGCGACCCGCGGCACGGTTCTATTCGTTCACGGTTCGTCGATGGCGTCACAGCCTACCTTCGACCTGTACGTGCCGGGGCGCCCCGATTCGTCGGTCATGGACTGGTTCGCCGCGCGCGGCTTCGACACCTGGTGCATGGACCACGAAGGCTACGGCCGCTCCGATAAGTCGCGCCCGATCAACTGCGACATTTCCAACGGCGCCGACGACCTCGCCGCAGGCACCGACTACATTATGAGGGCGACCGGCGCGAAGAAGCTGCTCGTCTACGGCATTTCATCGGGCGCGCTCAGGGCGGCCCTGTTCGCGCAACGCCACCCGGAGCGCGTGGCGCGGCTCGCGCTGGACGCCTTCGTGTGGACCGGTGACGGCAGCCCAACGCTTGCCGAGCGCAGGAAAAAGCTGCCCGAATTCTCCGCCAGGAACCGCCGTCCGATCGACCATGCGTTCGTGCACAGCATTTTCAGCCGCGATCACCCCGGCACGGCCGACGATGCGACCATCCGCGCGTTTGCCGATGCCATCGTGGCGCTGGACGATTCGGTGCCTACCGGGACCTACGTCGACATGTGCTCCAAGCTGCCTCTTGTCGACCCGGAAAAGATCACCTCGCCCACCCTCATCATGCGCGGCCAGTGGGACGGCATTGCCTCCGTGGAGGACCTCATCGAGTTCTTCAAGCGGCTGCCCGACCCCGACAAGCAGTTTGCGGTGATGTCGGGCATCTCGCATGCGAGCTTCCAGCAGAAGAACTACCTGATGGTGTACCACATTTTGCATGCCTTCTTTTCCCAGCCCGAGCCCACGTACTGTGGATGACCCCAGCAAGGAGATTGCCATGATCAAGATACCTGTCCGACTTGCCCGCTCGGTTCTGGCCGCTGTGCTCGTCTGCCTTGCAGCCGGCGCGTGGGCGCAGGCCTATCCTTCGCGCCCGGTGCGCGTCGTCATTCCCCTTGGGACCGGCGGTACGACCGACGTGCCCGGGCGCATCGTCGCCCAGCGGCTGTCGGAGTCGCTTGGCCAGCAGTTCATCGTGGAGAACAGAGCGGGCGCCGGCGGCACCATCGGCGCGGACTTCGTCGCGAAATCCAAACCCGACGGCTATACGCTGCTGCTCACGGCGACGCCGCACGTCATCACGGCGAATCTCTACAAGAACCTGCCGTACAACGCCCTCACCGATTTCGCGCCGGTGATCCGCGTCGCCTCCGGGCCCTATGTGCTCACCGTGCATCCGTCGCTCGGCGTCAACTCGGTGCGCGAGCTGATCGCGCTCGCCAAGGCGCAGCCGGGCAAGATCGACTACGCGAGTTCAGGCAACGGCAGCGCCCAGCACCTGGTCGGCGCCATGTTCGCGCACATGGCGGGCATACAGTTGACGCACGTGCCGTACAAGGGCAGCAGCCAGGCGCAGCAGGACCTCGTGGCGGGCATGGTCAAGGTGGGCTTTCCGGGTACTCCCATCGTGATTCCGCACATGAAGTCTGGGAGACTGAAAGCGCTCGCCGTTAGCACGGCGCAGCGTTCGCCCCATCTGCCCGATGTGCCGACCATCGCCGAAGCCGGCGTTCCCGGCTACGAAGCGCTGGTCTGGGTGGGCCTGCTCACCCCGACTGGCACGCCGCCTGACATCATCGCGAAGCTGAACGGCGAGATCGGCAAGCTGCTGCGCGCGCCCGACGTCCAGCAACTGCTCGCCTCCTCCGGCGTGGATCCAACACCGACCACCCCCGAGGAGTTCGGCCTATACCTGAAGAGCGAATACGAAAAGTGGGGCAAGGTCGTCCGCGATTCCGGGGCGACCGTGAACTGAGTTGTCCGGGGCTGCGGGTAGCGGGCCGCACACCTTGCGGGAAGCGGTTTTTCTGCTGGCCCTCGCGAGCGCGAACAGCGCCATCTCGATGCGCGTCATCGAACCAATGCTGCCGCGCCTGGCGACGGATTTCGGCACCAGCATTTCGGGGGCTGCCTCGGTCATCACGGCATATGGCATTGCCGGCGCAATCAGCACGCTCGCGTACGGGCCGCTCGGCGACCGTTATGGCAAGCTGCGCGTGGCGACGTTTTCGCTTCTCGCCGCCGGACTCGCCTCCCTGGCCTGCGCCCTCGCCCAGGACATCGGCTCGCTCGCGGTGCTGCGGTTCATCACCGCCCTGTTTGCGTCCTCGTCAACCGCGCTGGGCATGGCTTATATCGGCGACCGCGTACCCATGGCAGAGCGCCAACCCGTGATCGCGCGCTTCATCGCCGGCACCATCACCGGCCAATCCCTCGGACCGTTGGTCGGCGGCCTGTTCACCGACCTGCTCGGCTGGCGGGGAACACTTGTGTTTCTTGGCATGGTGTTCGTCACCGTTTTCGGAATACTGCTCGCGCGCACGCGCACGCAGTGGTCCGAGGAAATCCCCCGGAGTTCTGCCGGCAACCCGTTCACCGTGCATCTGCGGTTGCTCACCTTTGCGCGCGTGCGCTATGTGCTCGCGACAGCGTTCGCCGATACGTTTTTCTTCTTTGGTGCCTATTCCTTTCTGGGCCCGTTCCTGACTCTGAAGTTCGACCTCAGCCTGACGCTGATCGGCCTGGCGCTCGCCGGATTCGGGGTCGGTGGCGTGCTCTACACCCTGACGGTAGGGCCGCTGCTGCGTGCGCTGGGACAGCGTGGTCTGGTGACATGGGGCGGCGCGCTGTGCTTAGCTTTCTATGCGGTAGCGACGCTTACGCCCGCCTGGCAGATTGCGATGCCCTGCACCGTCGGCCTGGGCTTCGCCTTCTTCATGCTGCACAACACAATCCAGACCAAGGCGACCGAAATGGCGCCACAGGCGCGCGGGGCAGCCGTGTCGATTTACTCGGGGTTCTGGTCGTTCGGGCAGGCGATGGGCGTTGCGGCGATGGGCCTGGTTATCGGCTTTGTCGAATACACGCCAGCCATCATCGCATTCGGCTGCGGATTTTTCCTGCTCGGGCTGTGGATGCGTAGTAACCTTCACCGACTGTCCTGAATGATCCACGCCTGATGCTCGTTCATCCTCAATTCGATCCGGTCGCGCTCAGCCTCGGACCCATCGCGATCCGCTGGTACGGGCTCATGTACCTGGTCGCCTTCGGCCTGTTCTTTTTTCTCGGCCGCTACCGCGCCAAGCGCGACCCCTGGCGCGGTGTTTCCTACGCCCTCATCGACGATCTGCTGTTCTTCGGCGTGCTGGGCGTGGTGCTCGGCGGACGGCTGGGCTACGTGCTGTTCTACAAGCCGGGCTATTACGCGGCGCACCCGCTGGAGATATTTGCCGTCTGGCAGGGCGGCATGGCGTTTCACGGCGGCCTCCTCGGGGTACTCGCGGCCGCGTGGTGGGTGGCGCGCAAGCACGGGATCCGGTGGCTCGCCCTCACCGATTTCATTGCGCCGCTGATCCCGTGCGGGCTCGCGGCGGGGCGGATGGGCAACTTCATCAACGGCGAACTCTGGGGTCGCCCAAGCGACGCGCCCTGGGCCATGATCTTTGCCCAGGGCGGGCCGGTGCCTCGCCATCCCTCGCAGCTTTACCAGTTCGCCCTCGAGGGAGTGCTCCTGTTCGCCGTCCTCTGGCTGTATTCCGCCGGGCGGCGGCCGGCGGGGGCGGTGTCGGGCGCATTCCTCCTCGGCTACGGCGTGTTTCGCTTCAGCGCCGAATACTTTCGCGAGCCGGACAATTTCCTTGGCCTGCTCGCCCTCGACCTGTCGATGGGCCAGTGGCTCTCGCTGCCCATGATCGCCGCGGGCGCCGGGCTTCTCGCATGGGCCATCGGCCGGCGCTAGAATGGACTCATGACGGAACTGGACGAAGAGTTGCGGCAGCGAGTCGAGGCACGGTTGCGAGAGCTTAAGCTCGAGCACCGCGACCTCGACCTCGCGATCCACCGCCTCATCGAAGACCCTTTGCACGACCAGTTTGCCCTGCAGCGCATGAAGAAGCGCAAGCTGCTGCTCAAGGATCAGATCGCCTTGCTCTCGCGGCAGTTGGATCCGGACATCCGGGCCTGACGGTATTGTGTTCGCCGGGCTTGGGGTCATGTCGGTTGCATCAGGTCCATGTTTTCCGCCATGCCTGATATTCGGATGGCCGCAAACGATAGCGGGCAATGTTGCCATCGTGCAGGCTCATCAGTTCCGTTTCCGCCACCTCGACGAAACGTGCGCGACTCTCCTGCGAAACATACTCCGCGGCGCGCCGTCTGATGAAAGCGGTCGCGGCCGTCTTGTCCATGCCACCGCGAACGACCGCGGCAACGGTTTCGGCGATCAGCGTGCGATGATGCAGACGAAATGGGTCCGGGTCTCCCAGTGACTGGCGCACCGCTGAATAGCGCGCACAGGATCGCTCATAGGCCCAGACGAATACATCTCGCAGCAACTCTATGCGATTCAATTCGTACACCCCAAGAATGCCGTCGACATAGGCACGTTCGGGAACGTCCACAAACGACAATGGACACATGTTCTGGCGAATGAGCGGCAAGTTCGCGGCGAGACGCGAAACGCGCTTGTTCACATCCTCGAATGGCTGCAGATACGGCAGATGAACCATGGCGAAAAACGCCTGCTCGAATGGATCTTGAATCGCTGCAGCGGTATCGAGGAATTGCTGGAAACATTCGTCGATCAGTTGCGGCACTTCCAATGGGTGATAGACCGTCTTTGCAACTCCAACCGGGACACCGCGCAGGCGTCCGCATGCCTGGGGGTCAAGCAGATTGTCCGACAGCAAAGCATGCAGATTGAGAATGGTGTAACGATTGAAGCCTATCTCCGACGCCTGATCGACCAGCAACTCAATCGCTGCTTTGTGATTCAGGATCATCTGCGCTTCTTTGGCGCCCTTGCCTTCGGCGGACTCTCCCAATTCCAGCAAACGCTCTGTTTCCAGCAGCGAGTAGGTGTTGCCTTCCAGGCGGCTGGAGTTCCATGACAGATCAATCATCAGCCGGCTGAAAAATTGTCGCACATAGGTTCCGGCCGCAAGCTGCTCACCATCGGGCGAGCGTCCTAATTCAAATAGACGTTGCCGGGTTTCGGCTGGAAGGTAGAAGGTGCCGTTGGGGCGATAGCCATCAAGAAACCTCCGGTCGTAGCCAACCGGACTGCGGCGCTGGATCGGCTCGCGCACGGCCCGTTTGATGACCTCTGATTCGGATGAAATCGGGACGTAAGTCTCACCGTATCCTTTCGCCTTGATCGCAGGGAGTACAACGCGTCCTCCGGCCGTGGCTGCAGGCAACCGATAGCGGCTCGCCCGGCCACGTCCCTCGGCGATCAAGCGTTTCTCTGCGACCAGCCATGCCAGACGACGCTGCAAAGTTCGATGCGGCAATCTAATCGGCAACGCACCCGTGATGCCCTCGATCGAACCGCCTTCGGGGAATTGAGCCACCGCGCTTAGAACCGCGTCGAATTCGGTGCTTGATATCTGTTTAGGCATCGAAGTTTTGTGGCGCGATTTTGAATATCGCGCCACAAAAATCATTTATTGAACGGACTTCCATTATCGCGCCATATTAAGTGGCGCGCAAGTAGCTTTTCGCGCCACTAAAGCCCAGCCGATATCGAAGGCCAACGCGTGCTCAGGCGCGGTTCGATGGCACCGCTGAAATGGCGATGATGCGTGAAGATCATGACCTGCTCGCCGTCGGCGAATCGCGCCAGCGCGCACAGGATACGCGAAGATGGGCTACAGGCGGCGTACTTGCGGGAGAGCGCCCATCTTGCGGTCGAGCGTGAGCGTGGTGAGTTCTGAGCGGCGGTAGTCGTCGGCTATCAGGCGGTCGAGCAGCCCGCAGCCCGCGTCGGCCTCCAAAGCGGCGAACACGCCTGCCCCGTTCAGCGGCGCCACCAGACCGCTCTTGAGCACGCTGGCCAGCGCGGCGCGTGCGTCGGGTTTGGATACGCCGTAATGATGTTGCAGGGCGACATAGGCCTCGCCGATAACCTGATTCGACGCGAACACCTCGGCATCGTCGCGCTCGATGAGCGCGGACAACTTGCGCACGCAGTGTTCGAAGCCGTCCTCGGGATCGCCGGTCGCGAGCCGGACGAGAATCGAGGTATCAATCCCGAAGCGTGCGGTCATGGGGCTTGTTGCGGAAGGCTTCGAGATCGAAGCTGCCCTTGCCACGGCGCAGCTTGCCGCGCAGCGGCGCGAGGCGCGAGCGGTCGATGTGCCGCGCGCGCAGGACAAAACCGTCGGGTCCTTCCTCGAGCTCGATCCGGTCGCCGGGCTTCACGCCCAGTGCCTCCAGGACGCGGGCGGGAAATGTGACCTGGCGCTTGGCGGTGATCTTGACGAACATGGTGGCGATCTCCCTTTGATGCACCTTACCAGAACTGTATATTGGTAAGGTGGGAGCGTCAAGCTCATAGCGCCCTCACAATTAGCGAGGCGCCCGTCGCAAACAGCAGCAGCGCCACCAGACGCAGCAGCAATTCCCGGGACATGCGCCGAAACAACCGCGAGGCGAGGAAGATGGCGAGCATCGCGGTGGGTACGACCAGCAACGCCGTCATCCAGACTTCGGTGCGAAACAGCAGGCCGGCGGAGGCACGCGCAACCACGCGAAACCCGATGCTGAAGACCAAATTCAGCGTCAGCGTCGAGCGAAACTTTTCCTTCGACATCCCGCGGTGCGAAAGGTAGATCGCGTACGGCGGCCCGCCTGCGCCGAAGAGCATGCCGACCACCCCACCCGAGAAGCCGGCCACATACGCCCATCGCTGAGTCACCAGGCGAGGCGCGCCGCGCTGCAGCAGGCTCCAGGCGCCGTAGAGCAGCACGAACAGGCCGAGGGCGAGCATGCTCGCCTTGCGGGGCAGGATCAGGAGCAGGCCGGTGCCCACGATGGTTCCCACCACCATGAGCGGAACCATGCGCGCGACCTCGGCCTTGACAACATGGCGGGGATTCTCCGAGGCCACGCGCAACGCGCTCGAAAAATCCTGCAGCACGAACACCGCCAGCGCGAAGGGCAGCGGCACGAAATGCGTCGCGAGCGGGATGGTCACCAGCGCCGAACCGAAGCCGGTGACGCCGTAGACGAGCGCGCCGAGGAACCCGATCGGGACCAGCGCCCACTCGATGGCCAGTCCCTCCGGCATCGGCCTACCGGCGCGGCAGACGCGACGGGAAGCTCATCGGGACAGTGCCCGCTCAAGCACGCGCGCGACGTGGATTGCCTCGCGCTGCGATCCATCGTGGATCTGGTGCCGGCAACTGGTGCCGTCGGCGACGATGAGCGTCTCGCCATCGGCGCCGCGCACCGCGGGCAGCAGCGCGGCTTCGGCCATCTTCATCGAGACCTCGTAATGCGCAGCCTCGTAGCCGAATGCCCCCGCCATGCCGCAGCAGGAGGACTCGATGGTACTCACCTCCAGCCCAGGGACGAGCGCCAGCGCCTTCTGCACCGCGGGCATGCCTACAAACGCTTTTTGATGGCAGTGACCGTGAAGCAGCGCATGCTTTTGCGGCAGGGATTTCAGCGCGAGTTTCAATCTTCCGGCTTCCTGCTCCTGTGCGAGAAACTCCTCGAACATCATGGCCCGCGCCGCCAGCGCTGCGGTCTGCGATCCGGGGAGCATCGCAGGAAACTCGTCGCGTAGGGTGTACAGGCACGACGGCTCCAGTCCCACGACCGGCACGCCGCGCGCAACGAAATCCTCGAGCGACCTGAGCATACGAAGCGCTTCGTTCTTCGCCTCCTCCACCATGCCGCTCGCCAGAAACGTGCGCCCGCAGCACAGCGGCCGCGAACCGTCCTTCGCGCGGGCAATGTGCACCGTATAGCCAGCCGCTTCGAGCACGCGCAACGCGGCGTGCGAATTCTCAGGTTCGTAATAATTGTTGAAGCAGTCGACGAACAGGACGACTTCGCGCTCGCCCTCCCCCGGCATGGCATCCTTGCGCCCCGAAGCGACGCCTGATGCGAAAAAAGTGTCGCGCCGCCATTGCGGCAGCGTGCGCTTTGCCGACAGTCCGAGCAGCGATTCCGTGAGCCGCGGCAACCCGGGAATGCGCTCGCGCAAATTGAACAGCGGCGCAAGCCGCGAGGCCATCGGCGCGTAGCGCGGCAGATATGCGATGAGCCGGTCCTTCATCGAGTAGCCGTGACGCTTGTGGTACTGGTGCAGAAATTCAATTTTCATGCGCGCCATGTCGACGCCGGTCGGGCACTCGTGCTTGCAGCCCTTGCAGCTGACGCACAACGCCATCGCTTCGCGCAGCGCATCCGAAGCCAGCGCATCGGGACCCAGTTGCCCCGACAGCGCCAGGCGCAGCGTATTGGCGCGGCCACGCGTCAGGTGCTGCTCGTCACCGGTCGCCCGAAACGACGGGCACATGGTTCCCGCATCGAACTTGCGGCAGTGGCCGTTGTTGTTGCACATCTCCGCCGCACCGGCGAGATCTCCCCATTCGCTCCAGTCGAGCGCGGTCTCCAGAGGCTGTATCGCATAGCCCGGCTTGAAGCGGAACAGCGTGCGCTCGTCCTGTTTCGGCGGGCGCACGATCTTGCCGGGGTTCATCAGGCCCTTCGGGTCGAACAGGGCCTTGATTTCCGCAAGTGAAGCGGTAAGCCGGGGGCCGATGATGGGTTCTATCCACTCCGAGCGCACCAGGCCGTCGCCGTGCTCGCCCGAGTAGGCGCCCTTGTACTCGCGCACCAGCGCGCAGGCTTCCTCGGCGATGGCGCGCATTTTCCCGGCACCGTCGGTCTTCATGTTGAGTACCGGCCGCACGTGCAGCGTGCCCACCGACGCGTGCGCATACCAGGTGCCGCGCGTGCCGTGCTTTTCGAACACCTCGGTGAGCCGGCGGGTGTATTCG
>Ga0209343_10009916_pt1 | contig 10925 bp, 8 predicted proteins | sample RifCSPlowO2_02_FD_184026 | JGI IMG/M metagenome (GOLD analysis project Ga0209343, IMG submission 184026) | Groundwater microbial communities from Rifle, Colorado - Rifle CSP2_plank lowO2_0.2 (SPAdes) (version 2) | ecosystem: Environmental > Aquatic > Deep subsurface > Groundwater | place: Rifle...
GATTCACGATTCTGATCAATGCCATCTTCGTCGGCCTGGTCGGATTGCTCCTCCTCTCCGGCTTCTACGTGATTCGCCGGGATGTGGCGGAGCGCAAGCGCGCCCAGGAGGCCGTGGACCGCTTCTTCGGCCTCTCACTGGATATGCTTTGTATTGCCGGCTTCGACGGTCATTTCAAACGGGTTAATCCTGCCTGGGAAAAGATTCTGGGATACACCCCAGAGGAACTCCTCTCGAAACCCTGGTTGGACTTCGTCCATCCCGAGGACCGGGAGGCGACGATTGCCGAAGGCAAAAAGCTCGCGAGTGGCGTCGATACGATACTTTTTGAAAATCGGTATATCTGCAAAGATGGTTCCTGCCGGGTGCTGCTATGGAGCGCAGCACCATCCAGAGAAGAGGGGCTCATATATGCTGCGGCTCGCGATATCACCCTTCGAAAGCGTACCGAGCAGGAGATCCGCAAATTGAATGAGGCCCTCGAACTGCGTGTCCTGGAGCGCACGACGCAGCTGGAAGATGCCAGCAGGGATCTACTCTCGGAAATAACGGAAAGGAAGAGCCTGGAAGCGCAGCTCATGCAATCCCAGAAAATGGAGGCCGTTGGCAGACTGGCCGGCGGGGTGGCCCACGACTTCAATAATTTGCTTACGGTCATCGCGGGTTTCGGCGAATTACTCTCCGAGGGGTTGGACCACAACTCTCCCCTGCACGAGTATTCGGAGGAGATCAAGAAGGCCGCCGAGCGCGCCGCCCACCTCACGAGGCAACTCCTTGCCTTCGGGCGGCGCCAGATTCTTCAGCCCCAGGTGCTCGACCTCAACACCGTGGTGGCCGATGTGGATAAGATGCTTCGGCGCCTGATCGGCGAAGATATCCAGCTCAAGACCGTCCAAAGCCCTTCCATGGGTCAGGTCATGGCCGACCCCATGCAAATCCAGCAGATCCTCCTGAATCTGGCCGTCAATTCCCGGGATGCCATGCCGAAAGGGGGCAAGCTGACAATTGAAACGGCCAATGTCGAGCTGGATGAAGCTTACGCGCGTGGCCACATCAATGTGACGCCGGGATCTTATGTCATGCTGGCGGTGAGCGACACGGGAACGGGAATGGACGCGGAAACTCGGGCCCACATCTTTGAGCCTTTCTTCACCACCAAGGAGAAAGGCAAAGGAACGGGGCTGGGCCTGGCGACGGTGTACGGAATCGTGAAACAGAGTGGCGGCAATATTTATGTCTACAGCGAGCCGGGACTGGGAACAACATTCAAGATCTATCTTCCCCAAATTGAAGAACCCGCTCCTCTGCCGGCGGCGGAAAAGCCCCAGGAATTGCTTTCCGAAACCCAGAGGACCATTCTCCTCGTGGAAGATGAAGCGGGGGTCCGAACGCTCGCGCGGAAGGTCATGGAATCCAAGGGATTCAGAGTGCTGGAGGCAATCCAGGGAGAACAGGCGCTCAAGATTCTGAAAGAGCACGCAGGGCCGATTCACCTTCTGCTCACGGATGTCGTGATGCCCGGAATGAGCGGCCGCGAGCTCGCCGGCCACATCGAGGCCCTGCATCCGGAGATGAGGGTGCTCTTTATGTCTGGTTACACCGATGAAGCCATTGTGAGTCACGGGGTCCTGCAGAGCGGGATTGCCTTTATCCCCAAACCCTTTACGCCCGATGCACTGGTTCGCAAAGTGCATGAGATATTGGGTTGAGCTTCACTGGTTTCTGCCCATAACTGCTTGGGGCGAAGGTTCCCGGCTCCCGTAACCCCGGTCCCGTCGATACCGTCGCTGCGCCCCGCCGGAACTGTGCTAACATCTTGCCGGGGATGGCAGTAAGGACAAGTCTGAAATGCTGAGTAGCACGCGGACGCGCTACTGGGTGGCGCTCTATTCTCTCGTCGCGGTCAGCGGAAGTTTCCTGACATTTCTTCCTGATATATCGAACCCTGCCTCTAATGCACCTAGTTTAATAGCGCATGCGCCTGCGAAAGTTGCCTCGGCAGTTGTCGCCTCGGCCATGCCGTCCGTGACCCCAGCTCGGGGCCCGGGAATGATCAAAGGGCCCACAACTTCAAACGCCCCCGTGGCCAATCGCGGGCCACACGACGGGTATGATCTTACCGCAACATCTCAAGCTCACCGACCAGCGCCGAGTCCCGGGCCGCCCGCTGCGCCCATGGAGGCGCTCTCCTCCCAGGCCCCAACCCTCTACACGGTGAAGCCGGGCGAGAGTCTGACCTCAATCAGTTACCGTTACCTTCCAAAGACTATGTTCATGACCACTGGCGAACTCGAGGCGGCGATCCGCGAGGCGAATCCCGCCCTTACCGGGAAGACGCTCCGTCCGGGCCAGGAGATCATGATTCCGGGCATCGAACCTGCCCCCATCGTCGAGCGCCCACGGCCCCTGCCCAAGGACGCCGAAGTACGCGCCATCTACCTGACCGGCTGGACGGCGGGGAGCGAGCGCGGTATCGGACTCATCCGCCGCTGGAAAGCCGCGGGCGGCAATGCCATCTGTTTCGACATCAAGGATTTTGACGGACTGCTCAGCGTATCGTTCGATCATCCGCTTGCGCCCAAGCGCGGCGCGCTCATTCGCAACCTGCCCAAATTCATACGATTCATGCACCAGCAAGACATGCATGTCATCGCGCGAATTGCGCTCTTCCGCGACGAACACATCGCAAAGAACTATCCCGAACTCGCCGTTCAATCGCAGCGCAATGGGGCCCCGTGGCGCGAGAATGGCAAGCAGGTCTGGACGGACCCGTCGCGGCGCGCCGTGCAGGATTACAACATCGCCCTGGCGCTTCGCGCCGCGCGAGCGGGCGCCGACGAGATTCAGTTTGATTACGTGCGCTTCCCCGCCGAGGGCGAGCAGGGGGACGCGAAATTTCAATTCGAATCCGGGAAAGTTGAGGTGCCGGGCGCCGCCGCTTCCGGCCCGGCGGCTTCCCCGGAAAGTCCGCGCTGGACGCGTGCGCGAGTGATCACGGAATTCCTCAAGCGGGCCCACGCGGAGATACGACCCACGGGCGCCCTGCTTTCTCTTGACGTCTTCGGCGTCATGGCGTGGGGGCGTCCGGTGGACCTCGCGCATACTGGCCAGCACATCGGCGAGATGGCGCGCCATTGCGACGTGCTCTCGCCCATGATCTATCCCTCGCACTTCTTTGGCATGGACGGCTACGAGCGCCCCGGCGATGCGCCGGAGCACTTCATCGGGGCCTCCATGATGCGCTTCAGCGAGATTACGGCTGAGAGCGGCATCGTCATCCGGCCGTGGCTGCAGGCATTCGCCTGGCGCACGCCGACCTACTCGGCGGATTACGTGGTGACGCAGGTGAGCGTGGCCAATCGGCACGGCGCCACGGGGTATCTGTTTTGGAATGCCAACAACGATTACTCGAAACCCTTCGCAGCCATGCCCGCCCTGATGGCCCTTACGCGCCGACGTGGCCCAGAGAAAGTTACAGGGAAAGAGCGAGTGGAGAGCGGGCCTCCGGCGGCTTCCGCAACCCTGCGCGTTGAAGGTCCTCCCGATTCCACGGCCGGCGAGGCAGCCCTCCCGGAAAGCGGCGTGGCATTCGATTAAGGCGAGAGTCTGCGACATCGCGTCGTAAGGGTTTAACCAGCGAGGGCCGCATCGCCCACCAGAGCATTCCCGGGCCTTTTGGCTTCCAGCCAAAAGACGTTGCCAAAACTCACGAGACAATTCAGGAAAAGTAGAAAAGGCGACGGCGGGCATGCCATGCACGCCTGACGGCGCCTATGACCCTGCGCTTTGCGCAGCCTTGCGGTAACGCTTCATGTGGTTTTGAAACTCCGGATTGGACGGGTCGAGTTGAAGGGCTCGCGTCTGGGTGGTCACGGCTTCACTGAAGCGCCCATTGGCGAAGAGAGCTTCGGCGAGAGTATCGATGAACGCGGCCTCTTTCCATCCATCGAGCGCGACAGCCTTCTGCGCGTGCGCGAGCGAACGCGGCGGGTCACGCAGTTCCATGACCGGGCTCGTTGCCAGAAGCCAACCCAGGTTGTTGTGGGTTTCCGCCTGGTCCGGATTCATTTCGAGCGAACGCTCGTAGTAACCGACCGCCAGCCGGTCGAGGCCATCCTGCTGGCAGAGATCACCCAGAAGCCGCTGGCCCTGCGCACTTTGCGCTTCTTTCCCCAGCATCTTTTCCAGCAACAATGTGGCGCTTTCGATGTCGCCCTTGCGCACATAGGCTCCGGCCAGACCTCGCATCGATTCCGCGGAGAGCGGATTGAGGCTGCGAGCCTGCTGGTATTGTGCGATGGCCTCCTCGATTCGGCCCTGATGGAGCAGCAGCGAGGCGATGACCTCGTGCGGCCGCTCATCCTTCGGAGCAAGACGCGCCGCGTCCTCGGCGCGCTGAATCGCCTTGTCGAACTCGCCCGCCGCGCGCAGCTTGCGGCTATCCTCGAGCAAGCGCAGCGTGTTCTCGGAAAGGCGATGGTTTTCGAGAGCCCATCCCGCCGCCAGAGTTACCACCACTACGGGAATGAGAACCATGAATTGGGATGGGCGGGCTCGGACAATTTCAGGGCCGCTCTCCCACGCCGGCTTGGGCGGAGCCATCAGCCCGCTCATCAGCATGCCAGTAAATAAACCGCCGATATGCCCCCAGTTGTCGATTCCGGGAACCCAATATCCCATCGCCAGGGTGATCAGAATAAGGGGAAGGACGCCCGTGCCAAAGGTGCGCCGCCATCGCCAAGGGACCGCCTCGCGGCGCAGAAAGCCGGTTGCCAGCATGGCGCCGGCGATCCCCATAATCGCGCCCGAGGCTCCCGCAGCGAGCCCCTGAGAAATCATCATGCTGAGATACGAACTGCCGATGCCGCTTGCAACGTAAAGCACGCTGAAGCGTCCGTAGGCGTATACGCTTTCCAAAATGCGCCCCAGGACTAGCAGTGCAAGCGAATTCATGATCAGGTGAGCAAGGCCAATGTGCAGAAACATCGGCATCACCAGCCGCCAGTATTCGCCGCGCTGGATGAACGGACCGTAGGACGCGCCGAAGTCGAGCAGCACGTTCGGATCTTTTGATCCTCCTGACCACTCCATCATCGCGAAAAGGGCCACGTTGATTACCAGGATTACAAGGGTCGCGACCGGCAAAGGCCGCCCTTGTACGAGCGTCGGCGAAGGCGGAGTTGAGGTTATGATGGGTTCGTCTGGCATGGAGCTCTAAAGTGTGAAGTCTGAAGGATGAAGTATGAAGGGTGTAAAGAAAACGACTGAGCTAGCCGTTGTTCACGCCGGAATATAGGCCAGATTTTAGTTTCCTTTCGCTTTATACCTCATACTTCATCCTTCAAACTTTTCGATAGTAGCATTCTCCCGCGCAACTCCTGCATAGCGTGCGGCCCCCAACGCGGCGCTCGCGCCCGTCGTTGATTCCTTCGCCGCAGGCGTCACACGAGACGCGGGAGCGCGGGCGGCCCGGCAGGTCGTCCGATGCGATGGTTACTTCCACGTTCTCGACCACGAACAACTCGGACTCGTCCATCACCTTGTAGGCCTCGAGCTGTCGTTTCGATTCCTCGGGAATCTCGGGGAACATGCCCTTGGCTTTGGCGCGAGAGTCGTCACGCGCCAGGACGCGCACGGCACGCCGTGTCTCCAGGTCGAGGAACGTGGCCGCGACCTTTCCGTAATCGACGAATTTGAGGGACCGCTTGCCGAGACGGCAGCCTGTTACCAGGCTCACCGCATCTGTCGCGCAGCGGTCAATTTCCACAAACGTCACCAGGCGCTTGCGAAATTTCGCCGGATCCTCAAACCCCAGCTCGCGCAGCCCCCGCATCGCCATGCGCACACCGAGGACCTGGCCGGGGCACATATGCCCGTGGCTCTGTGCAGCAAGCGCCAGATATTCATCCAGAGATTTCATGCGCGATTCCGTTCGCTTTGCCGACACCCGGCTCACGCCGGTTCTGGAAAAACCCGCGGCCACAGACTGCCGCTACAGCTCCGCCTTCAATTGCGGCTCCGTACCCGGCCGGACGAAATCGACGGTTACCGGGAATTGCGCGACAACCGGTTTCCAGTTCACCAGAAACGGCCGGAACTTCCAGTGTTTTCTTACAGCGCGCTCGGCGGGCTGGCGCAGGTCCTCGGGGCCTCGGACTGCCCTTGCATCACAGATCGCGCCCTCCCGATCCACAGTGACGAGCACCACCACTCGTTGCACGCGAAACAGCCGCAATCGTTCGGGCGGAAGCTCGGGATTCTTCTTGGCAAGAAGGTGCGATTCCGCTGCCTGCTCGTCCATCTGCACTGCCGGGTCTTCGCGGCATTCCCCCGCCAGCCTGACAGCCACCACGGGAATAAGAAGCAGACTCACAATCGGGGCAGCCCTCACCATCCCGTCCTCCCGGGCTCAATTGGAATTATAGCATCGCGCCTGCTCCAGCCCGCTCGCCAGGGGGAGCGTATCAAGGCCCGTTTTCGATCGGTAGCCCTTGGCCCTGAGGTTTGACATTTCCCCGGCGAGAGCCTATTGTCCACGAAGCAAGAGCATCGTTCCCGCATTTTGGGATCTCGCCCTCGAAAGGAGCATGGCCATGGAAAAGCAGATCGTTCAAGTCACCTACTGGTTAGGTCTGGTTGCATCTCTTCTCGCCGTGGCATGGAAGGGACTGGAGGCTTTGCACGCCGCCCCGGACAGCTTCGGGAACATCACCTATATGAGCGTGTACAAGGGTGGAGCTCTGTTCTTGCTCCTCTCGCTTGCCACGGCAGGATGCGCCTGGGTGAAGGGCCAGAAGGCCTGAGGGGGAAACAGAAATACTCAGGGTAACTATTACGACAGGAAGTGGAAGACAGCGCGGGCTAGAAGGCCGATAGCCACAGCCAGCACGAGCAGTGTGCCGGAAGCGGCCGCGGTAAGCTTGCGCCCGACCTCCCGCACCAGGGAGGCCAGTGTCGCCAGGCAAGGAAGGTAGAACGTCACAAACAAGGTGAACACGACGATCTGCGCGGCGCTCATCACCGACATCACGTTCGTCGTTCCCAGCGCCTGCATTAGCATCAGGAGTGAGAGTTCCTTCCTCAGCACCCCGAAGATCAGCGTGAGCCCTACGGCTGCGGGCAATCCCAGCAAACCGGTTAGAGGGGACAAAGCGGTGTTGATCGGCGTTGCCCAATCGAAGAACTCGACGACGCCGAGTACGGCGCTCCCCACAATCAGCAGCGGCAGCGCCACCACCACAAATTCCCGCAAGCGCCACCACGTTTTGAGCAAAACCACACGGGCCGACGGGCGATGATAGGGCGGAACCTCCATCAGCATCCCAGGAGAGATCTCCGGCCACACCCGGGCCAGAATAATGCCGGCCAAAATTACCACCGCCAGATTCAATGCATAAATCCCTAGCGCCCACAGTGCTCCCATGTAGTACCCAACGAGCGCCATGATCACCGTCATGCGCGCCGAGCAAGGGACAAGGACCGCAAGGAAGGCTGCCACGAAGCGGTCACGGGGCGAGCGAAGGATTCGTGTGGCCAGCACCGCCGGAACGCTGCAGCCATAGCCGAGGAGCACGGGAACCGTGGCCGTGCCATGCAGACCCAGCCGGTGCATTCCCGCGTCCATCAGATAACCCACCCGGGCCAAGTATCCGACATCTTCAAGGATGGAGAGCCCGATCAAGAACGGCACCAGATAGGGAAGGACCACCGCGAACGCTCCCGCCGTCCCGAGCAATGCACCTTTGAGAACAGCAAAGACCAGCCCGGCCGGATCGATAAACTGCCCCATATAAACGATGAGTCGGTCAAACCCGGCCAGGATGTGCGTTTCGCCAATCTGGCCGACGTCAAAGACCAGGCGAAAGAAACCCAGAAAGATCGCCGCCAGGAAGAAGTAACCCCAGAAAGGGTGCATCAGAAAGCGGTCGATGTGCTCGCGCCAGTCGTGGCGGGGTTTGGTGACTTGCGCGACGTGCTTGAACACGTTGATGCAAGCCGCATGTCTCGCCGAGGAAATGGCTGCGTCCGCGTACTGTCCGGTTTGGCGCCACAGATCCTCGGACGATTCGCGGACCGCGGCGGCAGTAAATTCTCCCAGCGACTCGACCAATTGCGGGTCAGCCTGGAGGAGTTGCAGGGCCAACGCGCGAGCCTGGACTGACGGCTTCTCCGCTGTAACCACCACAACAGGCGGCGCCACGGCGGCGAGTCGAGAGGTTGAAGCAATCGTTTTATCAACCCCAGACGTGTCGCTCTGCGGCGCGAGAGCAGCCTCGCTTCGCTGCGAGGCAAGTCGCCCCGCCAGGCGGTCGATGGCGAATTCAACCTCCGGCGGATATTGGAACGGAGAGGCTGTGGCGAATTGGTTTCGGTCGGCAGAAATCGCGGCGTGAAATGTTTCGACGATGCCTTGCCCGCGCGCCGCAATCGCTTCGATAACGGGAACAGAGAGTTCCCTCGAGAGAAGCGCGGCGTCAATTCGGATGCCCTTTCGCGCCGCCTCGTCCATCATGTTGAGGCACACGACCATGGGAACTTTGAGTTCTCGAAGTTCCAACGTTAATTCCAGGCTGCGCGCCAGTTGGGAAGCATCAATCACATTGACCGCGACATCCCAGTCCCCTTGAAGGAGGTACTCTCGGCTGCAGATTTCGGCCGGGTTGGCAGGATTGAGAGAGTAGAGACCGGGCAGGTCGACCAAGTCGATGACTTCACCGGCAATGCGCGCCCGGCCGCAAGTGTACTCGACGGTCGTCCCGGCAAAATTCGAGGTCAACGAACGGTAGCCCGCGACAGCGTTGAAAAGCGTGCTCTTACCGGAATTGGGCTGGCCGATCAGTGCAATTTTCACCGCAGAACCTCTACCCCTATCTTTTCAGCTAGTCGCTTGCCAATTGCAACTCTGTGCCCGCGGTTCTCAACCACAAGCGGGCCGCCAAATGGTGCCTTGCGAATCACTGAAATTTCGTCGCCCACGTGAATACCCAACTCGTTGAGATTACGACGGACTCCCCAACCCCCTGAAATTAAAGAGATTAGCAATACGGAATGGCTTCTGGCCTGATAGAGGTTCATAGGTGTGTCCAATCGCGCAGAAGAGGACCACCAACAGCGCTTAATTGCAACTAACTTGCCAAATTACGTATTCCTCGCGCTCCTTGGAAGGGTCAGTACGTCTCTCTACTTACGCCTCGAGTCCAATCTCGAGATCGGTGCCGCAAACCGCTGGGATTTCAGCGCGCAGCGTTCGTAGCTTGGTTTGGGCGATAAGGGTGGTTTCCGCGGCCGGGCCAATTTGAAGCCCGGGCGGACGCCAGGTGATCAACACTTCCTCGGATAGCGGGCCTCGACGGCCGTGTGCATCCCGCCGCGGGTGCGGAATTCTCCGCGCACGGTCATCCATTTGGGGCGACAGGCGCGAGCCGCATCATCCAGGATGCGATTCACCGCGTTCTCGTAAAAGATCCCCAAATTGCGGTAGCCGAGGATGTAGTACTTCAGCGACTTGAGCTCAATACAGTATTTGAGGGGAAGATACTGAATCGTGATCGTACCGAAATCGGGCAGTCCCGTGCGAGGGCAGATCGAAGTGTACTCCGGAATGGTGATGGTAATCTCGTAGCCGCGGTACTGGTTTTCAAAAGTCTCGAGAGGCGGCAGGCCCACGGCGACACCGCTCCGTGCGTGCTTGGTCGTGTATTCTTTATGTTGCTTGCTTTTCGGCAATCAGTTCCTCCAAAACCCTTTCTTGAAGCCACAGCAACCCGCGACTTACTATTCCAAAGCTTGACCGGAGCGTTGAGTCTCGAATCATACTACCACATGGTGGTAGGAGTGCCACAATATTACGACTATTATTTTGAACAACTTACAAGAATACTTGACAATGTATGACTAAGATTTTATTATAACCTCTTGCTTACGATTGTCATCCAAATTGAGTGCGAATAACCCTGTGGGGTTTTGGGAGGATTGGACGGAGATGGGCAAAATAATTGGTATTGATTTGGGGACGACGAACTCTGTGGTAGCCGTCATGGAGGGCGGGCAGCCGACCGTGATCACAAACCCGGAGGGTGGTCGAACGACTCCTTCCGTCGTGGCGTTCACGAAGTCGGGCGAACGGTTGGTAGGTCAGGTCGCGAAGCGGCAGGCTATCACGAATCCCGAGAATACGGTCTATTCCATCAAGCGTTTCATGGGCCGCCGTCTGGACGAAGTACCAAGTGAGATCAAGACCGTGCCGTTCAAAGTGCTGGCGGGTTCGCACGGTGACGCGCGCGTGTCGGCCCTCGGGAAGGAATACTCCCCGCCGGAAATTTCGGCGATGATCCTTCAGAAGATGAAAGATGCGGCGGAGCAATATCTGGGTGAAAAAGTCACGCAGGCCGTCATCACTGTCCCCGCGTATTTCAACGACGCCCAGCGTCAGGCCACGAAGGACGCAGGCAAGATTGCGGGGCTCGAAGTGCTTCGCATTGTGAATGAGCCGACGGCGGCGGCGCTTGCCTACGGCCTGGACAAAAAGAAGGACGAGACGATTGCGGTGTACGACTTCGGCGGCGGCACGTTCGACATTTCGGTCCTGGAAGTCGGCGAAGGCGTAGTGGAAGTCAAATCGACCAATGGCGACACGCACCTGGGCGGCGACGATATCGATAAGCGGGTCATGGACTGGATTGTCGACGAGTTCCGCAAGGACCAGGGCATCGATCTCTCCAAGGACCGCATGGCCTTGCAGCGCCTCAAGGAGGCCGCGGAAAAAGCCAAGTGCGAATTATCCACGCTGCTCGAAACCGACATCAACCTTTCTTTCATTACAGCCGATGCCTCCGGACCCAAACACCTGGCGATGAGGCTGACGCGCGCGCGCTTTGAGCAGATGTGCGAGGACATCTTCCAGCGCTCGGTCGGCCCGGTCCGCC
>Ga0209343_10009918_pt1 | contig 10923 bp, 9 predicted proteins | sample RifCSPlowO2_02_FD_184026 | JGI IMG/M metagenome (GOLD analysis project Ga0209343, IMG submission 184026) | Groundwater microbial communities from Rifle, Colorado - Rifle CSP2_plank lowO2_0.2 (SPAdes) (version 2) | ecosystem: Environmental > Aquatic > Deep subsurface > Groundwater | place: Rifle...
TGGCCCAGGATGCAGACCCGGTTGCCGTTCAAGACATCCCGGTCGTTAAAGGGCTCGCCCTCGGCCAGGATGGACCAGTCCTGCACGTCGAGATAGGCGGGGGTCGTGCCATAGATGGAGTTGGGCACCCAGTTGCGGTTGCCGTACACCACCTGGGTCCGGGCGCGGACCATGGGGGTGGCGTTGCTGATGGCCGGGCATTCCCGCAGGATGGCCTGGCTGTCTTCCGGGGTCAGGGTGGTGGTGGTGCCCGCGCCGAAGGAGACGCCGCCGCTGGAGGCGGTGCCGGGCCGGATCACCAACACATTGGCCCCCATGCTGGCAATGGTTTTTTTCAGAGCGCCCGAGGCGCCGGCGCCGATCTCCATCATGGCGATGACCGCGCCCACGCCGATGACGATGCCCAAGGTGGTGAGCATGGCCCGCATGGGATTGCGGCGCAGGGTCCGAAAGGCGGTGCGGGCGGTGGCATAGACCATCATGGCGCGCCCCCCTCGGTTTTCGGCTGCGGTTCGGCAGGGGGCGCATCCCCCTGGATCACCCCGTCGTCCATGCGGATCACCCGGTTGGCGTGTCCCGCCACCTTGGGATCGTGGGTCACCATGATGATGGTGATGCGGTCCTCGGTGTGGAGCCGCTCGAACATCTGCAGCACCTCTTCGCTGGTCTTGGAATCCAGGTTGCCGGTGGGCTCGTCGGCAAAGAGCACCGGCGGGCGGTTGATCAGGGCCCGGGCGATGGCCACCCGCTGCTGCTGGCCGCCGGAGAGCTGGGAGGGATGATGGTCCAGCCGGTCGGCCAGCCCCACCCTGGTAAGCATCTCCGCGGCCCGCTCCCTTGCCTCGCGTTCGCTCAAATGTTCGGCTCCGTAGGAGAGCGGCATGGCCACGTTTTCGAGGGCGCTGGTTCTGGCCAGCAGGTTGAAGCTCTGGAAGACGAAGCCCAGCTTGCGGTTGCGGAGCAGGGCCCGCTCGTCGGCGGAGAGCTGGGAGACCTCCCGGCCGTCCAGCCAGTATTCGCCCGCGCTCGGCCGGTCCAGGCAGCCCAGGATATTCATCAGGGTGGACTTGCCGGAGCCGGACGAACCGGTGAGCGCGACCAGCTCCCCCTGCCGGATGGACAGGGAGATGCCTTTCAGCACGGGCACCGCGATGTCGCCCATCTGGTAGGTTTTGGTAATGGAGCGCAGGGTGATGAGATCCATGGCAACTCTATTTGGCCCCGTTGTTTTTCTTGCCGGCGCCGAACTTGGGGGTGAAGGGGCTGCCGCCCGCGCTCCCGTTCTTGTCGGTCTCGGACATCCGTATTCCGGTGATGACCTGCATGCCCTCGCGCAGCTCCGTGCTCTCCACCGCGGTGTTGGTGCCGTCGCTGGCCCCGGTTTGGACCTCGATCCGGCGGAGTTTTTGCCTCTCGTCCAGCACCCAGAGGCTGCCGCCGGCCTTACCGTTGGCCGAGGCCGGTCCCTTGCCCTCTTTTTTCGTGGTGTCCCCGTTCCCGCCCTCCTTGGCAGGCGGGTTCCAGCGCAGGGCCGCGTTGGGCGCCTGCAGGACATTCTCCAGCTTTTGCAATTGGAACAGGACATTGGCGGTGAGATAGGGCAGGAGGCGGCCATCCGCGTTGTCGGTGGCGATCTCCACCGTGTAGGTCACCACGTTCTGGGTCATGGCGGCGTTGAGCCGGATCTTGCCCACCTCGCCGCGGAAGGTTTCGCCGGGGAAGGCGTCCACCGTGAAGGTCACCGGCTGGCCGGGGCGGATGCGGCCGATATCCGCCTCGTTCACCGCCACCCAGACCTGGATGCGGGTAAGATCCTTGGCCAGCAGGAAGAGGCTTGGCGCATTGAGGCTCGCCACCACGGTCTGGCCGATATTGACCCGCCGGTCGATGATGATGCCCTTGACCGGCGAGGTGATGGTGCAGTAGCCGAGGTTGCGCTGGGCGCGTTTGAGGGCCGCCTCGGCCTGGCGGATTGCGGCTTCGCTTACCGCCACCTGGGCCAGCGCGGTTTTCTGCGCCGCTTCGTACCCCTCATAACTGGATTGCGACAAGGCTTGGGAGGGGCCGAGCTGTTGGGCCCGCTTCCATTCCTGTTCGGTTCGGAAAAGATCCGCCTTGGCCTTTTGCAATCCGGCCTTGTTCGAGAGGAGCTGGGCTTCGGCCTGGGCCACGTCGGCTGCGTAAAGCGAGTCGTCGATCCGGGCCAGCACCGTGCCCGCCTCAACCAGCGAGCCGTAGTCCACGGTTTTGTCCTTGGCGTCCTTGCCAAAGGAGACGATCCGTCCGGCGACCTGGGCGCCGACGTCGATGACCTCTTCCGGTTCCACGGTGCCGGTGGCGTTGATGGTAACCACCAGATCCCCGCGCTTGAGCTCGGCGGTCCGGTAGGCCAGGCTGTTTTCCTGGCTTCGGGTAAGCTGCCAGGCGACCAGGCTGCCGAGAAGCAGCACGGCGATGAGGGCGATGAGGGCTTTTTTGCCGGGGTGTTTCATGGGCCAACCTCTGTGTGGGATTGTTGCGGATGCCGACGGCGGAGCGCACGGAGCGCCCCGCGGAGGAGCCGCGCGGGGTCGTACGGCACGAGCGAGCGCACCTCGAAGCCGCGCGCGCCGAGGAACGCCCGCACCTCGCGCGCGGTGAAAGCGAACTGGTAGAAGCGGCCGCCGCGGGCGCGCACGCGCGCGCTCCGCCACCGCAGGCACGGCAACGCCGCGCGCCGCAGGCCGTTCAGGTACGGCACCGAGAGCACGAGCGCGCCGCCGGGCGCGAGCACGCGGGCGGCCTCGGCGACGAGCGCGCCGGGGCCCGCCGGGTCGTGCTCGACCACGCCGAGCGAGACGTACCCGGCCAGACTCCCCGGCGCGAGCGGGAGCCGCGCCAGGTCGCCGACCGCGAGCGGCGTGCCGGGGTACGCGCGCCGGCACGCGGCGAGCGCCTCGAGGCTCCAGTCGGCGCCGAGCGCGCGATGCCCGCGGGCGCGCAGGAGCACGACGTACTGACCGAGCCCGCAGCCCGCCTCGAGGACGCGCCCGGCGCGCGGCAGCCCGGCGAGGACGAGGTCGGTCAGCGGCGAGGCCTCGGCGATGCGGAGGAGCTCGGCGGGCGAGTGGCGGCCCCAGTGCTCGGTCCAGAACTCGCGGTCGGCGGCGAGCGAGTAGTACGCGAGCGCCACGGCTCAGCGCCCCCCCCGGGCGCCGGCGCCGCCCACCGCGCGGAGCAGCGCGATCTCGCGGGCGACCAGCGCGGCGAGGTCGTAGCGCGCGACGACGAGCTCCCGCGCGGCCTTCGCGAGCGCGGCGCCGAGCGCCTCGTCGGTCAGGACCCGCTCGAGGCCGGCCGCGAGCGCCTCGGGCCGGCCCGGATCGAAGAGGAGGCCGGTGACGCCGTCGGTCACGAGCGAGCGGTTGCCGACGCAGTCCGAGGCGACGCAGGGCACGCCGGCGCTCATCGCCTCCAGGAGCACCTTGGGGTGCCCCTCGGTGAACGAGGCCAGCACGAACGCGTCGGCGGCGGCGTACGCCGCCGGCAGGCGCGGCTGGTCCACGACGCCGGGGAACTCGGCATGGACGCCGGCCGCCCGCGCCTCCTCCCGGAGCGCCGCCTCGAGGGGCCCCGCGCCGACGAGCACGAGCGTGAGCGGCACCCGGTCCCGGAGCCGCGCGGCCGCCTGCACGAGCGCCGAGAGGTTCTTCTCGGGCGAGAAACGCCCGACGTAGAGCACGCGCCGCACGGCGTCGCGCCGGCGGCGGCCGGGCGCGGGCGCGAAGCGGACGACGTCCACGCCGTTCGGGATCAGCTCGACCCGCGAATTGAGCGCGGCCGCGCGCGCCCGCAGCTCCTCGGTCGTCGCGATCACGGCGGCCGCGCGCCGCAGGCCGACGCGCTCGACCACGGCCTTCGCGAGCCGCGTGGGCCCCGGCCGCGAGAGCCGTCCGTACCAGAAGCCGTACGTCGTGACGTACGGCACGCCGAAGCGGGCGTTCGCGAGCAGCGCGGGGATCACGCCCGTCACCTGGAACACCCGGAGCGCCGCGCACTGCCGCAGCTCCGGCGCGTGGGCCCACGCGAGCGTCACGGCGCGGCGCGCGCGGCTCATCGGGCGGCCCGGGCCCAGCACCCACGCCCGCGCCAGGAGCGCGGGGTCGTCGGTGAACTCGGCGAGCGACTCCGCGAGGTAGCTGAAGTAGAGGAGCCGGTCGAAGGCCGCCGCGTACGGCCGGAGGTAGCCGTCCACCAGCCGCGAGGCCTGGCCGGTCCGCGCCAGCTCGCGGAGCCCGCCGCCGAGCGCGGGCAGGAGACCGAGGGTCATCGCCCCCGCACCTCCGCGTAGAGCGCGAGCAGGCGGTCCACGCTCCGGTCGGCCGCGAGGCGCGTCGTCACGTGGCGGCGCGCGCCCGCGCCGAGCCGCGCCCGCAGCTCGCCGTCGCCGAGCACGCGCTCGATCGCCCGGGCGAGCGCCTCCGGGTCGCCGCGTTCCACCAGGAGCCCCGTCTCGCCGTCCACGACCAGCTCGGGCGTGCCGCCGACGCGCGTGCCGATTACCGGCCGTCCGGCGCTCATCGCCTCGACGATCACGCGCGAGAGGGAGTCGGGGATGACCGACGGGACGACGACGACGTCGGCCGCCGGGTAGAGGGCGAGCACGTCGGCGTTCGGCAGCGCGCCGAGCCGGAGGCACCACGGCGCCCCGGGCAGCGCGACCTCGCCCTCGCCCACGAAGACGAAGACGGCGTCGGAGACCTTCTCGGCGACGCGAGCGGCCGCCCGGACGAGGTCCGCCGTCCCCTTCCCCGGCGAGAGCTTTCCGACGTAGAGGACGACGCGCCGGCCCTCGAGCCCGAAGCGGCGCCGCGCGGCGGCGCCGGCGGCCTCCGACGCGGGCGCGGCGAGCGGCGGGACCGTGTAGACGGTCGCGACGCGCGGGACGCGATCGAGGAGCCCCGAGCGGCGGTAGATGCCGAGGATCCCGTCGCTCACGCCGACCACGGCGTCCACGCGCGAGAGGAAGCGCTGCCTGGCGCAGGCGTCGAGCCACCCGTAGAGGAACGCGAGCTTGGTGGCGAGCCGGCCGCGTCGGCCGCGCTGGTAGAGTGCCCAGTACTCCTCGGAGCACTCGCGCCAGAGCTTGCGCACGCCGCAGTCCGGCGGGCGCCGGTCGCCGTGGTGGAGGCACATCGGCGCCGGGTCGATCAGGCTCCCGTCGCGGAGCGTCAGCACGAGCGGCCGCCCCGTCAGCGCGCGCGCGAGCACGCCGGGCACCAGCATGTGCTTGTTCTGCGCGTGGAGCACCTCGAGCCCCTCGGCGCGCGCCGCGCGCGCGAGCTCCCACCCCGCCCAGAGCGCGAAGAGCGGGTTCGCGACGGCGCGCTGGCGGAGCCCGCGGCGCCCCGGCGGGAGCTTCAGCGGGAACGGGAAGCGCAGGACCAGCACGCCGCCGTCCTCCTCGCGCGGCGGGGCGCCGTAGTTCGGCGTGACGACGACCGGCCGGTGGCCGCGGGCGGCGAGCGCGCGGGCGAGGGCCTGCGTGGACCACTCGGCGCCGCCGGGCGCGTGCGGCGGGTAGTACTCGTTCGCGAGGCCGACGATCATCCGCCGCGCGGCTCGCGGGGCCGCCGACGCCACGCGGCGAGCGTCTCCTCGTAGACGCGGAGCGTCTCGCGCGCGCAGCGGTCCCACGTGAAGAGGCGCCGCACCCGCTCCGCGTTCGCCCGCCCGAGCTTCTCGCGGAGCGCGGCGTCGGCCAGCAGGAGGCGGAGGCGCCGGACGAACGGCTCGGCGCCCGTCGGCGCGCAGAGGAACCCGCCCTCGCCGTCCACGAGCAGCTCCGGGATCGAGCCCCGGTCGGAGGCGACGACCGGCAGCCCGCACGCCATCGCCTCGCCGACGGCGAGGCCGAAACCCTCCAGCGCCGAGGGAAACAGGAACACGTCGGCGAGGTTGTAGTGGTCCACCTTGTCGGCCTCGGGGACGTAGCCCGTGAAGACGACGCGGTCGCCGAGCCCGAGCGCCCGCGCCCGGGCCCGCAGGCCGTCGAGCAGCGCGCCGCCGCCGGCGACGACGAGCCGCGCGTCGGGCGCCTCCGGCGCGGCCGCGCGCCAGACGTCGAGCAGGAGCGGCAGGTTCTTGCGCGCCTTGAGCCCGCCGAGGAACAGGACCACGCGCTGGCCGCGGAGGCCGTAGCGGTCGATCAGGTCCTCGCGGCGCGGCCGGGGCGCGAACTTCGCGTCGATGCCGTAGGGCACGACCACCACGTGGTCGGTGCGCCCGCCGAGCTCGGCGGCGAGCTGGCGCCGCGAGAACTCGCTGCCGGTCACCACCCGGTCGGCGGCCGCAATCACCCGCTTCTCGATGAGCCAGTTCAGCGGGCTCGGGTCGAGGTGGTGGTGGTGCGCGATCACCGGGACATCCAACCGGTACCGCCGGCGCGCGGCCAGCGCCGCGGGGCCGATGAACCGAAGCGAGTGGGCGCGCAGGACGTCGAAGGGCGCCACGTCCCAGACGCGCTTGATGTACGGCGGGAGCAGCACGCGCGCGACCGGCCAGCGCAGGCCGCGCCGGATCGGCAGCCGGTGGACCGTGAAGTTCGCGACACCTTCGGGGACCGGCTTGCCGCGCGCGAGCAGCAGCTCGATCCGCACGCCGAGCGCGGCGAGCGCCGTCAGGATCTCGCGCTCGTAGGTCTCGCCCCCCGAGGTCGTCTCGGGTGCCAGGCCGCAGTGGGGCGAGCAGACGCTGAGCCCGCTCACGTGGCGTCGGACAGGTCCTGCGCCCGCACGTACTCCCGGAACTCCGCGTGCTTCGCCACCAGCTCGCCGAAGGTTCCGGAGCACGCGATGCGGCCGCCGGACATGAAGTGGATCTCGTCCGCGTCCCGGATCGTCGAGAGGCGATGCGCCACCGAGACGATCGTCACGTCGCCGCGCAGCTCCTCGATGGTCTGCTTGATGAGCGCCTCGCTGACGGAGTCCACCGCGCTCGTCGCCTCGTCGAGGATCAGCACCTGCGGCTCCCGCAGCAACGCGCGGGCAATGGCGATGCGCTGGCGCTGGCCGCCGGAGATCGCGGTGCCGAGGTTGCCGACGTTCGTCTCGTAGCCCTGGGGAAACTCGGCCACGAAGTCGTCGGCGTGCGCCCGCTTGGCCGCGAGCCGGACGTCGGCGTCGGCCGCGTCGGGCCGGCCGTAGGCGATGTTCGCCCGGACCGTGTCGTTGAGGAGCACGGGCGTCTGCTCGACGAGCGTGATCGCCTCCCGCAGCGACGCCAGGTCGAGCGTCCGCAGGTCGGCGCGGTCCACGCTCACGCTGCCGCCCGTCGGGTCGTAGAGGCGGCAGAGGAGCAGGCAGAGCGTGGACTTGCCGCAGCCCGACGGGCCGACGACCGCGACGTGCCCCCCGCGCGGGATCGTGAGCGAGACGTCCCTGAGCACCGGCGCGCCGGGCTCGTAGGCGAACGACACGTGGCGGAGCTCGAGCGCGCGGAAGTCCGCCGGGAAGCGGCGGTCGCCTCCCGCCATCCGGCCGCCGCGGAGCGCGGCGAGCTCGGTCTCGAGCTTCTCGTACGACGCGAAGCCGTCGGCGAGGTAGCTCAGCGCGAGGTTCATCTCGTTCAGGACCGGCAGGAACCGCACGAACAGCAGCACGAACGGGATCACCCACGCGGCGCCGCCCGGCGCGCCCGCCGCGAGCCAGACGCCCAGGAGGACGATCCCGAGCACGACCAGCGCGCCCGCCGTGTGGTACACGGGCGTCACCAGGGTGTTGACCGCGTACAGCCGGAGGTCGCGCTGCGTCACGTCGCGGTAGCGGGCCTCGAACCGGGCCACCTCCTGGCGCTGGCTCCCGAACACGTGGACGCTGCGGAGGAAGGGCATCAGCTCCGCGAGGTAGTTGACGATCTCGATCCGGGACTGGACGCGCCGGGCCCCGGTCGCGTGCACCCAGCGGAAGAGCCGCACGAGGGGGAGCGCGAGCACCGCCAGCACGACGACCACCAGCACGACGAGCCGCGCCGAGATCAGCGCCATCACCGCGACGAGCGTCGCGGCCACGATCGCGGTCTGCGCCAGGGACATCAGCTGGGTCACGAGCTGGCGCACGCGGTTCGCCTCGGTGTGCAGGTAGTTCTGGAAGTGGCCGTGCGGGTACCGGGATGTCAGCTCGAGCGGAGCCTCGACGAACGCGCCGTGCAGGCGCGCGCGGACCACATCGGCCGCGCGCATCGAGACCAGGAGCTTGAGGTAGCCCACCGCGTAGAGGAGCGCCTCGCGCCCGGCGACGCTCCCGACGATCAGGACGCCGAGGACCAGGAGCTGGGCCGAGACCGGGAACCCGTTCAGCCACAGCTCGAGCGCGCGCGCGCGGGCCAGCGGGAGCGCGAGGGGCTCGGCGCCCCCCTGGAGGACGCGCTGCAGGAACGGCAGCAGCATGACGACGCCGACGCCCTCGAACGCGGTGGCCGCCGCGGAGGCGACCACCGCGGCGGCCGCGAGCGGCGCCCCGGGACGCCAGGCGGCGAAGAGCCGACGGGCCTCGGCGACGCGGCGTCCGATCATCGCGCGAGCGGCACCACGCGCAGATCCCGCCCCCCGCGGCTCACGGCGCGCGACGCCATCCCAGCGCCTCGAGCGGGATCAGCGTGTCGCCGGTGATCGCACGCTCGGCGACGGCACCCACGAGCCGGTCCAGGTGACGCGGCGAGATCCCCGTCCCCGGCCCCTTCACGACGAGGTCCTCCCGCGTCACGGTGCGCCCGGCGGGAATGTCACGGGCCGCGACGACGCTCTTGGCCAGCCGCTTCCGCACGGGCACCTCCGACGGGAGCAGTCGCTTCTCGGCGGACCCGAGGGCAGCTTCGACATGGCGGATGTCGCGCACGAGCAGCTCGAGCCCGCGCGGCTCGAGCGACGCGGCATGATCGGGGCCGCGCATGGTCCGATCGAGCGTGAAGTGCCGCTCGACCACGCACGCGCCCAGCGCCACGGCCGCCTGCGTCGTCGCGAGCCCCCGCTCGTGGCCGGAGTACCCGACGAGGCAGCCGAACCGCCGGCGCAGGGTATCGATCACGCGGAGGTTGAGGTCGGGATACTCGCAGGGGTAGGCCGAGGTGCAGTGGAGCAGCACGAGCTCGTCGTGGTGGCGTCGCACCGTGTCCACGGCGTCCGCGATCTCCTCCATCTCGCTCATCCCGGTCGAGAGCAGGACCGGCCGCTTCTTCCGGGCGACGTGCTCGACGAGGGGCAGGTTGGTCAGGTCCGCGGACGCGAGCTTGAATGCCGGCACGCCGAGCGCCTCGAGGAAGTCGGCGCTCTTCGGGTCCCACGGACTCGCGAGCAGCATCATGCCCGCCCGTCGGCAGTCGGCGTCGAGCTCGCGCCACGCCGCCTCCGGCAGCTCGAGCCGCTCGCGGTGCTCGCCGTACGTGGCGCCGAGCGAGTTCGGTCCCGCGTAGGGGGCCTCGAGCGCACTCTTGATCAGGATGTCCGCGACCGACCGCTTCTGGAACTTCACGGCGTCGGTGCCGGCCTGCACGGCCACCTGCACCAGGCGCTTCGCGACCGCGAGCTCGCCGTTGTGGTTGACGCCCGCCTCGGCGACGACGAAGCACGGCTCGCCGTCGCCGACGCGGCGGTCGCCGATCAGGATCGTTCTCACCGTCGCTCCTCCTCCCAGCCGAGCGCCCGCATGAGCGCCTCGGCGATCCCGAAATCCCGGAGGGAATCGAGGTTCACGTACGTCGCGGGGTCCGTGAAGTACGGCACGATCGAGCCACCCTCGGTGGAGCCCATCTCGACGGTCTCGCGCCGCACGACGTCCACGACGCCGGACGAGAGGTAGACGGACTCGAGGCTCTGGCGCGGCACGTCGGGGCCGCGCCGTCGCCGCTCCTCGCTGTCGAGATACGGGACGAGGCGCTCGCCGACGAGCCGGTACATCTTGAACGGGTGCTCGGCGACCGGCCGGACGGACTTGACGCAGTCGGCGCCGCTCCGGCGCCAGAGCTCGACCGCCCGGTCGATCTCCGCCGCCGTGCGCAGCGGCTGGGTCGGCCGGAGGTGCACGACGGCGTCCGGCACGTAGCCGTCCGCCTCGCGCAGCGCGCGGAGCGCGTGCTGGAAGACCGGCAGGTCCGGCGTGTCGTCGGCCGCGATCGCCGCCGGCCGCAGGAACGGCACCTCGGCGCCCCAGCGCCGGCTGACCTCGGCGATCTCCGCGTCGTCGGTGGACACGATCAGGCGGTCGAGGCTCTTCGCCGCGGTCGCCGACTCGATCGTCCACGCGATCAAGGGGCGGCCCAGCAGCGGGCGGAGGTTCTTTCGCGGCACGCTCTTGGAGCCGCCGCGCGCCGGCACGATCCCGAGGAAGCGCCCGCGCTCAGGCATGACGCCCGCGCCCGATCCACGCCGTGCCGTGCTCGGCGTACCAGCGATAGGTGTCGGCGAGCCCCGCCTCGAGGGACAGGGCCGGCGTCCAGCCGAGGACCCGCTCGAGCTTCTCCCCGGAGAGGTGTTCGAAGAAGTCCTTCTGCGAGAGGTCGGTCGCGGCGACGACGGGCTCGACGCCGGCCTTGCCGGCCACCGCGATGAGCGTCCGCACGAGGTCCCGCACCCGCACCGGCGCCGCCGGCGTCACGTTGAACGCCTCGCCGCGCACGCCCGGCTCTCCGGCGTGCTCGCCCAGCAGCAGGTACGCGGTCATCGTGTCGCGCGCGTGGAGGTACGCCTTCATCGGGCTGCCGTCGCTGCGGATCACCGGGGCCTCCCCGCGGAGCAGCGCCAGGACCGAGCCCGTGACGATGTGACTCGTGTGCGGGTCGCCGGGGCCGAAGCTGTTGACGTTGCGCACCGCCACCACCGGCATGTCGAAGCTGGTCGCGAAGCAGCGCGCGAGGATGTCGGCGCACGCCTTGGAGGCGCCGTAGACGTCG
>Ga0209343_10009922_pt1 | contig 10921 bp, 13 predicted proteins | sample RifCSPlowO2_02_FD_184026 | JGI IMG/M metagenome (GOLD analysis project Ga0209343, IMG submission 184026) | Groundwater microbial communities from Rifle, Colorado - Rifle CSP2_plank lowO2_0.2 (SPAdes) (version 2) | ecosystem: Environmental > Aquatic > Deep subsurface > Groundwater | place...
GAGGCGGTTTCTTTCGGTGGTGGTGAGACTGGAAAGGTCAAGCTCTCCGCCGATTTCTTTGGGTAAGGTAAGACCTTTGGAGGTAGCTCGCCAAGCGACTACACTTGGATTTTCTAGGACGGTGTACCGTCAAGAAAATCAGGGCGGCCACCAGGACGAATGTACGTAAAACGCATATAAAAGAAAAGAACGCTCTACGGGCGTCCTTTGGTGAGCAGTGGTTTCTTCCGATTCAGCACCCCGCGTTTTTAACTCAAGCGACAACCTTGCACTGATTTTCCTCTCTCCTGCGTACCTTGACCTGGATGCTATGAATTACTATGACTGCCGACGTTATAAGAATCGTCAACAAGTGATTCCAAATCTCATCATTTGATAATTTGAGGCCATGCTGACCCACATACTCGCCAAAAATGATCAGCTGGAGAGCCAACACAACGACCGCCATAACTGCGAGTGCCCGGGATGTTCTCCATTTAAATCTCCGTAGGACGTAGAGATAGCACCCTACGTAGCTACATGAAATCGCGAGCGTAAACGCAAAGAGAACTAGATAAGTAGCCAGTGGATTTTGCTGGATGGTAGGAATGATTGCATTCATAAGTCATCTTAGGGGTTTTGAACTACTTTAATTTTAGCATATTTATTACTGTTATGTCAATAGACAGGAGAGCGTATATGATAGTATCATATGACAATATCATATAATCACAATAAAAAAAGTATGACTACATTATCGGTCCCCATCCCCCAACATTTAGAAGACTTCATAAACGAGCAGGTTAAATTAGGCCGCGGAGCCAATAAAGCGGCAGTTGTTCGTAGGGCCATCGACCATTTGAGAGAACAAGAAGCCATCACCTCCGTTCTTAACGCTCAAAGAGAGCCCACCCTCAAGGGTAAACTCAGAAATTTGGCAGATAAACTTTAATGCGATGCTAGAAATCGGTTTCAAACCATCTTTTATTAAGCAGTTTAAACAGCTTGAAAAAGATCTGCGGCAGGAGGTTGAGGAAAAAATTGAACTGCTCAAAGATAAAAGAAACCACGCAACTCTAAAGGTGCATAAGCTCCACGGGCCTCTCCCGGGTTATTGGAGTTTTTCGGTTAACTACAAAACAAAAATCGTATTTGAACAGTCTGGAAATGAAATTGTGTTACTGGCCATAGGAAACCATGATGTCTACAAAAACTAAAACACTTTTTCTCCCGAAAGGCTCATTTTATTTGTTTTCATTCGAACAGCAAAAACTTTACCGAATTCCCAAATAGTAAAGAGTGCCGCCGTAAAGAATAAGTCACCAACAATTTGATTCATAACGAAAGGCAATCCGGCAACATAAGAAGCAATGAGTCCTGCCAAATTGTGGGGATACATGCTGGTAAACATCCACACGGCGGCGTTTGTACTTAGATAAAAGAATATAGTGGATGCGAAACTACCACCCAAAACAAAGGCCGTGCTACTCGAATTTCTTGCGAAATACCCAATGACTCCTGGCAAAATGAAAGCTAAGTAAATGGTCAACATCATGGGCAAACCCGTTAGACCCAAAATGGGGTCGGTTATGGCCATAACAGAAAGCGGAACCGCAATACCCCAACCAAAACCAAGCCTCGCCCCGGAAAGCAGGGCAACAGCCGCGACAGGAGTTAGATTCCAAAGATGAGGCACAAAACGACCAGCGACAGCGAACGCGATGAGACCGAGTGCGATAAAAAATTTATTTTTCAACGTCATAATTTTCTATTATTTTGGCATTTCCCCTGTTAATTTGAACTCGATCACATCTCCAGAAAGTGGCTTAAATGTGCTCGCTCCAGCATTTCCGTATTGCCCGTTTACATAATACTGCCACCATTTGTCAGAAGAATTGGTCGTTGAAGCAATCGAAGTAATAAAAACGCCCATGCTACCGCCGTAGTCTTTGTAAGAAAATTCGATTCCTTTTTTTCTGAGGCCCCTTTCTAAAACGGCAAACAAAGTATCGCCCGTAACGAGCTCAACTTTGGGTAAAACTTCCGTAGCCTTCAAACCGCTATTTATTATTACCGCAACCGTGCTCGTCGAAACATTTTGAACAACAGAAACATTCTTTAAGTCATCTCCCCCGCTCCCTAGGTAAAACCCGGTCGAAAATGACAGGGCGATAACCAAGAGCAAAATAATTTTTCTAAAAATAAAAAACATCGGGCTATCATTGTACAACAAAACTCACCTCAAAACCTAACACCCCTCTACAGATCTTTTGGAACTTCCCAAGCGCCCCGCCGAAGTACTTCCGGTTTCCCCTGCACCACCTTGATGAGTGTCGACGGTTCATTACTGACCTCTCCCCCAACATACACGCCAACACTGTCCCCAAAATAATTGATGGCCTCCTCTATGTTTTTCGCAGGCGGCATTCCTTCAGGATTGGCGCTCGGCGCAACCAAAGGCCCGGTCTCCTTCAGAAACTTACTGAGTGCCGTATCTTTTGGAATTCTTACCGCCAATGTCTTACTCCCCCGATGGAGATAGCTCATATCATCGGAGGGACACTGGAAAATGACGCTAACGGGATTTGGCCATATTTTGTTCAGCATTCGCAATTCTTCTTCCGAAACGTTAATTTCCAACAACCTCAAGTCTTCTAAGCTTCCGCACAAAACAATGCAAGGCTTCGATGGGTTTCTACCTCTCATCTCGTAAAGCCGTTGAACAGCACTCTCGTTCATGGCATTTGCCACAATACCAAAGATAGTATCGGTCGGAATTACGGCAATTCCTCCCCGCTTAAGCAAGGCGGCCACCTCAGCCCATTTTGTATTGTTCAAATTCTTCATAAAATGCTATATTTTCGGTGATTATATTGTAATTAAAGCGTAATATAATCAAGGCATACAACTATATAAACCTTTTTGCTAAGCCCCATATATCATAAAACGTAAATTATAAGCCTAAATTAGATTTCGATAGGTTTTCTTGAGAAAACACCTTGAGATCACACACAGAATGGAACAACAATCAGTATTTAAAAAAATGTTTACAGGGAAACGTAAATACGCAGTCGTAGGATTACTCATCATAGTAATCCTCTCTGTCATTGCTTTTAGAGGAAATGCCAATAACGCGGAGGCGGAGTACGTAACAGTTACTCGCGGTTCAATAAGCGAGGAAGTATTGCTCTCAGGAACAGTTAAACCGATGGAATCGGTTGATTTGGCATTTGAGAAAAGTGGCACAGTTTCGTCCATTTATAAAAAAGCGGGCGACATGGTGTATTCGGGACAAATTATTGTCTCGCTTGAAAACGGAACGGAGCAAGCCGCTCTCGAAACAGCCGAAGCAGACCTCGAATCGGCCAAAGCGCGGTTTGAAGAACTCTCTAAAGGTAGCCGTCCTGAAGAAATCCTGGTAAAAGAGTCGGAACTCGCAAAATCCAATCAGGATCTGAAGAATTTTTATAGCAGTATTCCGGCATTTATTAACGATGCTTACAACAAAGCCGACAGCGCTGTAAACAAACAGTCTGACCCCATATTTTCAAACGACCAAACATCCAACCCCGATTTGACTTTTAACGTAAGCAATCAACAACAAAAAAATGACGCCGTAAGCGCTCGCCTTGCTGTCACCCTTACTCTCGAAAAATTCAGAACATTGAATGATTCTGTCCTATCACAGGAAAAAAGTCAGGAAGAAATGGATGAAGCACTGCAAGAAGTAAGGACCTACCTTTTAAATGTGCAGTCTTTCCTTGTAAAGGTATCGTCAGCATTGAATAGCGCAATCAACGTGGCCGAAGCAACTATTGCAACGTACAAGGACAACGTCGCCACGGGACGCGCAAACGTAAACACCGCAATCCAATCGATAACGGGCACTATTGATGACATCTCTTCACAAAAAATAGCTGTGGAAAAAATCAAAAGAGAGCTGGAAGTTTTGAAACTGGGCTCAACAGCAGAAGTCCTCTCTCAACAGCGAAGCGCGATAATGAAAGCCGAAGCAAACGTTAGAAGTGCCTCTTCCAATCTCCGAAAAACGATTATCCGTTCCCCTATCGACGGGATTCTATCTAAACAAGACGCGAAGGTCGGCGAATTAGCCAGTGCCGGAACGAGCCTTGTAAGTGTTATAAGCAAAAACCTATTCAAGATAGAAGCAAACTTGCCGGAAGCGGATTTGGCAAAAACCGCAATAGGAAATTCCGCGATTGTAACCTTGGATTCATACGGCAATACGGTAATTTTTGACGCAAAAATTATTTCCATGGATCCGGCGGAAACGGTTATCGACGGAGTCTCGACATACAAAACCACATTTTCTCTAATCAATCCCGCACAACCGGTACGCTCCGGCATGACTGCCAATATCACAATTAAAACATCGGAGAAAGTAGGAGTGCTCATTTTGCCTCAAAGAGCGGTAACTTCAAGCGATAAAGGCCGAATAGTAAACGTGGCAACCGAAGACGGCACAGAGGAAAGAATAGTAACTACGGGAGCGCGAGGAAGCGACGGTATGCTTGAAATCGTCTCGGGATTGAATGAGGGAGACATTGTTGCTCTCCCCGGAAAGAAATAAAGTAAATGTGCCTAATCGAAACTAAAAATCTTGCAAAATCCTATTTCAACGAAGGAGTTGAAACCCCAGTTTTGCACGACGTAACGCTTAAAATACATGAGGGCGAGTTTGTGGCCATCATGGGTCCATCAGGTTCGGGTAAATCGACACTGCTCCATGTGCTTGGTTTCCTAGACTCTCACACAGGCGGCGTCTACAAATTTGAGGACAAGCCAGCTGAAAGCTATTCGGAAAACGAAAAAGCTCTTATACGCAACCGCCAAGTGGGTTTTGTTTTTCAAGCTTTCAATCTATTGCCTAAAACCAGCGTTATAGATAACGTAAAATTGCCTCTCATGTACTCCCCCATTCCGGAAAAAGATTGGGAGTCTCTTTCAAAGGAAGCTGTTCACGCAGTTGGTCTTTCTCACAGAACAAATCACGATTCCGCCCTCTTATCCGGGGGAGAAAAACAGCGAGTGGCCATCGCGAGAGCTATCGTCACTAAACCAAAAATAATTTTTGCGGATGAACCAACCGGAAACTTGGACTCGAAGTCAGGGAAAGCGATTATGGCCATCTTGGAAAATCTGAACGCCAAGGGACAGACGATAATACTTATAACTCACGAAACTTACACAGCAGAACACGCCGGCCGCATCGTTAGGATCTTAGACGGTACCGTTGAAAGCGATGAAAAAGTTAAAAACCGCCGCACGGCGAAGGAAGAGTTCATTAAGTAACTATGGTTTTTATTCGTTAAGTTAATTCGTTAAGATTCGCATTCATTCGTAAATTTGCACTTGCCATGATATTCCATCACCAAATCGAAACCGCATTTAAGGCATTAAGGCGTCATCGCTCGAGAACGCTTCTTACAATTTTGGGTATCGTTATTGGCATAACCTCAATTATTTTGGTCATGTCTTTAGGGCAAGGAGCCCAGGATCTAATTCTCTCCCAAATACAGGGCATGGGTTCAAAAACAATAGCAGTGGCTCCGGGGAGACAGCCGACAGGCCCATCGGACGCCGCGCAAATTTTCAGTGACTCTCTTAAGGAAAAAGACTTGGTGGCACTCAAAAACAAAAACAACGTTCCAAACCTCAAAGCAGTCATGCCAATAGTTTTTGGAGGAGAATCTTCCTCTTACGGAAGCGAAACCTATCGCTTAACATTTTTTGGTGCCACAGATCTTATGTCTTCAATTTTTGACCTTCAGCCTGAAATTGGAGAATTTATAAACGAAGACGACGTACGAAGTCGCGCGGACGTAGTCGTTTTGGGCTATAAAGTAAAAGACAAATTGTTCGGAGAGAAGAATGCCCTCGGCGAAAAAATTCGAATTAAAAACAGAAATTTTAGAGTGATCGGAGTTTTGCCCAAAAAAGGCCAAGTTTCCTTTTTTAACTTTGATGAAATTGCCATAGTCCCCTACACCACCGCCCAGCAATACATTCTTGGCATTAAATACTTTCACAGATTCATTGTTGAAGCTGATGAAGACGAGAACATCGACCGCACGGTGGCTGACATCAAAGCCACACTCCGAGATTCACACAACATCACAGATCCGGAAAAAGATGATTTTTTTGTTGAGACCCAAGCCGATTTGGCGGACAGACTTGGCCTCATCACCACCATTCTTACGGTTTTTCTTTCTGGTGTTGCTGGAATATCTCTCTTGGTGGGAGGTGTCGGAATTATGAATATTATGTTTGTCTCAGTGACGGAAAGAACGCGAGAAATTGGCCTTCGAAAGGCACTAGGTGCAACGAACAGAGACATTATGACCCAATTCCTAATGGAAGCCGTAATTCTGACATCAGTGGGCGGAATAGTCGGAATACTGCTCGGTTCTGGGTTAGGAGCTCTCATTTCATTCGTCTTGTCGAAAACTGTTATCGCCAGCTGGTCATTCAGCTTCCCTATTTTAGGAGCAGTTCTTGGACTTGGAGTATCCGCCACAATCGGCCTCATTTTCGGAATATTCCCCGCACGCGAGGCCGCCCGTAAAAGCCCGATGGAAGCTTTGAGGTACGAGTAAAAGCCCGGCATCAGGGATAATGTAGCACCCCTCAACCCTTTAAATGAAAAACCGACCTCTTGGCCGGCTGTACCTTACGACGATGCTTCCCAAACCCTCGAACCACAGCGGAGTCTTTTGGCACGAACGAAAACGCGCCTCTTTCTCGTATACTGAAACCATCCGGTAAGACAAGCTGGGTTTACTTCTTCTCGCCCAATGACAAATCGATATACTCTGCCGACCACGCCCCCGCACCTGTAAACAATCAACTCCAAACGATTTCTCTTCATAGAAAGTCCTTGGGGAAAAATTTTGTCTAAAAACTATAGTACAAAATTGAGTTTGGCTGTCAAACAAATTATTTGATTAACATACCGTCCCCAAAAGAGTAGAAGCGAAATCTCTCTTTGATAGCCTTTTTGTAAAGCTCAACTAAATGAAGCGGTGATTTTTTATTCTCTAGAAAAGCTTCGACCATCATCATAAGCGAGGAATTGGGTAGATGGAAATTCGTAACCAAACAATCGACAACTTTGAAATTAAAAGGTGGATGTATGAAAATGTTTGTTGAACCCGATATCGGGCAATTCATTTCAAATATATGGGAGGCGGCCGACTCCAGCGTGCGAGCAACAGTTGTTCCGACAGCAACTACTGGATTTCGATTCGACTTTGCATCACGAATAGATTCTACTGCATCATCCTTTATCATAAACGACTCCGAATGGAGAGATTCTTTCTTGAAATTTTCATCGGTAAGCGGAGCAAACGTACCAAGCCCAACATTTAATGTGACAAAAGTTCTGTCAAAACCGGCATTACTTAATTTTGCCAATAAACCAGAAGTAAAATGCAAAGACGCTGTCGGAGCGGCTACAGATGACGGATTCTTGGCAAAGATACTTTGATATTTTTCTCTTAATTCTTTTTCAGAAATATCGGTACCCTTAATGTATTTTGGGATTGGCGTCATACCAAACTCTTCCAAAATTTCAAATATTTTATTGGCCTCAAAGTTTGGCCGGAGCCAAAAGAAATGCGATTCCTGTTTCTCAACCAAAAAATCTTTCCTGAACTTTTCTCCGATTGAGAGTTCATCTCCAATCTCAAGCCTTCTGTCCGCCATTACTTTGAATGACGTATCTCCCCCACCCCACTCATTCACCAAAAACAAAATCTCAACTTTTCCTCCAGTTTTTTTATAAAGGTTAATACGTGCCGGAACCACCTTAGTGTTGTTAAAAACTAAAAGCGAGTGCTCCGGTAAATATTTATTGAGATTTGAAAAAATATCAAAATCTATACGTCCACTCTTTGTATCAAATATAAAAAGCCGTGCGGAATCCCTTGGTTCCGCCGGTTTTTTGGCAATCAATTCTTCCGGCAATTCGTATGAGTATTTATTGTCTTCCGTTGACATAACGGCAATGATATCTAAAAAGCGGAATAACTCAACGCAGTGAATTTTAGTTACTAAGCTCGTACTCGAGCGAAAGGTTAGAGCGAACCTTTGTATCGGCAGAGACTTGCGAGCAAAAGTCGAAAGCGAGGGTTCCGAGAAGAAAACATTGCGGAGGCTGACGAGCCGAGCATAACAAAAATCGAGCCAGATTTTATGTGCGTTTTCTTCTCGGAACCCGAGCGTTTTTCATGACATGAAGATCTTTATGTTGTCCAAGTCTTAAAAGGGCTTGTAACGATCCCCGCATTTGATAGTATTACCCTCAGACTAGTTCAAAGGACATTTTGTCCGATCCGAAGAGGTCATCCCGCCCACCCAATTTCAATTCGCTGTGTCAAACACAGCAAACCAACACTTTCGCTTCAACCTTTTTGAGTCCGACTCAATCTCCTTTTTTTCTCTCGTCTTAAGCCCGACACATATGTGCCGGGCTTGAATTTTTTTAATTGAAACGTCTTAATATTTGCTACTTCCTGCTAATACCTACGCCAAAATCATGACGGAGTATCTCAATCAATTGATCAAGGGGCAGGCCCACAACTGAATCATAATCACCTTCCAATTTTTTTATAAAATTCGACGCACCCCCTTGAATTGCATACGCCCCTGCCCTGTCGAGAGGTTCGCCAGTTTGAATGTAATCATCAATTTCTTTTTCGGACATTTCGTGAAAATGAACACAGGCTTCACTGACCGCTGTAACCACTTTATTGGTTTTTGAATCCATTACGGCAAGCCCCGTGAGAATGCGGTGACTGTTACCGCTAAGAGCCTCGAGCATTTCTTTGGCTATCTCTTTTGTCTTTGGTTTCCCCATCACTTTTCCACCGAACTCCACGAAAGTATCGGCACCGATAATAATGGCGTCCGTATAATTTTTCGCTACGGCTGTGGCTTTTCCCAACGCGAGGAACTTGGCCAGATCGACAGGAGACATTTTTAAAGTCATGTCTTCCTCGAAAGAACTCGGCACCGCCTCAAACTTAAGATTAGTTTTCGCCAAAATCTCCTTCCGGCGGGGAGAGGTAGAGGCTAAAATGATGGTTCTTTGCATTTTTTTAGTCTAGTGGTTCTCGAAAATCAAGAATGGATCTACTTGGAACCTATTTTCTAATTGAATCCAAGATTTCTTGAGCGGCTGTGTTGACATCAATCCGAGACAGATTCACCTTTTCTTGTTCAGTGTTAGATTTAATTGGATGGGCTCCCACAATCTCATCTCCCTTCGCTATATTTTTGGTTACCCCACTCATATCATGAAGTGTCGCCCCGAAACCTTCTCCATATTCCCCTATAAAAATTTCATGGTTTTTCAACTCTTCATTACTAACAATCTGTTCCCATTCTTTTTTACCGTCATCACTTAAATAATGATGATTCAAGCTTAAACAGGCTATCTCATAATCCACTACATTATCATCTTTCAAAACGCGGCATAAATTCATAATGCTTCCGCCCCGAGAAATGTATTCGGTGACAATAAGTATTTTCTTATTACCTAAATTATGACTCTGGGCAAATTCTTTTATCGATTTTGAATCAATGGTACCTCGCCCAGAGGCTATGAAGTAAGTTTCTGGGACCTTGTTCGCATTTAGTCCAGTCATTACCTTTTTAATAATGAGTGTTGGAATTCTGGCTCTGACTTCGTCGCTTATTATCACATCGTATTCTCCGTTTTCAAATCTATGTCGCAAGGTTTCACAAAGCTTCTTTAATGGAGGCACAACATATTCAAATCTACTGTCATTATAATGATATTTTTCCTGCTTTTCAGAATTATTTGGTAATTGTTCGAAATCAAATTTTTCCATATAGAAATACTAGCATGAAGGAACGGGGGGGGTACATTCTATACCCCATGGACTCTATTTGAACCGCTGGGTGCCCAGAGAGAATCTCCCGCGACTCAAAGCTCGCCGTCGCTCGCCTTGGTCTGGGCACCAGCTCATCTGTTTTGCCTGCTGGCAAAACTTGATTCCGCTGTTCGATTCCTCCCGCGGGCCAAGCAGTTGGCCCGCTTGGGCACCAAATTACGCTTCGCTAATTTGGGTGCCCAGAGAGAATCGAACTCTCATTACTAGCTCCACAGGCTAGAGTTTTACCACTAAACTATGGGCACCATGTTTACCGCTAACGCGAACTATTTATACCAGATTTTAGGCCTTTGCATAGAGCGCGGCATTCTCTATTTGGATGAGAGCCATCTTCACAGATTGTTTTGTATAATCTTCCCTTCTTATTTTTCCTTTGCTCAAGATCGAAATTACGCCATTTTCCGCGCCGATTTTAGAATTTTCAGTCAACCCTGCTTTTATGGCCGCGTCCGTCATGTTGAGCCCCTCGTTTACATATTTTTGTACTATTCGCGGCAACTCGAACCCACTCGAAAGCCCGAGATGGAATTTTTTCCCATCATAAATCGCACAGCAACCCAAATCCATATAACCCGTTTCGGAACCCGGAACTTCAACCAAACCGTTCTCTAGGCCGATACTGTAGTCGCAACCACTAAAAGCCTTCAGTGCCCGGTTTTTGGCACCAAGCACGGTCTCTCTCATGGACATCGGCTGATCGGACACCCCGGAAGACACTGCGATAGAAATGACTTTTACGCCCTTAAATATCTCATACTCCGAAAGAGCGGTCTCTACCGCCCTTAACTTGGCCTCATTTTTTGTTCCAACTTTGACTTTCATTTATTTATAAGTCGGTGCTTTCTCAGCGATACCGCCTTTATGATTTGAAAGTCTCGCCAACGCGTAAAGAAGTGACGAGAGGCGGTTAAGGTACGCCCTTGAGTGTTCCCCCATTTTTCGGGTGCCGTCCTCGACAACTTGTACAACCCTCCTCTCGGCCCTACGTGAAATTGTGCGAGCCA
>Ga0209343_10009923_pt1 | contig 10921 bp, 10 predicted proteins | sample RifCSPlowO2_02_FD_184026 | JGI IMG/M metagenome (GOLD analysis project Ga0209343, IMG submission 184026) | Groundwater microbial communities from Rifle, Colorado - Rifle CSP2_plank lowO2_0.2 (SPAdes) (version 2) | ecosystem: Environmental > Aquatic > Deep subsurface > Groundwater | place...
AGAGGTAAACGGCCAGGAGTTTGAGATAAGAGGTGAGATTTCCGCAGTATCCGGAAATACATTTGTCGTTTTGGGACAAACAATTACTGTTGATCCCTCAAAAGTCAGCGAATTTAAACAAAAGGGGATACTTGAAGTCGGAAAAAGAGTAAAGGTTGAAGGAGTAATCCAGAATGGAACAAAATTTGCCAGCGAAATAAATGTGATTGGCACCGGGCAGGGAAGGTTTAAGTTTGAAGTCAGGGGAAACAATATAACTTTAAATCCTACAGCAATAATCACACCAACCGGTGTTGCGCCAAGTGGCACAATTACTCCCACACCCACAACGGAATCAGCCTCATTCGACGCAAAAGTTAAAGTAAAAGCTCAGGGATCAATAGATCAGGTAATTGCCTTTCTAAAGCAAGTAATGACTCTTCTTGAAAACCTCATATAACTTCACCGCGGGAACAATCTGCTGAAATAAAAGAGGGCAAATTATCTTGATTTCTTCCTTTTTCCGGAGGGTTCTTTATTTGTCAGGAAAAGAAGACCAAGCAGAAGTCCTGCTCCTACAGCCGATAAAGTCATAAACTGCTTAAAGGCTCCCGATAGAATAATATTGTCCCTGTAGGAATTAAACAAAAGTAAAATTCCCAACGCAAGAAGAAGTACAAGCAGAGCAAGAAGGGCTTTGGCGTTTGTTTCGTGATTATATTTCTTAACTGCTTTTGCCATAAGGTAATAATATTTATTTCGAAGAATTAGCGGGTTACAGAGATGGTCTCGCTGAGCTCCGCATCGGGCGCTGAAACAGTTATCCTGTCACTCGCGTCTTTAACAACTTGGTATCCGGTATCATAGGCAGCTGCGCAGTCTGTAACCGCATCGCCACCATTTGTTCCCGGGTCCGATGGCAAAGCAGAAATATAAGTAGTTACTAAAGAAGCACATAAATCTGCCGCCGTATTGCTTATGTTTTGTGCTGTTGTTGTAATAACCGCAGGCAACGCGCCTTTATTATCGGCAGAGTATTGACTGATTGCATTTAAAATTGCAGTTGTGTCGCTTCTTCTTTTTGTATTGTTTGCCTGGGAAAATTGCCTTGCAGGGTTAATTGCTATTAAAACAATTGACAAGAGAACTGCTAAGATTCCGATTACGACAAGAAGCTCAATCAAGGTGAAACCTGAATTCTTTTTAAAATTTCCCAGGCAGAATTTCATAAGCTAATAATAGCAAAGCATATTGGGAAATTTTTGTCAAGGGGCAATTGGGTTTGGAGAATTAGGTTTAAAAAACATTTGCCAGAATAAGAGAGACGAGAATCAAAAGAAGCAACCCAAAAATACCAAAAAGAATAAGGAGTCTTTTGTTTTTAAAAGGATTTTCCTTCTTTGCGGTAAGTGTCTCTCTTTTTTCCTCTTCAACTAAAAGGCTGTATTGTTTTATAGCGTCTACTTTTGCGAGAATTACCTTCAAGTCAATATTGCTTGACAATTCCGGTATTGTTTCCTGAAGAACTGATAAAGGAACTGCTGCGGCAAGTTGGAATTTTTGCCGATCAAGTCCTTCTTGTATTAACTCAATAATATCTCGGTTAACAGATACAACTTTTGTTTTCTTGTCCATCTTTATTGCTCGGCTTACAATATTCTCAAATGGAACGCTCTCCAGAAATGACTGAATATCCGCCTCTAGCTTTTCATTTGGAGCAAAATCCCTTTCAAAGGAAACCGAAGGAGAAATTAAAACAACCGTGGTTGCCGGCAATATACCATTTGAGTCTATGAATGTTTTGAAAATATTATAAAAATTCTCCTTATCTATTACTTCTAAATCACTTATTATCTCCGAATTCAAATCCAATTGAAGGAGGCCTGAGGTGCTTTCGTAAAAAAAGATTCTATTAGGTTCTATATAAAGAATAGCTGCTTGTTTTTGAGAATGATCCATTTAATAAACCTCCTTCCATGAAGAAACTGTTAGCACATCATTATTATAAATTGTTTCTGCCTGAATTTTTTTAACAGAATCGCCTACCGTAGCGGTTGAAAGAATAATGGGTGGATTTGCTTGTGTGATCTCGATAATTGCCGTACCATCGGGAATTTCCAAGGTCTCGCCGGAATAAGCCGGGTCACGAACAAGCCTCAATAACGCGTTCTCCACTCCGCTCTCGGCCAAGAAGTACGCCTCGTTTCCTTTTTCAATTCTTGTCCCCGAGGCAGAACCGGAGATTAACACCATCGCGGCAGCCATCATTATGCTCGTTGCTATTATTACAAAAAAAAGAAGCGTTATCAGTGATTGACCGCGCTTTTGATTACTTATTTTAATCATAATTATCTTAAACCTATTGCGGTTTGAAAATTTTTAACTTCGGCTCCTCCTTTACGCAGCACTTTACTCGTCAGAGTAAAGCCAATAACGATTGTATCTTTTCCACCGATATTGCCTATTTTTCTAAAAGTAACATTTGATACGGTTGTATCAAAACCATTAAGCATATTTATTCCGGAATCATTTGATAGCAAGAGATTGCCTGAGCCAAGATAATATGTATAGTTTATTCCATCTATTGCAATTTGCAAACTATTGGTGATTTCCCCCAATACTCCCGGAGTAGTAATGCTTTGCGCGCGATGAATATCGAAACTCAATCTATCAAGAATAAATTGACTATCTTGGTTAACGGAGGAGATTGCCGCAGATTCCTGCCCCACATCAAGAATGGATGAGAAAAATTGAACAAATACCATAAGTAAAATAGAAAAAATTCCAATATAGAGCACTAACTCCAGCAAGGTAAACCCCTCCCGCCTTCGGCGGGAATTTCCAATACTACCAATTTCAAATTTCCAATATTTAAATATTTGTAGTATTGGTATGTATTTGTAGTATTGGTAGTATTTTTTAATCATGGTGAATAATTAACAGATATATCGTTAAATACGGGCGAAAAAACCGGATCGCTTGTTGAAAGGTAAGCCTTGTATTTAAAACATCGTCCGGGATTAACATATCCCTGCCCATTATTAAGTAAGGGAATAGCCGATGATGTCGTAAAAAAAGTATTTGAAGTGCCGTCCGGTCCGACAAAATAATAAGAAGCATTCGTACAACTTCCACTTACAGCATTTGCTACCGCGGCCTGAAATTGAATAGTTGTTTGATTTGGTTGCACAGAATTGGGTACGAGTCTATTGTACGCAACTGTACTGCCGGGATCGAATGCGTCTGATATAAATATGCCCGAGTCCGCAAATTGTCCACCCGGACCGCCTTCTATTATTTTGAGCTCTGCTGTCGCGTCTCCTGTAATAATATATGAAAAAGCGTCTCCATCCGGCTCGATAACCGTACTCACACCATTAACACCGGCGTCAATGTCTAAACCCCCGCATGAGGAGGGATTTGATTCTGTTGAAATATTTATTACTTGGTATTCCTGTCCTCCGGTACCTACCACAATTGACTTGTTGTTGGTTGTGACAATAACAGCCTTGGGATTCATTCCGTTTGTGTCGTAACTTCCCAGTGTGGGCCGATTTCCGGTCTTTGTTGATATATCAACAATGAAGAATTCTGCTTGAGTTGCTGCTAGCGACGAAGCAATATAAGCTCTTGTCGCGCTTGAATTGATAAATACATCTTTTGCGGCTTGGGCAGCCAATGCTGCCTGCCCGACAATAGATAAAGTTGCTCCGCCATTTTGTATCTGGACAATTTGAAGTTGGGTCGTAGACGACTCAACAGCAATATATGCATAAGATCCAACAACAACAACACGATTACCCTCTCCGGCAAGACTAATACTTCCGAGTTGACTTCTTGAACTGGCTTTGCTTGAAAGATCAAAGGTGTAAAGTTTATTTGCCGAGGTCATAAATCCGATATTGCCGGAAACATAAATACTGTCGCCCGAACCATTACCCGGAGCATTAAAATATCCACTTTCCTCATATTTATTATTTGAATCTTTCTGTGTTAAGTCAATTATTACGATTTCCTTGGAATTTGTATCTGTTGCAAGATAGGCATAATTTTGTTCCGTAAAAACCCCGTTTGTTTTATATCCGTCAAAAGTTCCGTCAATCGTGCCTTGTGGAGGAGTGGGGGCAGGAGGATTTGATATTGCTACATTTGCAAACGAAACCCCTGAAGCATTATCTCCTGTCCCGGCGACAACCTGTCCCGGGATGGCCGAAATTGCATTTGCTACTCCATTCTTTGGCAAGTCTACTGCCGAAATTGTAAGATTGGGGCTGCACCAGTCTCCCGATCCGCCGGCTCCCAAAACAACCTCCCCTCCGTCCGTATTGGTTACGACGACTCCAGTTTTTGTTCCGGCATTAAAATCCGACTCTGTTGTTTCCTTGTAATTAACGCTTTTGTATCGGGTTAAATAAAGAGTTGATGATACGCTTGATGGGATAGGAGTTCCCCATGAGACAGAAACCGTAACTTTCTTGGTGGAAGGATCCGGCGGAGTCACGGTTTACATCTTCAACTAGAATTTGTCTTGTATAACCCATAATTGTTTCCGCACCAATAGCCAAAGACCAGGAGGTTCCGGAAACTACCGGATGATAAGTTCCGTTCAATGAGAATTCATTCCAGTCTTTTTCACGAACAGAACGCGCTACCTCTTCTCCTTCTTTTAAAAGAGACATAGCTATAAGCCTCTGTTCCTGCTGAGCTCTTCCTTCTCTTGAGGCAAGCAAACCTGTCAGGAGAGCAGGCAGGAGAATCGAAGCCAAACCAATTGTTACCAGCAATTCAATAAGTGACTGACCTCCTACATCAACGCGATTTGCTGGAAAATTTTTAATTGAAAATCCCATACGCTTTTAATATCAATTTACCGCGGTTATTACCCCGTATTTATTCACCGTCACGGTTTTTTGATCACCACTTGACTTATTTCTTAAAGTCAATGAATCTGAGCCGGAAGTAAAATCTCTTACCTCTCCGCTTCCCGCAAGGTATGCAAGAGTTGTGTTTGGAAATGCAATGCTTGAAAACTCCATATTTTCCGAAAGTATTACAACAAAATTAGAAGGATCTCCCGCTACATAAGTTGTTCCACGAAAAAGAGTATATTTATTATTTTCAAAATAAATACCGTAAGAAGAAGGATTGTTCTGGTTAGCAACTCCCATCATTGCTTTTCCTTGCTGCGTTTTCATATCGGAGACTAAAGTCTGGACCCCAGATGAAACATCTGCTTTATTTTGTGTCTTCAATAAATTAAAGGTCACAAGCCCAAACAGCATTGCAACTACCCCCATCACAATAACGAGTTCGGGAAATGTGAAGCCTTTTTGATCAAACAACTTGAAAACAGGCATAAAAATTATCTTAAACCAACATTGCCGATAAGGCCATAGATGGGGGCAATAATCGCAAGCATCATCCCTCCAACCAGTACTCCAATCACAACAAGCATAAGAGGTTCAAGCAAAGCAGTCAGGTTTCTTAATGTATTTGATACCTCGTAATCCAAATATTCAGAGATATCCTGCATGGAGTTCTCAAGCGATCCGGTCTTTTCCCCTGCCTCCACTATTTTAATCATAAGAGCCGGAAGTACATTTTTTTTCTCCTTAAATCCTTCCGACATTCTCTTTCCTCCCAAAACAACATCCCTTGCGTGAGCAATAGCCCTTGATACATCTCTATTCATAACAACATCTTGAGTTAACTCAAGTGCGGTTGTAATGGTTATACCTGAAGTAAGCAGTAAATACATACTTCTTGAAAAACGAGTTAGATCAATCTGCTTGACCAGTGTTTTGACCAAGGGTAGAGAGAAGAATATTTCCTGAATCAATTCTTTTTTGGTCTTTAAGATAAAAACAAGAAGGAAGATAAGCGCAATTATTCCCAATACTGTAGGTATCGTATAATTTAGAAGCGCATTTGAAATAAAAATCAGAATTTTTGTAGGTAGCGGAAGGTCAACTCTTAGACGAGAAAATACTGTTGAAATTTTAGGCACAACTACCAAGAGGATCAATAATAAAACTCCAAAAAAAACTACAGCAATAATTAACGGATAAGTCAGGGCTGATTTTATCTTGTCGTTAAATTCAATTTCTTCCTTAATTTGTTTTCTCAAGTCTTTCAGCGTTACATCTAAAGTTCCTGCCTCTTCCGATGCTTTAATGATGTTAATAGTTACCTTATCAAAAACCTTGGGGAATCTTGAAAAAGAAACATAGAGATGTTTTCCCTGCATTAAATCATCCCGCAATGCCTCCAGAATTTTCCTTCTGCTTCCCTTTGAGTCCTCAAGCAAGGAATCGACAATCTCAATTATCGGAATTCCGGCATTAAACATTGTGGACATGTTGCTTATAAGGCTCAACCTGTCCTTGCTTGAGAGAGAAATTTTTTCCGGTTTCATATTTAAAAAACTTTATAAGGATTCCACCTTGGTTACCCGGATGACCTCCTCGGCTGTAGTTAAACCCTTCGCAACCTTATCAAGACCGTCATCAAGCATTGTGGTCATCCCCTCAGAGATTGCTTGCCGAGATATAACATCGGAATTACTTTTTTCCGTGATCAATCTTCTAATTTTCTCCGAAACTCCAATTACTTCAAAAATTCCAATTCTCCCCGCGTATCCGGTATGATGACACATTTTGCATCCTTTTCCCTGAAAAACATTAAGATCCTCCTTTTGGTTAAAAAAATGTTTAAGAATTATTTCCTCCGGAATATTTTTTAAGACTTCGCTTCGCTTGATGCTGGTTTCAACTTTGCAGGACTCACAAATTTTTCGAACCAACCTTTGACCAATGATAATGTTAACTGTTGAGGCCACTAAAAATGGCTCAACCTGCATGTCTATCAAGCGGGGCAATGCCGTGGCAGCATCGTTTGTGTGAAGAGTGGACAGAACTAAATGACCGGTCAACGCAGCATTGACAGCAATTCCTGCCGTTTCGCTATCTCTAATCTCTCCTACAAAAATAACATTTGGGTCTTGGCGCAAAATTGAGCGAAGACCATTCGCGAAGGTGAGATTTGTTTTTACATTTACCTGGATCTGGTTAACTCCTTCAATTCTGTACTCAACCGGATCTTCAATTGTAGTAATGTTCTTTTCGCGAGTATTTAAAATCTTCAAAATTGCATAAATTGATGTGGTTTTTCCGGAGCCGGTAGGACCGGTTGAGAGAATCATTCCATAAGACTTATTTATAGCAACTGTCACCTTTTTTAAATCGCCTTCATTCATTCCCAGATCAAGGAGCGAATATTCTCTTGAGCGGGAAGAAAGAAGCCGCAAGACAACCTTTTCACCATCAGCAATAGGAATAATTGAAACTCTAAGGTCTAAGTTCTCATCATCTATCAGCATGCGCATTTTCCCATCCTGAGCACTTAAATGCTCGTCTGTTCGGAGTCTTGAAATAACCTTTATCCTTGTAGCGATCCTGTCATGGAGTTTTTTATCTATATGCAAGACATCATGAAGAATTCCATCAATTCTGAAACGAACAAGCGACTCTTTTTCCTGAGGCTCAATGTGAATATCTGAAGCTTTGTCCCGATAGGCATCAGTAATCAGGAGATCAACGATTTTTGCAATAGGGGCATCTTCTTCCACTGAAGGCTTCCCGAGCTGGTCTTTCAGCAGTTCTTCAAACGATTGTTGCAAGGCTTTTCTGTAAATCTGAAGGGTGTTTTCGATGTCTGTTTCTGTTGCGAAATACGGAGTGACTTTTAACCCGGTCTTCTTTACTATCATCTCGGAAATTGCGGTATTTTTTGGATCTGCCATTGCGAGCTTGATGCTTTCGTTATCTTTTGCAAAAGAAAGAATCTTGTATTTTCTTGCAATTCTCTCGGGTGTTATTCGGAAGACATCTTCAGGGATAGTAATTTTTGAGAGGACAACAAAGGGAAATTTAAAATAATCCGCTATGATTAAACCAAGCATTTCATCTGAAAGTATGTCTTTTTCAACAACTGCACTCTGAAGAGGAATCCGTGCGCTCTTTGCAAAAGAGGATAATTCATCTATTGTTTTCTCATTAATTCCCGCTTGCAAAAGTAAGGGTTTTAATTTTTCATCGGGCAGGAGCATATTTTATTTATAGCATAGAATCGGAGAATTTTCCCAATTTGACGCACCTAAAATTTCGATTTGGATTAATATATCGTGGCCGACGCGAAGGTGGTTTAATTCGGATAGTGACACTTCTTCCATTTCTTGCCACTGCCGCACCAACAGGGATCATTTCTTCCTAATTTCTTTGTTCCCGAACCATCTACTGTTTTGATTTTTGATTTTTGATTTTTGATTTTTTCTCCCACCTCCGATTCCGGTTGATTTACTATAATGTTTTGTCTCTGCGGCAGGGATGGAGATGAAACCTCAGCAAGATTTATTTTAAATGCCCTGTGGGCAATTCCGTCATCAATTGAAGCTATCAATTGTTCAAACATTTGGAACGATTCATTTTTGTACTCAACAAGAGGATCCCTTTGCCCATATCCCCGAAGACCAATCCCTGTTCGTAAATCCTCTATCGCGGTTAAATGGTCCATCCAAAGATTATCAATAGTTGAGAGTGAAATTATTTTGCAAACATGAGCCAGATGCTCTCTCCCGAATTCTTCTTCCCATTTCTTTATAACTTGTCTTGGAATTCCAATTAGAAAATCGGTGACTTTCTCCACCGATCCAACTTGCTGAATTTGTTTGTACAAATGCTCGCGGGAAGCTTCATCAAAAGGAATAATATTTGAAAATTCCTCAACAACGGTTTTATATCCATCAGATAAAGTTTCTGAGAGAAGATTAAATTCAACTGTTTTTTTTATCTCACTTTCAACTTTTGCTATCACGAATTTAATAATATCCTCCCGATTCCCGACAATATCTTGACGCATTTTATAAATAATTTTCCTTTGTTTATTTAATACATCATCATAATCGAGTAAATTCTTTCTTATTTCAAAATTGAATCCTTCAACCTTTACCTGAGCTTGCTCAATAACTTTTGACACAAGCGCATGCGCCAAAGGCTGGTCCTCAGGAAAATTGAAACGAGTCATAAGATTTGAAATTTGTTCTCCTCCAAAAACCCTCATTAGATCATCTTCAAGCGAGACAACGAATAGAGATTTTCCCGGGTCCCCTTGACGGCCGGCTCTACCTCTTAATTGGTTGTCAATCCTTCTTGACTCATGCTTTTCAGTTCCGATAAGATAGAGTCCTCCGGCAGACACAATCTCTTCATGTTCTTTCTCCCAAGCTTTCAAATCCTTTTCAAGCTCTTTCTGCCCCGCCTGCTCAAGATATTTTAAGTCAAATTTAGAGGGCGGTTGACCTCCCAGAATAATATCAACTCCACGTCCTGCCATATTTGTCGCAACCGTAACAGCCCCCTTCTTTCCCGCATCTTTAATAATTAAAGCTTCTCTTATGTGATTTTTGGCATTTAAAACTTCATGTTTAATCCCTCGTCTCTTGAGACATTCGGATATAATCTCATTTTTGTCGATGGAAGTTGTACCTACCAATACAGGCTGCCCTTTTTTGTGGGCTTCTTCAACCTCCCGGACAACAGCCGCCACTTTTGCTCTTGTAGTTTTATAAATTAAATCTCCAAGATCTTCTCTTATCATGTCCTTGTGCGTTGGAATAACTATAACTTCAAGTTTGTAGATTTTTTGGAATTCCTCAGCTTCAGTTACGGCTGTTCCTGTCATCCCTGCCAAGCGTTCATACATTCTGAAGTAATTCTGAAGAGAAACAGTAGCCAGTGTCTTTGATTCCTGCTGGATTTGAACTCCTTCTTTTGCCTCAATAGCCTGATGAAGGCCCTCGGAAAGCCTTCTGCCCTCAAGTAGTCTTCCCGTAAATTCATCCACCAGAATAACCTGATTATCACGCACTATATAATCCTTATTTTTATGAAACAAAGTATTTGCCTTAAGGGCTGCTTCAATATGGTATACGGTGTCAAAATCTTTCTCATAAATGTCGCGAACATTATAAAGTTTTTCAATTTTCTCAATTCCGTGATCAGTCAAATGAGCGGTTCTGGATTTTTCATCAATCTTGTAATCAATTTCTCCCGAAAGCTTTTCAACAATCTTTGCATATTCAAAATATTTTTGAGAAGGGGTCGCGTCCGGCATGGAAATAATATGCGGAGTCCTTGCTTCATCAATTAAAACCGAATCAACCTCATCAATAATTGCATAATAATGCTCCTTTTGAACCATATTCGTTTCGTCAAAAACCATATTGTCACGAAGATAATCAAAACCAAATTCAGAATTGATTCCATAAACAATATCCGCTTCATATGCAACTTTGCGTGTAATAGGCCTTAAATGAAGAAGTCTGTAATCGGATGCCTGCTCGTCCGTATATTCAGGGTCATAAAGAAAAGAAGATTCACTGATCATTGATGAAACGCGCATACCAAGAAGATCAAAAATAGACCCCATCCAACCCGCGTCACGGCGTGCCAGATAATCGTTGACAGTTACTAAATGGGCGCCTTTTCCGGTTAGGGCATGGAGATACAAAGCCAGCACAGCAGAAAGGGTTTTTCCCTCACCGGTCTTTTGCTCCGCGACTTTTCCCTGAGACAGACCTATTGCCGCGACAAGTTGAACATCATAAGGTCTCATTCCGGTAGCCCTCATGGATGCTTCCCGCGCTAATGCAAAAGCCTCAGGCAAAAGTAAAAAGAGATTCTCCCCTCCCGCTACTCTTTTTTTCAATTCTTGGGTTTTGCGCACAAAGTCTAAATCTTTTAGCTTTTTAATTTTAGGTTCGAGTGAGTTTATCTCCTCAACAATGGGGCGAAGTTTTTTTATTTCCCCTTCATTTGAATCAAAAAAACGACCTAAAGCACCAAACATAGATTTATTTTAAATTCTATCATAATCGAGGCTATAA
>Ga0209343_10009927_pt1 | contig 10916 bp, 8 predicted proteins | sample RifCSPlowO2_02_FD_184026 | JGI IMG/M metagenome (GOLD analysis project Ga0209343, IMG submission 184026) | Groundwater microbial communities from Rifle, Colorado - Rifle CSP2_plank lowO2_0.2 (SPAdes) (version 2) | ecosystem: Environmental > Aquatic > Deep subsurface > Groundwater | place: Rifle...
CCCTTTGCCCGCCTCGTCGATCAACAGCAGGTGAATGCGTTCGCGCTCCAGCCGGTGGTAATAGTCCAGCCGTTTAGCGTCGATCAGAGCGATGTAGCTCTCGCCGTTCTTGGTGATGATCTTCTCGGCACCGGCTTTGACCTCTTCAGCCAACTCCGAGAAATTGGCGCGGGCGTGCGAGAGCGGAATGACGTCGTTTGTGGAAATACCCATTGCAGGCCTCCTGGTGCGAATAATAGTAGTGCGTTAAAGGTGCCGAATCTTGTACATAATACGCGCGTTCCCATTGAAGGGGAAGCGCGGACTGGAATTGAGCCACCGGGGATGACCTCAGCGCGCAGCCTTCCGGGGCAGCCGCTGCGAGTTTCCCCGCCTTAGTCGGAGATAATGCACGGATTGGGCAGCAGTTATCGCAGGGATGACAGCAATTTGAACGACCCCGCCTTCAGCAAGCACACGCCGGTGATGCAGCAGTACTTTTCTGCTGTGAGAAAACAGTGGGGAAAGCACGACCTACACCGCGACCCATACTGAAGAAATAATTCTGTTTAACGTGTCCCGGTGCACGCGTGCTACGTAAGCGCCACGGCCGACGACGCGCAATGAGTCGGCAGCTGCTTGACCACTCCACGGTTGGAGAGTCCGAGCCACAGGCCTGAAATCCCAAGGATCATAAACACGAAGTCACTTCTATTCGAGCGCATGAGCTTCGCCCATTCCGCTCGATCAACGGGCGACGGAGACGGATCGTGCTCGGGATGCGTGTGCCACTCGCCGACGTAGTCCAGCTTGCGGCCGAAGCGATGCCAAGCGCGTATCGCGAACCAGTGGTGAAAAAGGGAGAGCCGGTGAAACGCCGTTCGTGTCCTTCTGTCCTCTCGCTTGGGCGTCGTGGCGAAGGTGATCTCGATGTGCCGGCCCCGCCGCAACCCCATAAGGATCCCGCCGGCTTCATGGTGATAGCCCGCCATCTGCCGGTGCTGATTGACTTGCCGCAGCACAGACGAGTTGAGGATGATGAACCCGTCGTTCGTCGGATTACGAAAGATTAGATCCTGTTGCACGCAGGACAGGTCGCCAGCCTCGCCAGATCTTGGTTTTTTACGCGGAACGCCTCAGCGTTCTCGCGCATGCGCGTCCGGAACCGGGGCGACGGATCTCCGGCAAGCCAATCTATCGCAATGTCCGAGGCGAGGGCCGCAGCCGACATTGCCGCTGACACCGGGAACATCGTCACGCTCTGGCATCCGACAAACCGAGTGGCCGGCGGTTTCTTCAGAAGGGGTATGCGGTCCTTCATGCCCTCTTGCGGGTCATCTACCCACATACAGCGGTAGCATCCTCCTTTCTTTCCGTCGACGAACAGCGCCTGCACCGCCTCTCCGTTTCCCGCAACCCATACATGCAGCAGCGGCGACGCGTCCCGGCCGCGGAGCCACTTTTGGTGCATACCGGCCAACGCGATGGAAAGGGTCTCCTCGCCCGTCGCATCCACGATCAAATCTTCGTCGAACAGAGCGTGATGGTCCCGAACGTCACCCTTCAGCGCGCGCAATTGCGCATACGGGAACTGTCCGGACAGTTCGTTCTTAAGTGCATCGGCCTTGCCGAGGTCGAGTGCGGGAAACCCGAGAACGTGCCGGCCGAGATTACCCGGCTGCATCACGTCGCAGTCGATCAACGTAAGGCGCCCAGAGTCGCCGACACCGGCGCCGAGCCTTATCAAGGCGTGCGCCAGATAACCCCCTATGGCCCCACACCCGATGACGGTGATTTTCTTTCCGAGAAGGGAATTGCCCTGGATATTCCGCGCATGCACGAACTCGGGTGAGATGTCGACGCCGTAGATGCGCGTCACCCGGGTGCGCGCGCCTCTGCTGTACAGATATTGCCGATACTGTGCGGGCTTTCTCCTGTACGCCTTGCGGTGCGTGGCATCCAGCTCGAGCGAGAAGCCGAAAAGGCCGACGGGGCTACTGAACACGAAGGCTACGACGCAATTGTCGAGGTAATCCTTGCCCTCGAGGAGGCCCGTCAGCCGCTGGAACGAGACCGGGTCCCACCGCTTCACCCAATCTAGCGTTTCCTTGATCGTCTTCGGCAGCCCGCCTTGGGCGTCGACGGAAGGTTGCCGGCCGGTCTCGATCAGCCAAACCGGTATCTCCGGAGGTTTGATCGACCCACCGACTGCTCGTGCGAGCCATTCCGGCGCATCACGTGTCTGTGTGAGGATGTAACAACTGCGCTCGTCACTCTCCACGGACACGAGTCGTGCCCGTTTTTTCTTAATGTCGATGCGCCCGGCGTAGACGGTGTACTCATTCCAGTAGGCGCCGAACTCGTCCTGCACCCCAAACCGGAACTCATCGCCACCTGCGAGTTCCTCCAAAGTTTCTTGCGCACGCTGCAGGCATCTCGCGACCGCCTCGGCCGGCTTGAAGCGGTTAAGGACGATCGCACCCTTGGTGTAATAGCAGAGGTCGCCTCCGGAAAGCACGTGTGGCCTGAAGCCTTTCAGCACATCCGGGACAGACTCAAGAAAGATCCTGGGGTATGAGACGAAATCCCAGTCCGAAATCTCAAGGCGAACCCCCACGGCATGGCCGCGACAAGTAAGCTCTCCGCGGAATGCTTTCGCACCCGCGTGCTGAGCGCGGGCCTGCTTGAATCCCTTGGCGCGTAGCCCTTGGGCGACGGGGCCAAAGGATTCCAGGGACATCTAGCCTGACCTACTGCGACGAACCTCGGGTTGCGGGACGATGACCGCCGGCACGCCTCTAACGACGTTCTGCGGCGTGTCGTCGATGATCCAATCGGGCTCAAACGGCATGCGCGGACCGAACTGCGCTCGAAGAGCTTTCAGCACGTCCATCTTTTCCCACCGGTTCGCGTCAACCCCGCCTTTGAGCGCGCGGTAGAGGTCGTGCGCCTTAGCTGCCGCTTCAATCCGTTCCTGAGGTGAGAGTTTGTTAAAGTCCTCGCGCTCGTCGAGAGGATCTTCGCGGATGTCTGCCGCGAGTTTCTCACCGAGTTCTCGCACAACCTCGAGAAGGGCAAGGTCGTCGCGGCCGGGCGTTTTCCGGAAGGACTGGCAGGTGCAGATCATAAGCGACACCGAGGAGGGCCCACCTTCCGGCCACTGGAAATCGCGCCAGCCCTTGAGATAGCGGCAGTTCCGGCGCAACTGCTCACCGTGTTCTGCCACTTGGTGGCGGAACCAGTCCGAAACCACGCCCGGATCTGACTTCCGCCATTCACCGCGGCGCGTGGCGAGCACGATTTCCTTGAGGCTATCCCAGTCCGCGCCGGGCAACTCGCCGAAGGCGACCGCCTCCCTGAAACTCGCCTCTTCCTTCAGCGCGAGCGCTTTCGCGAGTACACGCTCCTGGATGGCCGTGAACTCCTTGTCCGGCGCCGCGTAGGGCGGCACGTCGATGTGGCACGACTTACGGATCTCCACTCGGATGCAGGTCTCCTTGGCGCATAACGACCAACCTTCTCTTTCGCAAAGCGACGTGAGCAGATCTTCAAGCAGCTTGTAGTACACCGCGGCAGCGATCTTCGGCTGGCTGTCGTCCCACACGGAGATCGGAAGGTAGACGCCCAAATCCCAATCCATCTCTTGCGGTGGCATATGGGCTGGCTGGTTGCACGTGTCGTAGGACCACGACCCCTGCGTGCGGAAGCGCGGCGAGACCTTATGCGTCTGCCCGAGCACCGTCATCGAAGCGTGGTCGATTCCCTCACGAAGATGGTCTCGGATCTTGTTCTTTGCATCGGTTAGGTGCTGTTTCTGATCCTCTGTAGGCTGGATGGCACTGTAGTACGAGTCGCTCTGGTTCGAGCTGTAGAAAAGCCGTTGTAGGTTAAGCATCGCTAGTCTCCTTCACGTTCTTGTGCGGTCCAAAGTAGAAAACCGGCTCATCCGGCTCGTGGCTCATAAAAGTGCGGAAATTTGCGCGCCCGAACAATTGCTGCGCAACGTGATTAGCGCGGCCCAACAGCACGTTGGTCGCCGCGGCGTCCGTCTTGTCCAAGCCGACGGACGCCGACTGCGCCTCGGTGACTAGGACGTCCACGTCCAGATAGCGCTCACCGAGAGAGTGGCCCAGCATGAATTTGCTGAGCGACTCCTGTGCCGAGATGGTCAGCTCGAAGATGCTCCCGGCCCAGCGCGCTTTGCCGCGGTCGGGCGTCTTGGTCGGATCGGCGGTGACCTGGCTTGTGACCGTGCCGATGGCAAGCACGTGAATGTCGTGCTGGTCCTGCCCCAGGAACTTGCGTGCCTCGTGCACCGCGAGCAATCCAGGAGCGTTCGCTACCAGGCCGCCATCGACATACTGTTGTGAATTCATTTCATAAATCGGGAAATAAGTCGGCGCCGCACTGGTGGCCATTGCTACGTCCACCATGCGCAGGCGATGATCGCGGCCGAAGTTCTGGTGGTGAGGTGTCTTGAACATCTGCGGCGCACCCGAGGTGTAGTTCACCGCGGGGATGAGAAGTCGCGTGCGGCTGTCGCCGAGCAACCGCTCGCCGAGATATTCCTCGCGCTCAAGCAGATCCTTTAGGTAGCGGTTGTCGTACTTCGCGCCAAACCATCCAGAGAAAAGCCCCCTCGAACGGAAAATCTCGGCGCCGTGACTCATAAAAATGTTCTTGAGATCCGCGCCAGAAATGCCAGCCGCGAGGCCAAGGGCGAGGATGCCGCCAATTGACGTTCCGGCGATGAGGTCGAAACGATCCGCGACCCGACCGCCGTACTGCTCTTCCATCAACTCGAGGATTCGGGCCGAGAACAAACCGCGGTATCCGCCACCGGAGAGAGCAAGAATCTGAAATTTCTTTCCCATTACCGTCCCGTCGCTTGTGGGCGACCGCTGGATAGCCTACCCACTGAAAGTCTGCAAATTGCTGCATTTGCCATGAAGTTCATTTACGCCTCACGATCGAACTCGCCAAAAGGGCGCATAAGCGCTCGCACGCTCTTCCGAGTTCGCAAATACCGGTGCGACGTCTACGCAGCTACCGGCACAAGGCAGGGGACTGCACGGCGGACCAGCTCATTAAGATTATAACACAAGATCATTATGATCTTGTATACTACCTATTACGATCTCAATTTTTCCTTGTAATTTCAAATAAATGGCACAGATTGCTTCAAGACTTCCTAAACCTCGCCCCCGTGGCGCGAATGTCACGTCCGGAGTCCACGAACGACTCGTTTTTATAGACTTTCGCTGTCTATTTCTTGGAGAACTTAGACGAACGGATCTGACGACAAGATTCGGCATCGGCACCGCGGCCGCAACGCGCGACATCGCCTACTACCGAAAAGAGCTGGGCGGCAAAATCAAACTGGAACCAACTAGTAAGTCCTACCAGCCAGCGGGCAATTTTTCTGCGGTGTTCGAACACGATATGGAGCAGGCTCTGACTGCCCTGTCCCGTGGTTTCGGCGAAAGTCAGACGAGCAGAACGCGAGCGCTTGTGCCATGTGAAACGCCGCCGGAGCTGTGCAACCCGCGAGTAGAAATTCTTGCGCCGATTACGCGCGCCATTCGCTGGAAGCGCCCACTCAGTATTCGTTACAGCTCGTTTTCAAGCGGGGAGTCAGCTCGCGAAATAGTTCCCTTCGCACTAGCCAACAATGGGCTGCGATGGCACGTGCGCGCCTTCGATCGACGGCGACAGCAGTTCATCGATCTCGTTCTAACACGCATCCACGAGGTGCAGGAACTGCGCTTGGGTACTGTTGAGGAACATGAACTGCCTGAACACGATCTAGAATGGGGGCGCGTGCTGGAGCTGGAACTTGTTGCCCACCCGAAGGAAGAGCGTCCTGAAATCGTCGCGATGGACTACAAGATGAAAGATGGCGTATTGAGAGTCCGTGTTAGGGCGGCGCTTGCGAGTTATCTGCTTCGGCAGTGGATCGTTGACTGTTCGCCGGATCACTCGTTAACTGGTACCGAGTACCGACTTTGGCTTCGGAATACACCGATCCTATACGGCATAGCCAATGCGCGTCTTGCACCGGGTCACAAACCTTGAACAATGTCACGCAGAAATTGGCGGAGCGCGGCAATCATCTTCGTTGTACTCAAGCACACGCTGCCGAATCGCTGGCTCTCGGGTTTCGATCCACTTGTCAAACCACTCGATAGAAGCCTCGCCGGAGGGATTGCTGTCAGTGACACAGCTTGCACGTGGCGCTGTACGCGGGAAGCGTCGACTTCGCTCGCGCCACGATAACCTCGGCCTCTCGAAGCGTCTCCACGTAATCCTGCCAGCGCGTGTGTGGCTCGCGTACCCCGTAAGTCACCTCAAAATCGTAAAGGACCTCCGCGCCACGAATGTCCCACACAAAGGCCTGACGCCCTGCCGATAGCCCCTTCCGCGCCAGGATATCTGTGTAGAGACCGAGCTGAACCGCGTAGTGCAATTTCGGCTTTGTGTTGTCCTCGGGGCCTTGCTCCCCCGACCCTGACTTGATGTCTCCGGCGATATATCCAGAACCTTGCTTACGCAGTAGATCAGGGTCGCCGAGGAGCCCTTCGCTGCGAATGCGGCTACCGTAGATGAGCGGCTCCCCCCGTTGCATCGCCTCGGTCGTCAACCGCTCCTTCTCGTCCGTCGCATACCGAGAAAGATCGAGAAACGGAATCGCTAGACTGGCCATAACCTGCGACTCGTACACCGACCCTTTCTCCCAAAGGAGCTGTACGAACGGGCTGGCCTCGTCCCGCGAAGCCGGATCGCCGAACAGGTCCATGGTTACCCGATGCGGACACGCAACGAGGTCGTACAACATGGATGCGGTTATTGGCGTCGTGCTCATGCTGCCACCACACTGGCGGTTGCTTGCTTTTGGAGCAGGCGCAGGACTTTGACTTCGAACGCACGCGCGAGCAAGGCATTGAAAGCGGTCACTGCCTTGACAGATGCTGCCGCCTGCTGTGCCTGAACGGCCGACAACTGTTCGCAGTGTCTCTCGAATTGCCCCTGTAGTGGCAGCGGCGGAACTGGTAATGGCAGTCTCCTCAAGATTTCTAGATTGATGTTCTTCTGTGCAGCTTGGGGTGCCGATGCTTCAAGTGTCGGCTGCAGAAACGATAGCCATCCCTGAATGTATGATGTAAATACCGTCTCTCCCGGAACGAATCCGACTACGCTGTCGGGAAAACATGCGTCGAAATCGAGTACACCGGTCTTCGCGATGTTGGCGGCGATGGTTATGCAGAGTGTGCCCTTTGCCCATAGCTTGCTTTGTGCAAGCCCCACTTCCGAGTAGGTCGATGAATACCGGGTGATCCGCCCTCCGGAGTTAGCTATGTCGCCCGTCTGTATGAAGGGATAACGACCTCCGTACAGTTCATCCGCATCGCGCGGTCGGTGGCGTGACCGACCGCGATCAAGACTTCCTACTTTCCCAAAGGGCACGAGCGGCCACCCCTTCGGGTTCGTCGCCGGGTCGCCGAACATGTCGAGGAAGAGCGCGGGGATGATTTCGGCGGCCTTTTTCTGCGCCTCGCGCCGCAGCCTGACGATTCCCTCGGCGCGGGAAAGCAGATCAATGATCCGGCGTTGCTCGTCGAGAGGCGGAACGTGGATACGGCAGTTCCCAAGGAAAGTTGCTGACACTCGCTGCTGCCCGGCGGTCCCAGTGAAATTCCGCTTCGCCTCCCTACGGAAGGGCTCCCTCCTTACGAAGTAGTAAATCCACTCAGCTAACACACCGGCCTTTGGTCGAAGAACGTGAAACTCCGTCGAGCCAAAACCGACTCCGTTGAGCAAATCACTCGCGACAGCGGCTTTCCCATTCTCCATGCAGGGCGTGATCTTGGCGAACAGCACATCGCCGTCACGGAAACTGGTGTACCCCTTCTTAACCTGAAGAAAGGGGCGTTGCTGCTTGTCCCGCACGACGCCTGATACCTCGTTAACCGCGGCCATTGGGACAAAAGAAACTGGCGTGTCGTCCGCGAGACCGTGATCGCGCGGTAGACGAGGATTGATCTCGCAAACGTCCCCGAGCGTCCTTTCCGGCCAATTCACGCCGCCTCGCCCAGCGCCGCTCGCAGCGCTTCAACTTCTACGACGATTTCGGCCTCGATGGCCGCCAGTTCGTCCAACAGCTCGCGCGGGTTCCGGTGTTGGACCTGCTGCTGGCTCATGGGACGGTAACGCCCGGCTGACAGGTTGAAGTCGTTCGCCCGAAGCGTCGCCTCATCTGCAAACCACCACTGCCCGCTCCACTCCGCTTTCGGATCGCGCTTGTCCCACGCCTGCAGCCCTGCCTCACGATCACGATAGGCGGCGATCAGCGCGGGCAAGTCGTCCGCCTCGATGGCCTGGTCATGGTTGGCGTCGAGCTTATAGCCGTCGTTATCCGCGTGCAGGAAGAGGACGTTCTCGGTCTTGCCGCCTTTCCTGAAAAAAAGCACCGACGTTTTCACGCCCGAGTATGGCTGGAACACGCCACCTGGCAGGCTCAGCACCGCCTCGACGCGATTGTTCTCGATCAACTGACGCCGCAACTCCTTGTGCGCGCCGGTCGATCCGAACAGCACGCCCTCGGGCACGATTACGCCGCACCGCCCGCCCGGCCGCAGGCTATCCATCATGTACTTGAGGAACAGCAGCTCGGTTGCAGTGGTCGACCCGACCTTCACGTCATCGACGATCCGATCCCTGTCCACCCTGCCGGAAAAGGGCGGATTCGCGAGGACGACGTGATAGCCCTCCTGCGGCAGGCTCAGCTCGGCCTTGCGCTCGGCATCGAATGTTGTGGTCAGGACGTTACGCAGCAGGATGCGAACGTTCGGCAGGCCGCGCAGCGTGAGATTCATCGTGGCCAGGCGAACCATCTTCGGGTCTACGTCGTTGCCGAAGAAGGTCTGGTTCTGGAGCGCGGAGATATGCGCAGCCGAGAGCTTGTCGCCGAGGCCGCGCGTCTGCACCTTGCCGTCGAATTCGACGCTCTGGATGCCGCCCAGCGACGAGTTCGCAAGCCGGATGTGGTTGTAGGCCGCGACCAGGAACCCGGCCGTTCCCGCCGCCGGGTCGTAGATGGTCTCGCCGATCTTCGGATCGATGATCTCGACGATGGCGCGGATGATGTGGCGCGGGGTGCGGAACTGGCCAAGCTCGCCCGCCTGCTTGATCTGCTTGAGGACGTGCTCGAAGAGATCGCCTTTGGTGTCCGCATCCGAGCGATCCAGCCGAAGACCGTCCACGAGAGTCACGACCTGCGTGAGCACGGTCGGCTCATCAATGCCGAGGCGCGCGCCGTGCATGAAGTTGACGGCGCCGTTCCCGGCCACCTCGGTGAAGAACGGAAACACCTCATCGCGCACGAAGCGCACGAGCGGCTCGCCGGAAAGGCCTTTGGCCCAGACGGACCAGCGGAAGCGCTCTTTCGGGATCGTCGTCTCGCCCTTCTCAAGGGCGTTCAGCGGGTTCTTCAGGGTCCACGAGCCGCTGAAGAGGGGCTCATGCTTCTGCTTGAGCACCTTGGCCCGGGCCGCGTTCTCGGCGTCGATGCCCTCGATCAGATAGAAGAAGAACAGGAACGCGAGCTGCTCGGCGTTGCTGACCGGATCGGGGTAGCCGCCGCCGTACAGGTAGTCGCGGATCTGTTCGATCGAGCGGCGCATCTCGGGGGTCAGGGGCATTGCGTTATGTCCTTCCGTTATGAGGGCCGTGCGCCCGGCTGCGGTGCGGCGGCTGTCATCGGCTCGCCCGAACCGAACACCTCGCCATTGAGAGAATCGAGCAAGGCATCGAGGTTCTGGTCGCCGCCGAAGATCCGGATGGCCTCGGGCAGGCCGCCCATCAGCGTGAAGGGATGGAACGCGAAGTGCCCGGCGGCGAACTCATCCATCGTGTCGGCGTTCGCCCGGAGCTGGCTGCCGACGACGCGGAGCCAGCGCTCCTGATCGGGCGTGAGATTGTCCTCCCGGGCAAGAAACCACGCCTCGAAGCGCGCGCCGAGCGCGGCGGCCTTCGCTTCCGAGGCTTCGGGGAAGACCATGTTTCCGTTCTCATCGATGGTTATCCACTCGCGCGTGGTCGGGTCGATATGGTCGTTGATGTCGAGCGATAGCAAACGCCGCGGCTCGTACTTCTTCTTCGGCTGGCGAGAGATCAGCACGCCGCCGCCACCCTCCTCATCTTCGTCGCCGTGGTAGTCGGTGACGCCTACGAAGTCGAACATCGTGAACACGGGCTTGCCCTTGAACTTGCGCGTGCCGCGTCCGCGCATCTGCCGGTAGAGGATGGCCGACTTCGTGAACCGCGCGAACACGAGATTCATGACCTCCGGGCAATCAAAGCCGGTATCGAGCATGTTCACGGAGACGATAATCTGGGGAAATTTCTCCTTCTTGAAGCGCTTGATCTTCGTCATGCCGTCGACCGTGTCGTCCGCACCCATGCCGGAAACGACGTAGTCCGCATAGCGGATTTCAGGGGACGGTTTCTCGCCGGCGTAGGCCGCGTCGAGCATCTGCGCGAGCGTCTCGGCGTGCCGCTTGGTCACGGCAAAGACGATGGTCTTGCCGAACAGTGGCTTGCGGACGACGCCCTTGGCGTCTGTGTAGCCCTTTTCCAGCACGTCGCGGAACTCGCGGACGATGGCGCGGTTGCGTTCGGGGATGGTGAATTTCCGCTCCAGCGCCGCCGGATCGATGACGATGCTCTGCTCGGTCCCGAAAAGCTGTTCGAGCTCGGCACGTGTGCCTTCGTCCATCGTGCTCCAGTCGAGCTCGTCGCGCCTGACCGGAAAGCCACCCTCGGCTGCGGTCTTGACAGTCTTTGCCTTGTAGATCTGGTACGGAACGAGAAAGCCGTCGCGAATGGCGTCCTTGAGCTTGTAGCTATAGGTCGGCGCCTCGACCTCGAAAAAGCGCAGC
>Ga0209343_10009929_pt1 | contig 10916 bp, 10 predicted proteins | sample RifCSPlowO2_02_FD_184026 | JGI IMG/M metagenome (GOLD analysis project Ga0209343, IMG submission 184026) | Groundwater microbial communities from Rifle, Colorado - Rifle CSP2_plank lowO2_0.2 (SPAdes) (version 2) | ecosystem: Environmental > Aquatic > Deep subsurface > Groundwater | place...
CTGATAAGCCAGGTTGGCTCCGGCGCCGCCGTAGAGCTCATCCATTTCGGGCAGCAGGAAGCCCATTTCGCCGAAGGGGCGCCACACTTCCCGCGGGATGTAGCCCTGGCGGCGCCAGCCCTCCAGGTGCGGTGCCAGCTCGCCGGCGATGTAGCGGCGCACAGCCTCCCGGAAAGCCTCGATCTCGTCGTCCATCCAGCGGTGTTGGTATTGTTGAGGCATCATGATCAAATCCCCGTCAGGCCGCCGCTGCACAGCAGGGTCTGGCCGCTCACATAATCGGATTCTGGAATACAGAACAGATAGACCGCGTCGGCCGCCTCTTCCGGCGTGCCGCCGCGGCCGAGGGGGATGGTGCGCTCCATCGCCGCCAGCAGGTCGGGATTGACGCCGACCTTGATCTCGCGGCCCTCGATGCTGGCCGTCGCCGCGTCGGCGGCGTTGCCGGTCAGCCGCGTCTTGATCAGGCCGTAGGCGACACAATTGACCGTCACATTCATCCGCCCCCACTCCTTGGCCAAGGTCTGGGTCAGGCCGACGATACCGGCCTTGGCCGCGGCGTAGTTGGTTTGGCCGGCATTGCCGAACAGCCCGGCCACCGACGAGATGTTGACGACCTTGCGCACCACGCGTTTGCCGGCCTCGGCTTCGGCCTTTGCATAGCCGCGGATGACCGGCTGGGCGGCGCGCAGGAGGCGGAATGGAGCCGTCAGATGGCAGTCGATCATCGCGTACCACTGCTCGTCGGTCATCTTCTGGATGACGTTGTCCCAGGTGTAGCCGGCGTTGTTGACTATGATGTCCAGGCCCAGGTATTCGTCGATGGCCGTGGCCACGAAGCGCTCGGCGAAATCCGCCGCGGTGACGCTGCCGACGCAGGCGGTCGCCTGCCCGCCGGCGGCGCGGATCGCCTGCACGACCTCCTGGGCCGGCTCGGCATCCAGGTCGTTGACGACGACACGGGCGCCTTCGCCAGCCAGCTTCAGGGCGATCGCGCGGCCGATGCCGCGGCCCGATCCGGTGATCAGGGCAACCTTGCCCTCGAGTTTGCGAGTCATGAGTAGTTTCTCCTTGAATGGGTTCAGGTCAGCGCGACCAGCGCTTCGCCTGAGATCTTGGTTTGTCCGAACTGGTTGGTACTGTGCAACTGGATGCGCACGCAGCACTCGCCGCCGACTTCGAGCTTCTCGACGATGCGAGCGCTGCAACGGATGGCGTTGCCCAGGTGGGTGATGCCCTGGAAGCGCGCGTCGAACCGGCGTAGCTGCGACTGGGGCGCCCAGCCGCTGAGCAGCCGGCCGAGCCAGGCCATGCCCAGCATGCCGTGGGCGAAGACGTCCGGCATGCCGGCCCGGCGGGCGAAGTCGAGGTCGATGTGGATCGGGTTGTGGTCGCCGGAAGCGCCGGCAAAGAGCGCCAGTGTGGTCCGGTCCACCGGGGGCAGGGCGAGGTCGGGCAGGGTATCGCCGACTCGCACCGAATCGAAGCTGGGGACTGTCATGACGATTCCTTTAGTGGCGTACCACGGTCACCGATCGCAGGCGGGCCACGGGGGCGCCGTGCTGGTTGACCGCCAGGGATTCGATGTCGATGAATTCGAGGGCGCCGTTCTTCTTCTGGTAGATGTCGGCGATACGGGAGCTGACCGTTACCCTGTCGCCGGCAACCACGGGCGCCAGGTACTCGAAGCGTTGCTCGCCGTGCAGTAACTTGCCCAGCGGCACGCCGAGGCGGTCGAGGGTGGCGAACAGGGCGCCCGAATCGAGTTCGGCGGCGAACAGGAAGGTGGGTGGCGCCGGCAGGTCGGCGTATCCCGCCGCGCGCGCGGCGGACTCGTCGGTGTAGAGCGGATTGGTCTCGCCGATGGCCTTGGCGAAGAACTTCAGCCGGCCGCGCTCGATGGACAGCTGCGAAGCACCGAGCTCATGGCCGATCCATTTCCTGTCGATCATGGGCTGACCTTCTCGTACAGGGTCACGACGCAGGCGCCGCCCAGCCCCAGGTTGTGCTGTAGCGCAAGCCTGGCCCCCTCGACCTGTCGCGCCCCGGCCCGGCCGCGTAATTGCTCGACCAGTTCCGTGCATTGCGCCAGCCCCGTGGCGCCCAGCGGGTGACCCTTCGACAGCAGCCCGCCGGACGGATTGGTGACCACCTTGCCGCCGTAGCTGTTGTCGCCGTCCTCGACGAATTTCTCGGCGCCGCCCACCGGGCACAGGCCGAGGGCCTCGTAGGTGAGCAGCTCGTTGTGGGCGAAGCAGTCGTGCAGTTCCACGACTCCGATGTCCTCGGGGCCGACGCCCGAGGCCTCATAGACCTGCCGGGCGGCATTGCGGGTCATGCTGAAACCCACCACCTCGCGCATGTCGCGCGCCTCGAAAGCGGCCGGCGTGTCGGTGGTCACGGCCTGGGCGCGGATGCGCACCGTCGTGTCCAGACCATGTTTCTTCGCGAACGCCTCGGAGACCAGAAGCGCCGCCGCCGCGCCGCAGGTCGGCGGGCAGGCCATCAGCCGGGTCATCACGCCGGGCCAGAGCATCGGCGAGGCCATCACCTGTTCCGCGGTCACGACATTGCGAAACAGCGCCAGCGGATTGTTGGCCGCATGGCGGCTTGCCTTGGCGCGGATCTTGGCGAAGGTCTCGACCTTGGTTCCGAATTCCTTCATGTGCGCCAGGCCGGCGCCGCCGAAGTAGCGCAGGGCGAAGGGCAGCTCCACGTCCACCAGCTCGGTGGTGATGGCGTCGAAGCGTTCGAAGGGGCTGGGCCGGTCGTTGAACATGTTGCCCAGGGCCCCGGGCATCATCTGCTCGAAGCCGAAGGCCAGCACGCAGTCGGCCGCGCCGCTCGCCACCGCCTGGCGCGCCAGGAACAGGGCGCTCGATCCGGTGGAGCAGTTATTGTTGACGTTGATCACCGGAATGCCGGTCATGCCGACCTCGTATAGACCACGCTGGCCGGCCGTGGAATCGCCGTAAACGTAGCCGGCGTAGGCCTGCTGCACCTGGTCGTAGGCCACCCCGGCGTCGGCCAGGGCGGCGCGCACGGCCCTGGCGACCATGACTGGATAGGGCTCGCTCGCTCCCGGTTTGGTGAAAGGGATCATGCCAACGCCGGCAACGATCGCAGATGTGCTCATAGGTTCTCCTTCTCGCCCGCGAAGGCGCGGGGCGGTTGTCGTGTTCGTGTCGTGCATGGTAGAAACTAGAGGACAGACGCACGATTGCGCATTGCGTCGATCCCATGGCAAAACACCTCAACCTGCGACCCTTTCCCGCATGATGCTGCGTCCTCCTGTCACGATCCCGATCTCTCTCGTGCACGGCATGCTGTCCGGGGTGCGGGCCCGCGGCCAGGCCTGTGACGCTTTCCTGGCCGATGCGGGGATAGCGCCGGAACTGCTCGAGCGAGTCGGCGCCCGCGTGACCGCGGCCCAGTACATCGCCCTGTTCAAGTCGCTCATCGACCGTCTCGATGACGAATGTCTAGGCCTCCTGCAGCGTCCGCTCAAGCGCGGCAGTTTTGCCTTGATCGCCCGTTCCGCCTTGGCTGCGCCCGATCTGGAAGCGGCCATCCGACGCATCGCGCGCACCTTCCGGCTGGTGCAGGACGACGTCGTGCTGGAGCCCGTGCGGCAAGGGGATCTGGCCGGCCTGGCCCTGCGCTTTACCGACCCGGCGTTCGAGCGTCCAATCTTCCTGCATGAGTGCCTGCTGCGCGCCTTCTGGCGCCTGCTGGCATGGCTGGTGGGCGGCCGACTGCGCGCCGCGCGCTTTGACTTCGCCTTCGAATGCCCGCCGCACGTGGGCAGCTATGACAAGGTCTTCCCCGCGCCGCTGAACTTCGGGCAGGCGCAGTCGGCCTGCTGGTTCCAAGCAACACAGCTGCAGGGGCCGATGCGCCGGGACGAGGCCGCGCTGCGCGCCTTTCTGGCGGACGCGCAGGCCAACATCATCGTGCCGCAACGTGGCGAAGAGACGACCGCCAGGCGTGTGCGCGACCATCTGCTGCTCACGCAACCCATGTGGCCCGGTCTCGCTGCAACGGCGAATGCGCTGCACGTGTCGACCGCGACGCTGCAGAGGCACCTGGCGGTGGAGGGAACTTCGTTTCAGGCGCTGAAAGATGAGTTGCGCCGCGATATCGCCATCGTGTGCCTGAACACCAGCACGGTGCCCCTGGCGGCGATTGCGCAGGAACTCGGATTCGCCGACAGTGGAGCCTTTCAGCGCGCATTCAAGTGCTGGACGGGCAGTTCGCCGGGGACCTATCGTCGGGGTGGGTCGTGAACGGAGCGGCACGACATCAAAGCGGATCGGTGTATTTCTCACCCTTGGTCAATATCGTGTCGATCAAACGGGCGAGCCTGTGGGCAGCCGCGGTTACGGCCTTGGGTTTGCCCATGCGGGCGCACACTCGCCGGAGGTAGGCAGCCAAGGCCGATTGGCTGCTGCGCAGAGCAGCCGCTGCAAGTCGCAGAGCCCGGGCCGCACGGTTCGCGCAGCGCTTGGTCAGCCGGCTAAGAACCTGGATGGCCCGTTTCCTGTGGTGAAGGCCGCCGGCAAGGTTAAGCAAGCGCCCCCTCAGCCTGCGCTACAACGACCGCATCCTTCACAACCGCAACGGCAACGGCAATGGGAATTGGCTGTACGAGGTTTAAGCGCCAACTGCCTCGACAACTACCTTCGCCAGCAAAGCGAAGCCCTAAATGATCAAGGACGAACCACGAAGCTCGCGACAAAATCTTCGACCACTTTGCGCTGATGTTCAGGCGGATAACTTGCGGGGTCCGTTGTACTCTCCAATCCCAGGCCTCCGTAAAATGCAACCACAATATCGGTAAGCTGGTCGAGGTTCAGATCGGTGCGAATGAGCTCCAGATCGCGCAGCCCCTTCAATTCGAGGCGGAGAATCTGTCGCATTTCGGCCAAGCTCTGGCGACAGCTTGCGGCGAGCTCCGGCCGGGTGAGCGCATAGCCGCGAAACGAAACCCAGATTTTCCACTCGGCCAGGCTCTGTTTCGTGGTAGGCAGGAGCGTGAGCAGTCCCACCTCCAGCCGTTTCATTCCCGCCGTCCCTTCAAGGGCGGCAGCAAAGTCCGCCTTGGTCGAAGCCATCAGCCGTTCCAAGGCGAAAAGCACGATCTCGTCGCGGCTGCGAAAGTAGTGCGACACGGTGCCGGTGGTTGCGCCGAGTTCCGTCGCAATCTCACGGATCGAGGTCCGATCCAGACCCCGATTCAATATGGCCCGCCACACCGCCTCCAGCACTTCCTGTCTGCGCTCTTCGAATAAGGGTGAGGGCTTGCGCCCGCGCCGGCGGGGGGGCTTTTCCGCGGAATATTCGGCAAGGGAACTCGCGTTCGACTGCCCGCTCTTCTCGTACATGAATAGGTACCGTCAGTTTCATTGAGTGACATGCTACAGTATTGACTATAACATGATGACTGTTATGTTATTTATAGACATAAAATAACCCGCTGTCTTCACGTTGCAATCCCCTGATGAGCCTGGCGCCGGCAGGAGTGGCTTGATGAGGCCGGAGCAAGAGAACGCAGGCCGGCGCTGTTGCCGGCGGACGCGAGAGCGAATAGGCGCGGCCCATCGCCTGCAACGAAAGAACAGGAGAGGACGCTATGCTCGAGTGGATCGCCAAGTTGTCATTACGGAGCAAGCTGGTGCTCTTCAATGGCCTGGTGCTGGCCCTGATCACCCTGGTTCTGGTGGCCCTCGGGGTCAACTCGGCGCTGCGCAGTCAGCAGGAGCTGACCAGGCGTATCGATCCCTTCGTGGCCGGGGCAGTGCAAGGGCGGATGAGTCAGGCACTGGCTGGCGAGCTCGGGGTCATCGGCGACGCCTTCGAGGCAGTCCATGCCCTGAGCGAAATGCTGGCGCACCAGACGGCCAGCCATATCGCGCTGGCGCAGGAGGAGGGGCTCTTCGCCGAGGAACGCGTGGCAGTGGACCGCGACGTGCAGACCACGCTCAAGGTCAGCCGTAACAGCTATGCAGTCTACGCCGTACTCGAGCCCAATGCCTTCGACGGTGCCGACTCGGCCTTTTCCGGACGCACCGCGGATGCTGCCAACGAGGCCGGGCGGCTAGCCACCCTTTGGTCACGCGATGCCCAGGGCAAGCAGAACCACGCGGTGATAGGGGAGGCACAGCTCAAGGATGCCCAGACCAACCAGTGGTATCGCTGCGCACTGGAGCGCAACGCGCTCTGCGTTCTGGAACCCTACAACCATGCTTTCCCCGAGGGCCGTGCCCTAGTCACCACCCTCGCCATGCCGGTGCAGGTTGCAGGTCGCGCGGTGGGTATGGTGGGATTCGACATGCGCCTGGACTTCATCCAGAAGTTGTTGGTGCAGGCCAACAGCCGATTGTTCAATGGCCGCGGTGAGCTATTGCTGGTTTCCCAGGATGGCATGATCGCCGGCCACAGCGGCGCGGCGCAGCGGGTCGGCACGGTCCTGGGCATGGCCGATGGACTCGACCCTGCGCGGTTGGGCGAGCGCCTGAAAACAGGCCAGTCGCAACTGGAAGTACTGGCGGACGGACGCCTGCAACTGATCCTACAGCGCCCGCTGGTCCGCGGCAGTACCACCTGGATGGTGATCTACCGTGTCGCTCAGGACATCGCCAGCGCCGATGCCATAGAGCTGTATGCCGACCTGGCGGAACGCACCCGGCAAACCGGCTGGCTGCAGGTGGCGGCGGCTGTATCAATCGCCGTACTGGCGCTGCTGCTGATGATCTGGTTGTGCGGCCGTGCACTGCAGCCGCTGCTGCGCATGCGCGTCTTGATGGAGGAGCTGGCCCAAGGCGATGGAGATCTTTCGTTGAGCCTGCCGGTGCTGGCGCAGGATGAGGTCGGCGCTCTGGCGGCCAGCGTCAATCGTTTCGTCGCGCGTCTGCGCGAATTACTCTTGGAGGTGCGCCACTCGCAGCAGCAGGTGGGGGTGCGCTCCCAGGCCTGTCTCGACGTGGGACGAGCTTCGGCCGAGCGGCTCGAACGTCAGAACGGCGATATCGACCAGGTGGCGACCGCCATACAGCAGATGGCTGCCTCGGTGGAGGAAATTGCGCGCAATGCGGCGACTACTGCAACCGCCGCTCAGCGCTCCCACAGCGCGGCGCAGGAGAGCGGGGCGGTGATCCAGCAGGGCGCCGCCGAAGTGCGTCGTCTGGCCGAGGAGATTGTCCAGGTGCAACGGATCACCGGCGAACTGGACACGGAGACGGCGCGCATCGCAGAGATCATGGTGTTGATCCGGGGGATTGCCGAGCAGACCAACCTGCTGGCACTCAACGCCGCTATCGAGGCGGCGCGGGCCGGCGAGCATGGCCGCGGCTTCGCTGTGGTCGCCGACGAGGTGCGCTCGCTGGCGGCGCGTACCCGGCAGTCCACCGGGGAGATCGAATCCATGGTCGAGAGCATCCAGCAGGGCTCGCAACGCGCAGTGGCTGCCATTGCCCGCAGCCTGCAGCATCTGGATGGCAGCGTGGCTCAGGCCGATGCGGCGGAACGGGCGCTCGACGGCATAGTCGGGGCGGCGGGAGAGATATCTGACCTGGCCGGCCAGATTGCCGCCGCAGTGGAGCAGCAGAGAGCGGTCACCCACGAACTGAACCGCAACATCTCATCCATTGGCCAGATGGCCGAAGATCTCAGCGGTCTGGCCCAGGCCGGCGAACGCGAGCAAGCCCTGGCGACGGTCCAGATGGATGCCCTCGGTCGGCAGATCGAGCGCTTCCGGCTTTGAACAGATGGATTTCGGCAGAACCTCGCCGTCCTTCGGCGTGTGGTTCGCCCATGCTGAGCCCGAGGCAACGGTCCGTGAGATGAAGATTCAATGGACAACCCGGCCTTCAATCGACCCGGCGTTCCGGGGTTGCTGGATGCCGTAATTGCCTCGCAGAGCAGCAACGCGTTCGTCAATGCCGAGCTGGTCACGCTGAAACCTGGCCATGCGCCGGACGAGGTGGCCGAATCCATCCGGCGCTGGAAGCGTCGGAGTCGCCTAGCCCTTGGGCGGCGAGGGTGGGACGCCGCACGGCGGACTCGCCTCGCAGAAGCGGTAAGCACCGCCCCCGGCCGCCTTGGCTATTGGGGGTATTCAGTTTCCATCTAAGAATCTGAGTGATTATTCTCCGGTGTAGGTGAAAGTGAGCGCTATCGAGATTCTCAATAATGTTTAATTTATAGCGGTCTACAATGAGTTGCCGTGCTTCTTTGATGCGCTGTTCGCTGCAAAATAGCGGCAGTTCACGCATTTGTTCGTCAGTGAGTGCAAAGCCTAACGTGCGTTCATAAAGCGCCTGGACTTCATGGCATTGAATTTGGCATAGATCCCACAGGTGATCTGCCAGTGGGTGAGGCTCAAACTTGCTGTCACGAAATCCGGTTTCTGCGGTCATGTCCTTCACGCCGGGAAAGTCCACGATTCTCCCTATGAGGTTATTGCTAGTGGAGCCGTCACTTTGACGAATATCACCGACTTTGAGCTGTGCTATCTGGATGGGTCTTCGCGCATATTGCATGGACAACAGTCTGATGAGAGTCACCTGGGTGCCGGAGCTTCCATTATCGTAGTTAATCCACACGGAACTTAATAAGTCGTCATACTCCTCGTAGGTTAGCCAGCTTTTTGTCGGGTCGTCTGAGAGTACATTGCGCGGGCCTGCTCTGTGCGCAAAAGTATCATCCAGTAAGTGCAACACATCGCGGCTTATGGCTGTACTGTCGCGCTCCTTCCAGTGCAAGAAGAATCGGGTGATTACGCTCTTGTGTCGATGAAATCCAGGATTGGTCAGCGCCTGAGTTACCCAGCCGAAGTTAAAGTCTATAGCCGGGTGTGTGTTCAGTACTGTTCTCATCGCCTTGAAAAAATGACTGTAAGTGTTTGGGGCATATTCACCCTGTTTGGTGAAGCTGATTAAGTTATGTTTGAGTGATTCCTTGAGTGCGTGGCTTAGTTTTGAAAGGCCCTTGGTCATGTCGGTTCGCATTTGCCCCACATAAACAAGCACATCTCCTTCCCAATAGAACATTTCGCTTTGCAGGTCAGGACGCTCAGTGCGTTTGAGATCAACTTCATGCAGGACGAGTGAGCTAATAATGTCGGCTTTCATTCTCACTCCGTAATCCTTGCAGTGTCAGAGGCGATTTTAAGACCAACTTCATACGACTTTTCTTCGATATGGCGCCGGTTGTAGATTTTTGACATTTCAGAGCCATCCATCCACCCCATTAGTTTTTCTCGAAGGGTTCGTTCTTCCTCAAAGTCCATTCCTTCCGCATCTGCTTTCTTTGAGAATCGGTAGTTCCAGTCGTGGCGCAGCAGGTGGGGATGAACCGGCATGAGGGCGCGAAAGGATCTCCTGAGGTTCTCAAGCCCTGAGTCAAATGATGTTTTGGGTAGCGGTTGGCCCTGGGTGCGCCCGCTTCGGTGAACGACGAAAATGAAGTCTTCATCCGAAAATCCAATATCTAGTATTTCTGCTCGCCAGTTGTCTCTGTAGTCTTCTAACTGAGTTTCGAGGCTCTCCGATATTGGGAGTCTGCGGCCGAGTGTTTTGGCAACGGGCTGATTTAGTCTTTTGTCGACGGCGTCGTGGTGGTTGCGCTCGATGTCAACATAAGCGCTATCTCCGCCACGGGCTTCTATGAAATTCTTGAGCTTTAGGCTTAGTAGCTCTCCGACTCGCATGCCTGTTTCGTAAAGTATGCGCAACATCACAACGTTGCGCAGTCTTGGTCCAAAGTTTTGAGGTTGCTGAAGGCTCTTAAATGGCTCGTCGAATAGATCCAGTAGCTGATTGCTGGTTTCAATAGGCAACCTGGCTGCTATAATTTTTTGCTCATGTGCTGACTTTGATCCGGCCTTGGGTCTCTTTTTATTAAGTAGCGTGGCACTCTGCGTTTCTATTGCATCTCTAGTCTCAACGGTGTTCCAGTCTCCGATAACTTCCTGCGCTAACCAGTGGATATATTGTGCTGCATAAGCGATATATGTGTTGTACTTGGGGCTGCCGATGACTTCCCCCTTAACGCCTAGCTTGCGGGCGCGTAGATAGTTGGCGAGGTCATCAATCTGCGAAGTGCTGAGAAATTTGCGGCCATGGAAAAGCATGGCTAGGTCGATTTTCTTGCTGGACTCCCATTCGCAGACCCGCTTGATCGCTGCAAGATAGACCTTCTGGGTCTCGTGAGTTGTGGAATGCCTGATCGTGCGGGCGATGAAGGCTGTTGGGTAGAATAGAGGGAAACCTGGTTCGTTGGCTTCGAAAATCAAAGAGAACCGTTCGCCATCATTTGCTTTGAATGTTTTTATGGAGTATCCAACCATTTTGTCATTCGGCGAAATATCCATTGTTGGCATGTTGCTTGTTCTCTGTTGGTGCTTGTGATCCTTGAGTTCTCGTAATTTAACTGATGGTAAGGTAAGTTCAAGTGCATATTTGCCAGTAAATATGATTTACATATGATCTGTTTGATTGTTAAGGGTTTTTCGCTATAAATTATTTTTGCGCAATATTTTATTTGATATTAATGTTTTGGTGGCGCTTGGCATGGTAGGGTTGTGGCATGTAAGTAGGGCATGTCTCTATTTGCGAACTGTCGAGCGTGACTTTCTTCAGTTGGTGTCGTCGCGGAAGCGCGCTGTTCCTTATGGACAATTCTTCAGGTTTACGTAATCGCGCACTTTGGCGGAAGTAAGGTTCCTGTTTACAAGTTGAGGGCGGTTATTGCGGTATTTTTCAGTCGCCGTGTTACTATCTATGCTTCTTCAAAGGGCTGGCGTGCGATGACCGTTTACAAAAGTAGTGCTAACCGGGTAGTAGTTCTCGATACCGAAACCACCGGGATGCCGGTGGGCGATGGCCACCGGATCATTGAAATCGGCTGCGTCGAAC
>Ga0209343_10009931_pt1 | contig 10914 bp, 13 predicted proteins | sample RifCSPlowO2_02_FD_184026 | JGI IMG/M metagenome (GOLD analysis project Ga0209343, IMG submission 184026) | Groundwater microbial communities from Rifle, Colorado - Rifle CSP2_plank lowO2_0.2 (SPAdes) (version 2) | ecosystem: Environmental > Aquatic > Deep subsurface > Groundwater | place...
GGTGAGCTTTCGCTTGTTGGTATAGAGCGCCTCGATATTGCCGCGCGGCGAACTGCCCGCGAAAATCCGCTCTTCGATGCGTTCCAGCTCATCCTCCAGCGCATCGACCACCGGGAAATACCGGTCCACGATCGTATCCATCAATGCGTAAAGCACGAACCCTGACCCATGCTTGAGCAGGTGCGGCTCGCGCTCGCAACGCGCCCGCACGCCGGCGAAGCCGCGCTCGGAGTGGCTGCGCACCGACAGTACGAAGTTCGGCCCCACGAAGATGGCCACCTCGCCGACGTTGAGCTCCTCCCCCGCGAGCTGGACTGTGTGCAGGACGCAGAACAGCGAGTCGCCGTATTCTTCGATCTTGGGGCGCTGGTGGCCGTGGTGTGCATCTTCCACCGCCAGCGGATGCAGGCCGAATTCCACCTGCATCTCTGCGAGTTCCTCCGGGTCGGGGTTGGACAAGGCGACCCAGACAAAGCATTCGGGACGGCTTACATAGTCGCTGATGTCCCTGGTGGCGATGTCGGCGAGTTTTTTTCCGTCCTGATAGGCGACGCAATTGATCAGCATGAGCGCCTTCCGCTATTGATTGGCGGAATGATAGCAACGCCGTGGCCCGCGTGAGCTAAAATTGCGCGTTTTCGGCCCAAATCATTCACGCCATGCCCAAAATCAGCCGCCGCACCGCCGAGCTCGGAACCGAGAATGCCTTCGTCGTCCTGGCCGAAGTCAACGAGCGCGCGCGCCAGGGCAAGGACATCATTTCGTTCTGCATCGGTCAGCCGGATTTCGCGACCCCCGTCAATGTGCAGGAGGCGGCGATTCGCGCCATTCGCGAGGGCAAGCACGGATATACGCCCTCGGCCGGGATCGACGAGCTGCGCGAGGCCGCGGCGCGCTACATGGGTCGCTTACGCGGGCTGGAGATTCGCCCCGAGGACGTCGTGGTGGGCGCCGGCGCAAAGCCTTTCATCGCCTACGCGATACTCTCGGTGACCGATTACGGCATAGGCGACGAGGTGATTTACCCCAACCCGGGATTCCCGATCTACGAGTCGCAGATCCAGGCCTGCGGGGCGGTGCCGGTGCCGCTGCCGCTGCGCGAGGCGCGCGACTTTGCCTTCGATCCCGCCGACCTCGAGGCGCGGATCACGCCGCGCACCCGGCTACTGATCCTCAACTCGCCGCACAATCCCACCGGCGGCATTCTGTCGACCGGGGATTTGGAGGACATTGCGGCGATCCTGCGCCGTCATCCGGATGTCTGGATCTATGCCGACGAGATCTATTCGCGCTTGGTCTACGAGGAGGCATTTGCGTCGATCGCATCATTGCCGGGGATGGTCGAGCGCACGATCATCTCCGACGGCGCCTCGAAGACCTGGGCGATGACGGGCTGGCGCATCGGCTTCATGTCCAACCCCATTCTCGCGCCGCAGTTCGTGCGCTGGGTGACGAACACGGATTCCTGTGCATCGCAGATCAGTCAGTGGGCGGTCGTGGAAGCGATCCAGGGGCCGCAGGACGACGCCGAGGCGATGCGGCGCTCCTTTCTCGAGCGCCGCGACCTGATCGTGGGACTGCTCAATCGCGTGCCCGGTGTGGGCTGCAGGACGCCGGGTGGTGCGTTCTACGCGTGGCCCAACGTCACGGATGCCTGCCGCATGATCGGTGCGGCCGATTCCGAGGAATTCCGCAAGCAACTGCTCAACGAGGCGGGCGTGGCTGTTCTGGCCGACATCCATTTCGGCGCCCGTGTGGCCGGAGAGGGCCAGCACATCCGCTTCTCCTATGCGGCATCGCGCGAGGCCATCGAGGCCGGCATCGCACGCATGGCAGATTTCATACGCCGGAACACGGTGCGGGTGGCGTGAAGCCCCCAAAGCGCTCATGACCTGGAAGCCCAGCGTGACGGTTGCAGCGGTGATGGAGCGCGACGGCCGGTTTCTCCTCGTCGAGGATTATCTGGCCGGCATGCGCTATCCGCTCGAACTGATCACGCATTTCGCGTAGGCGGCAATGGACGCCGAAAAAATCGTGGTGGGCATGTCCGGCGGGGTGGACTCGTCGGTGGCTGCGCTGCTGCTCCGCCGCGCCGGTTTCGAGGTCGTCGGCCTGTTCATGAAAAACTGGGAGGACGACGACGATGATGAGTACTGCTCCACCCGCCAGGACCTGATCGACTGCGCCGCGGTCGCGGACGTCATCGGCATCGATCTCGAAGTGGTGAACTTCGCCGCCGAGTACAAGGACCGCGTGTTCGCCGAGTTCCTGCGCGAATACTCCGCGGGCCGCACGCCCAACCCCGACGTGCTGTGCAATGCGGAGATCAAGTTCCGCGCGTTCCTCGACCATGCAGTGGCGCTCGGCGCCCGGCGCATCGCCACAGGACATTACGCGCAGGTACGCCGGGCGGACGGCCGCTTCGAGCTCTTGAAGGCCGGGGACGGGTCCAAGGACCAGAGCTATTTTCTGCACCGCCTCAACCAGGGGCAGCTCGCGCGCACGATGTTCCCCCTTGGCCGGCTGCAGAAGACCGAAGTGCGGCGTACTGCGAAAGAGGCGGGGCTGCCCAATTTCGCCAAGCGCGATTCCACGGGCATCTGCTTTATCGGCGAGCGGCCGTTCCGCGAGTTCCTGAACCGCTATCTGCCGCGCCGGCCCGGAGCCATGCGCACGCCGGAGGGCCGGATGGTCGGCGAGCACATCGGGCTTTCCTTCTACACGATCGGGCAGCGCAAGGGCATCGGCCTGGGCGGGGTGAAGGGCGCGGCCGAGGACGCGTGGTACGTCGCCGCAAAGGACATGGAAAAGAACGAGCTCGTCGTGGTGCAGGGGCACGATCACCCGCTGCTGCTCAGGCGCGCGCTGGAAGCACGCGATGCTGCCTGGGTAAGCGGCGAGCCGCCGGGCACGGATAGCGAATACGGCGCCAAGACGCGCTACCGCCAGGCGGACGCCGAATGCCGTATCGCGCGCATCACGCGGGAGGCGCTCGAGGTCGAGTTCGACGCGCCGCAGTGGGCGGTCACGCCGGGGCAGTCGGTGGTGCTGTATCGGGGCGAGGTGTGCCTGGGCGGCGGCGTAATACAGTAGGGCGGGATTCCTATCCCGCCGACGCTTGGCGCTAAGTTCGGCGGCGTGCTAAACATTGCGCTCGGTGGAGCGCATCCGTTTCAACCAGAACTCCCACGGTTTCGATAGCGATAAGTCGCCTTCGATGAACGGGGCGGCGGCGGCCGATTCCTCGGGGGTGAGGAAATTCACCTCGCCGAGCTGCATCGACTGGAGCTGAAGCCGGGCGTTCATCTCGGTATAGATCGCGCGATAGACCACCTGTTTCAACGTGCCGCCGACCGCCGTGCTGCCGTGCCCACGCATGAGCACGACCGGGGCATCCCCGAGCGATCCGGCGAGCGACGCGCCGAGGGATGCTGATCGGATCAGCAGGTCGGTCGCCGGACCGGCGACGTTGCGGATCTCGAACACCGGGATGTCAGCCAGGCCGAGGAACGCGCTCACGTGCCAGATCGGTCGCAGGGGCACCCCGGTTACGCCGAAAGGGATGACCGCGGGGGAATGGCTGTGCACCACCGCCATCACGTCGGGGCGGGCACGGTAGATTTCGCTGTGGATGAAACGCTCCAGCGTCAGCCGGCCGCCGCTCGCGTCGGCCGCATTCGCGTCCAGATCGAGCACCATGATGTCGGCTGCGGTGACGGCAACCGGGGTCCGGTGCTGCGAGATGAGGAAGCGTTGCGGATTCCTGTCGTGGCGCGCGCTGACGTGGCCGTAACCGTCGAGCACGCCCTCGTTCGCGAGTATACGGTTGGCGAGCACCAGGTCTTCAATCAACGCCGGGTCCGGAGCGCTCTCGGGCTTCGCCATGGTCACCAGAAAGAAGGTTGGGTCGGGGCAGATTATGAACGAACAGGGGAGACTGTGGGCTGGGGTTCGGCCGGAACTCCGGCCGGCCCCGGCGCCGCTGCGATGCGTAATATTCGGGCAGGCCTGTCCTGCCTTGACAGGGGCGGCTGCGCAGACTAGTTTGACATGGGGGTCGAACAATTCCATGCCGCTCCGGGCGGCACAACACCCAGGGAGAATCGGATGAACAAGCTGCGCACGCCGCTTTTGACCGTCCTGGCGCTGATCTCGGCCCTTGCGGGCTGCGCCGTCCTGGGTCCGCCCCGGGTCGACATCGTCACCGAAGTGCCCGGCCCGCCGGAGGGCCTCGCCTACTATAACGGTCACCTCTACGCGGGCATGGCCGTCAGCGGACAGGTGCTGAAGATCGCCCCGGACACCGGCAGCAAGGAACCGTACGCGACTTTCCCGAGCAAGCCGAAGGCGACGTTTCTGGCGGGCCTCGTGTTCAGCCCTGCGGGCGAGTTGTACGCCGGGGTGATCTCGTTCGATCCCGCCATCTGGAGCGGGGTGTACAAGGTGCCCGCAGGGGGCGGCACACCCGTGCGCTTTGCCGGGCCCATGGCCTTCCCCAATGGGCTTGCCTTCGATGCGCGCGGCAATCTCTACGTGTCGTCCTCGAGCGACGGCAGGATCTATCGCGCCGACCCGGGCGGCAAACTCGAGGTGTTCAGCGACGCGGAAGCGTTGAAAAGCCACCATCCCCACGGGCCGTTCAAGATCGGCGTGAACGGTCTCGCCTTCGACAAGTCGGGCAACCTCTACATCTCGAACACCGACGACGGCACGATCATGCGGATGGCGCTCGCGCCGCAAGGCCGGACGGGCGCCATCACGGAACTCGCGAAGGGGCTGGAAGGCGCCGACGGCATCGAATTCGACGACCGCGGCAATCTCTACATCGCGCTGAACCGGCAGGACAGGGTCGTCGTCATGACGCCCGACGGCCGGGTGAGCGAGGTCGCCTCGGGGCCGCAGATCAAGTATCCCTCGACCGTGATCCCGGTGGGCGACAAGGCCTATATCGCCAACTTCAACAATGCCACCCGCACGCCGCCCTTCACCATCGCGGTGGTGCCCGGCCGGCGCAATTAATTAATGATCCCGCTCGAAATCTTGCTCATCTCCTGGGGAGGAGGGGCTTCCAATGTACATAGATGCACCCCTCAGAGATGCCATCACGCCCTCGCTCCCCGCACAACGGCCCGCCGATCATGGCTGCCAGGCGGATTGGTTTCCCGGCAAACTCCGCGCCTGGCGCGGCCTTCATGGCAGGTTGGCGCGGCTGCGCCGCGCTCAGTCCTTGTAGGCTTCGAATCCGATCCAGAGCTTGATCTCGTCGCTGAAAAACTGAAGCCCGTATTTGATCCCGAACTCCGAGCGCTTGAACGATCCCGCCGCGGATCCGCCGCACATTTCCTTTTTGCTCACCGGGTGCTGTCCGCAGCGCCAGGTCTGGATCTGTAACGTGACCGGCTTGGAGACGCCGAGCAAAGTCAGGTTTCCCGCGATTATTGCCGGATTGTCGCCGCTGAATTTCACATTAGTGGACTTGAACGTCATGGTCGGAAATTCGACCACATTGAAAAAATCCGCCGTCTGCAAGTGCTCGTCGCGAGTGCGCGGACGGTTGCCCCGCTCGCGGTCCCCGGTGTTGACAGAGGCCATCTGCACCGTGATTTCAAGCGAGCCCGTCTTGGCGGCGCGGTCAATGGTGAATGTGCCGCCGGTCTTGTCGAAGCGACCGCGGATATTGGAATATCCAAAATGGTTCACTTCAAAATGTGGAAACGTATGGTAAGGGTCCATGGTATAGGACTGCGGCGCAGCCAATGCGGCAAGCGGCAGCGCAGCGGCGATCAGTCCACCCAGAAGTTTCGACATCGGATGTCCCCCTTGTAAGGCGAAAGAACCGACCTTGCGTCCTTCTACGGGATGCTAGGCATCGATGAAAGCGATTATCGCAACCGCAAGGGCTCTGAAGCGAAAACGGGCCGCGTCCAAGAACCCTTGCGGAGCTTAGGATTTCGGCCTTTCCGGCTTCAGTCCTTGTACGCCTCGAACCCGATCCACAGCTTGATCTCGTCGCTCAAAGCGGGAACGCCGTATTTCATGCCGAATTCCGTGCGCTTGAACACGCCGGTGGCGGACCCCCCGCACATTTCCTTTTTGTTCACCGGGTGCGCTCCGCAGCGCCAGCTCTCGATCTGCAACGTGAGCGGCTTGCTCACGCCGATCATGGTGAGCAGCCCGTCCACCTGCGCCGGGTTGTCGCCGCTGAATTTGACGCCAGTGGACTTGAACGTCATGGCCGGATACTCTGCTACGTTAAAAAAATCGGCCGTGCGCAGGTGCTCGTCACGGGTGCGCGGACGGCTGCCGCGTTCGTTGTCGCCCGTCGTGACCGACGCGGTCTGCACCGTGATTTCAAGCGAGCCCGTCTTGGCGGCGCGGTCGATGGTGAATTTGCCGACGCTCTTGTCGAAGCGCCCGCGGATACTGCTATATCCAAAATGGCTCACTTCAAAATGCGGAAACGTATGGTAAGGGTCCGTGGTATAGGACTCCGGGGCCGCCATTGCGGCAAGCGGCAGCGCGGTGGCGATCAAGCCGACTGTAAGTCTTGACATCGCTCCTCCTCTGGATCAGGGAATGAAAAAACTAAGCTGACGTTGCGCCGCCGGAGTGCCAGGCAAGATAACAAGCGACACCCGCCACTAGCAAGCCATAGAGGGACAGCAGGACGGCCTGCACCCAGACAGGCGCTTTCTTTGGGGTGGGCAGCAGCGTGGCAAGGGGAATGAATGCGAGCACGAGCACCGAATACCAGGGCACCTTGGCGAGTATCATGCCACCCGCGCTGATCAGGCCGGCGACGAGGGTGGCCGACAGCATGAAGGTTGCGCCTGCGACATATTTTTTTCCGGTGATCATCTGCACCAGCAGGAACGCGCCGGCTCCGGCCCCGAGGGCGATGCCGTAAAGGAAGTAGGTGACCGAGGCCCCGAAGATTGCGGTGATGCCTGCTCCCAGCCCGGAGGCGAGGCCTGCGGCGCCGGCGCGCACGGGATCCTCTGCGATCAGCATCCCGGTGCCGACCAGCCACGCGACCGAAAAGGCTATCGTGCCGCCGAGCAACCACGCCTCGGCCGCTTCCTTCTGCTGCAGCAGGGGCCAGAAAACCCAGAGCGCGGCGGCGGCGCCGGCCAGCGCCAGCACCACCGCGCCGATGCGCGTCGGCTTGAACGCGAAGTCCGCGAGGACCCCGATCACCGGGGCGGCAAGACTGAGGAAGAAGATTTTGTCCGCGAGAACCCCGATCACCGGGGCGGCAAGACCGAGGAGGAAGATCTTTCGCGTCGCCGTCAGCGGGGAGAACGTGAACCCGGCGACGAAATAGACGGCGGTGGCAAGCGCGGCCACCAGTGCCAGTCCGCCGAGGCGAACGCGGTGGAGGATCAGGACGACAATGAGCGCAACGACGAACGGCGCAATGCCGCCCTGCACAGCCGGATGATTGAACAAGTCTTCCACTAGCGTCGTTCCTGGAATTCGTGCTTAGGTACGTGCCGGACGTTTACGCGCCGGAACGACCTTCGAATTTAGGACTAATTAAAACTAGTATAGAACATTCGATTTCCGGGAAATTTCCATGCCCGCCATTCGGGCGGCAAACAGGCGATTCTGTCCGAATATTCCGTTATTCGCACGGGACGGTGTCGATGAAAGACTGGCGCTCGGCGAGCTTGGCCTCGAGGCGCACCAGGTTCGGGTGGCTGTCGCGCCATTCGGCAAGCGGCGTGTCGAACATGGTCAGCGCCATGGTGGGACGGTGTCGCGTGGTAAAATGGATTTCCGAAAACAGTGCCGCGCCGAAATGCCGAATTCAGCCCTCACGGCGATTTCTCCCCTCGACGGCCGCTACGCCGGGCAGCTCGAGCCCCTGCGCACATACTTCAGCGAGTTCGGCCTGATCCGTTATCGGGTCCGCGTCGAAATCGAATGGCTGATTGCGCTCGCCGCGAACGCGCACCTGCGCGAAATCGGGCCGTTTTCCGATGCGACCGTGGCCGAGTTGCGCCGGCTCGCGGCGGATTTCTCCGCGGGCAATGGCGAGCGCGTGAAGGCGATCGAAGCCGAGACCAATCATGACGTCAAGGCGATCGAGTACTGGCTGAAGGAAAGCGCCAGGAGCAATCCTGAAGTGCAGAAGGCGTCCGAGTTTATCCATTTCGCCTGCACCTCGGAAGACATCAATAACCTCGCGTATGCCCTCGCGCTCGACGGATGCCGCCGCGCGGTGCTGCTGCCCGCCCTGGAGCGGATCATCGACAGCCTGGCGGCGATGGCGCACGATCTTGCGGAATTGCCGATGCTCTCCCGCACCCATGGGCAGCCGGCCACGCCCACGACGCTGGGCAAGGAGATCGCCAATTTCGTTTTCCGGTTGCGCCGCGCGCGTTCAGGCGTCGGGGGAGTGCGCCTGCTGGGCAAGAGCAACGGTGCCGTGGGCAATTACAACGCGCACCTCGCGGCCTATCCCGGCTTCGACTGGGAGAGCTTTGCGCGGCGGTTCGTCGAATCGCTGGGACTGGAATTCAACCCGTACACCACGCAGATCGAGCCGCACGACAGCCTGGCGGAGTTCTTCGACGCGGTGGCGCGGACCAACACCGTACTGCTCGATCTTGACCGGGACCTCTGGGGCTACGTGTCCCTGGGCTATTTCCGTCAACGGGTGAAGGAAGGCGAAGTCGGCTCCTCCACCATGCCGCACAAGGTCAACCCGATCGAGTTCGAGAATTCGGAGGGGAACCTCGGGGTGGCCAACTCGCTGCTGCGGCACCTCGCCGACAAGCTGCCGGTCTCGCGCTGGCAGCGCGACCTGTCGGACTCGACCGCGCTGCGCAACGTGGGTGTGGCGCTCGGCCATTCGCTGCTTGCCTGGCGCTCATGCCTGCGAGGCCTGGATGGGCTTGAGGCGGACCCGAAGCGGCTTGCCGACGATCTGGAGGCGAACTGGGAAGTGCTCGCCGAGCCGGTCCAGACGCTCATGCGCCGATACGGCGTGCCGAACGCGTACGAACAGTTGAAGGCGCTGACGCGGGGCAAGGGCATCACGCGCGAAGGCCTGGCGGAGTTCGTCCGGGGACTGGCGATTCCGGAGTCGGAAAAGCTCCGGCTCCTGGAACTCACGCCCGCAACCTACATCGGCAAAGCCGCAGAACTGGCGAAACGCGTCTGAGTTCGCGAGCAGCTACTTCGGTTCGTCTGGCAAGGGGGGCAGGGCACGCAGGTAGGCAACCACCGCCGCGAGGTCCTCGGGCGTGAGCTGGCTGGTCGTGTTGCGGATCACTTCGCCCATGGTTTCCGCGGCAACGTCGCCGTCCGGCGTGAGGCCGGTCTGCAGGAACTCCTTCAATTCCGCGTCGTCCCATTTCTTGAGCTTGGTTGGCGTCAGATTCGGGACCCCCTTGCCGGCGGGTCCTGTTTTCGATCCGGCGAGCCGTCGGTCGCGGTTCGGGCCGCCAAGGAAGTTGCGCGGGGTGTGGCATTCGCCGCAATGCCCGAGAGCCTCGACGAGGTAAGCGCCGCGATTGACGACCGGCGTGCGCTGGTTATCTCTAGTGCTTGGGCCGGGTGTGAAGAAGAGCCATTTCCAGCCCGTGACCAGGATGCGCAAGCCGAACGGAAAGCGCAGATCATGCGCCTGATTGGCCCGGCTGCTCTGCGGAAGCGCTCGCAGGTAGGCCCAGAGGTCGCGCAGATCGCTGTCGGAAATCTTGGTGAACGACGGGTACGGGAAGGCGGGAAAGTAATGGGCGCCGTCGGGTCGCTCGCCCAGGCGCATCGCGCGCATGAAGTCGGCTTCGCTCCAGCGCCCGAGCCCTGCTTCGGGATGCGGCGTGATATTCGGCCCGTAGAACGTTCCGAACGGCGTCTTGAGCGCGCGGCCGCCTGCGTAAGCTACCGCGTCCTTCCTGTCTTCCGTGTGGCAGGCAAGGCAGCCCCCGGCTTTGATGAGGTATTGCCCGCGCTTCGCGGCGTCCTGTGCACCGGCGCTCCCGGCCGCGGCGCCGAACAGGAGGGCAAGCGCGCACGCACGCAGCACAGCTGATTTGCTGCCCATCAGGCAGGTGGCCTCATTCAAGCGAAAGCCCCGCCGCAGCGGGGCTTGTTCGGACAGCCGGAGCCGTTACCGCTTCTCGCGGAACTTCTCGTGGCAGCCCCCGCAGGACTTGCCGACGTCGGCAAGTTGTGCCTTGACGGCCGCTTCATTACCCCCTTTGACAGCGGCGACGAGCTTTCCGACTTCGCCCTGCAGCTTGTCCTGCGCCGCTTTGAAACCGGCTGTGTCCTTCCAGATTTCGGGCAGGGCGGCGCTCTTCTCGCCCTGGGTGCTGGCGGCGAAGCCGTCCCAAGGCAGCTTGGCCAACACCTCGAGATAACCCGCATTGCGCGCAACGATGTTCGCGTCGTACGGAACCTTGCCCTGAGCCATGCCCCCCAGCGGACCCCAGTACTTGCCCTGCAACGTCATCGCCGCCTGGCGCTGTTTGACCATGGTCTCGGGCTTGACCTGCGCGACGGCGCCGAGGGAATACCCCGCACCCAGCGCCAGCGCCAGGCCGGTTGCAAGAAGCTTCTTGTTCATTCGGTTCTCCTATGTCTACGTATGAGTTTGGAAGGTGAGCGCAATGCATACGGCAGTCGCCGCATGGGAGCGATAACAGTCCCCGGCGGCGGTTTATTCCAGCTATCCGCCAGCGGATTCCACCTATCCGACCGCGGGGTTGCCGAACAAAAATTCTACCAAACTTTGCCTAGACCACCGCTTCTTCCTTGCGGTCCCGCACCGGCTTGACCATGTCTTCGCGCCTGACGCCGAGCCAGCGCACGATGGGCGCCATGACCAGCACCGAGGAGTAGATCCCGAACAGGATGCCTATGGTGAGCGCCAGGGCGAAATAGTGCAGCGCCGCGCCGCCG
>Ga0209343_10009932_pt1 | contig 10914 bp, 10 predicted proteins | sample RifCSPlowO2_02_FD_184026 | JGI IMG/M metagenome (GOLD analysis project Ga0209343, IMG submission 184026) | Groundwater microbial communities from Rifle, Colorado - Rifle CSP2_plank lowO2_0.2 (SPAdes) (version 2) | ecosystem: Environmental > Aquatic > Deep subsurface > Groundwater | place...
CAGCCGGACAACCAGCCGCACGAGGTGCACATCAGCACCGGCGCATAACCGCGCCGGTTGATGAACAGCAGGCTCTGCTCGCGGCGCGCGATGCGCAGCTCGATCTCGCGCAGCAGATTTTCGCTGATGCCGTGATGCATCACCGTCTGGTTGATGTTGATGCAGCGCACCGTCGGCAGGCGCGCCTCGGCGAGCGCGCGTCCGGTCAGCCTGAGCATCCGGTAGCGCCCGCTCTGCGCGTTGTAATAACTCTCCAGCGATGGCGTCGCCGAGCCCAGCACAATCGGCACGCCGCGCTGGCTGGCGCGAAAAATCGCCACATCGCGCGCCGAATAGCGCAGCCCATCCTGCTGCTTGAATGAACTATCGTGTTCTTCGTCCACAATAATCAGCGCAAGCTTCGGTAATTCGGCAAACACCGCCAGCCGCGTGCCAAGCACGATCTGCGCGACCCCGAATTGTGCCTGCTGCCAGTTGTGCAACCGCTCGCCTTCCGACAATCCGCTGTGCAGACTGACCAGATTCACCTCGGGAAAACGGCTGCGGAAATAATTTTCCAGTTGCGGCGTGAGATTGATCTCCGGCACCAGCAACAACACCTGTCCGCCGCGCTGCAGCACATCGTGCATCAAGTGCACATACACCTCGGTCTTGCCGCTGCCAGTGATGCCGTGCAGCATGAAGCAGGCATAGCCGCAGGCTTGCGTGACCGCATCCACCGCGAGCTGCTGTTCGCTGGTGAGGATGTGCGCGTTATCGAAGGTATGTTGCGCAATGTCCCCTCCCCCTTGCAGGGGGAGGGCTAGGGAGGGGGTAGAAGCGTAATGCTCAACCCACCCCTCAGCCACCAACGTATTCAACTGCGCCCCCGCCGTCGCCGACAGACTTTTGAGCTGCGCCCGATTGCACGGTTGCTCCGCCAGCTTCGCCAGAATGCGCCGCTGCACCACCTTGCGTTTCGGAAAAGTATCGAGATCGAGTGCCGTACCGCTTGCGCTCAAGCGATAACTCAAGTTTGGTTTGCTGATGACCGGCTTATCGGAACGCAAGCGCGTGGGCAACGCGGACAGTACCGTCTGCCCGATAGGATAACGGTAGTAATCGCTGCAAAAGCGCAGCAGGTCTAGCAATTCCGCCGACAGCGGCACGCTGTCGTGCAGCACCTGCGTCACCGGCTTGACACGCTCCGGCGCCAACTCCGTCACGGCAACGCACTCCATCACCACCCCGACCATTTGCCTGCGCCCGAACGGCACGATCACGCGCTGTCCTATCGCAACCGCAATACCTTCCGCCACCGTGTAATCGAACAGGGTGGGCAGCGGTACATCGAGGGCAACGCGGATGATGGGCATATTTGTTCAGACGATAAACGTCACGATTGTCGCAGAAATTACTATGTTCGCCATAAACCCGTACGGTATTATGTGTGACGAACTTCGCAGCTTAACTTCAACATGGCTAGTTATTGGGGGTAAAAACGTGAATGAAGAACTTCAAAAATCGATTGCTTTTAATTTGTTGTCTGCACTTTCGGCTGAGGATGTCGGGCGCGTTATTGCAGATGAAAATTTAAAGTTCTGGTTCGATGCCCCTGAAAACTGGAAACCATATGGAGATCGCCCCAAAAATTGGGATACGGTCGGAAACCAACAAACCAATCCCGTGGGGGCAATGGTCGAGCTCATTACCAACGGCCTTGACTCCATCCTGTTGCGCAAAGCGCGCGAGAGTGGCATCAAAGACTTTCGTTCACCTGAAGCGCCTCACTCGATGTTTGAAGCCGTAAAGAAATTTTTCCCTCATGTCATCGAAGGGAAGATTGCCAATCTCGAACCATCCGAAAGAACTAAACTCGCCGAGAAGTGCGTGATTATCGGAGTTAAGCGCGCCGACCGCAGACGAGGGTGCCCAACTTATACGTTAATTGACTCTGGCGATGGTCAACTGCCGCAAAAATTTCCGGAAACATTTCTTTCACTCAGTGTGCGCAACAAAGAGGGTATTCCTTTTGTTCAGGGCAAATTCAACATGGGTAGCACAGGTAGCCTGAGGTTTTGTACACGTTCAGATATTCGTTTAGGGCATTACAAGTTAATCATATCGCGCCGACCAGAGCATGAATACTGGGGGTGGACATTAATTCGCGTTCGCAGGCCGCGCGAAGATGATGGAGAAATGTTGCCGGTAGCAGAATACTTTTGTCCGGATGGGAAAATTCCAAGGTTTCGCGCCGAAGAAATTCGTGCGTTTGGTCATGAATCCATCGGTATCGTTCGCGAAGGTTCAATCATCCGTCTTTATGAGTATGACATTGGGAAACGAGCTCACGATGTTGATATCGGGTTATATGATGCCCTGACGGTGAGCCTAATCGATTGCGCTCTTCCAGTGCGGATTTATGATTTTGATGCCGCCCCTACGCAAGGTAAAGGCGAGTTGCGCAGCGAAGGTATTGCCGCTCGAACTTTCGGCGGCATGAACGTTGTGCTGGGTGCGGATATGACGGAATCCAGCAGTGATGACCGCTCTCCGAGTTCAAGCAAGGAGAAAACAGAATGGGTTCACATGGTTCTGGAAGAAAAACATGATGAGCTTGGGCACATTAAAATCGTGGCGACTGCCGTTACAATATTAAAACCATTTCTGTCAAAACAGCCAGCCAGAATTTTTTATACCGTTAACGGGCAAACTCATGCCATTGAGCGTGCCAGCTTTCTCAATACCCGTGTCGGATTGGGCGATTTGCGCAACCATATACTCATAAATGTGATATGTGATGCAATGGATCGCACCGCGCTTTCGACCATCTTCATGCCGGATCGCGAGCGTAAGGCTGACACTAATCTCGCTCGAATGCTTGAGGATATTGTTATCAAAGCCCTCAAGGAAGATGATCGCCTTCGCGCATACGCCGCCGAAATCAGAATGCGCCGCGCAACAGAATATGTAGAGGATACCGAGGAGACAAAAGATTTCTTGGCGGAGTTGGCGAAAATTGATCCCGCAATAAAGGACCTGTTTGGTTTGGGCACATTCTTGCCGGAAATTACCAGCAAACCCGGGGACTCGGAACCATTCATAGGGAAAAAATTTCCAACTTTTTTAAAACCGCTGAATTTGCGCCAAGAAAATGGCTTGTATATCAAAGAAGTCCCGATAAATGCCTCTCGCCGTATCGAATGCGGCACAGATGCTGAAAACGAATATTTGACGCGTGTGGACAGCCCCGGTGAAACATGGTGCTCACTACCGTCCACGCAAATGCCGCACAGCGTTAAGCTGAGGAACGGCACGGCCACATTTTTCAGCGAGCGCAACAGAGAATGGAATCCATCATGGCAGTAGAAAAATGGACAAGGGAACAAACCATTGTTGCATTAAATCTTTATTGCAAAATTCCATTCAACAGAGTTAGTTCTAACCATCCCGATATAATTCGCATTGCTAAAATTATTGGCAGAACTCCAAACTCCGTAAAAATGAAAATCGGAAATTTTGGAAGTTTTGACCCTGAATTGAAAAAAAGAGGAATTGTAGGTTTAGGAAACACGAGCAAATTAGACGAAATAGTTTGGAATGAATTTAATCAGGATTGGGAAAACCTTGCTTATGAAAGTGAGTTGCTGCTTTCAAATTTTACAAATGAGCCAATAGAAAAATTCGCGCAAATAAATACTGAGGACTTGCCTTTAGGAAAAGAGAGGGAAGCTATAGTTAGGACAAGAGTAAATCAAAATTTTTTTCGCTCAACAATTCTTTCTTCATATAACCTGAAATGCTGCATTACAGGCTTATCAATTACTGAATTCCTAGTTGCAAGCCATATTATTCCTTGGGCAAAAGATAATAAAAACAGATTAAATCCGCATAACGGTTTATGCCTAAATTCTATTCATGACAAGGCATTCGATAAGGGTTTCCTTACGATTACTCACGATTTCAAAATCAAGATTTCAAGATTCTTATCTGACTACAAAAAAGAAAATGCCGTAAGTGATTTCTTTTTAAAATACGATAATCGGCCAATCTTGCTACCCGATAAATTTCTTCCACACAAAGAATTTCTGGACTATCACCATCAGAATATTTTTAAGGGGTGAAATATCCCGCAAAATATTTTTAGTAGCGCCGGAGGAATGACTCACGGTCTTATCAAGGCCGGATTTCATGTGCTCGCGGGAATTAACAATGAACCTTCGTGCGAAGCTACATATGCACAAAATAGTAATCACGATAAAACTTCTCCGGTTTTTCTTTGCAAAAATATATTTCCTTCATCGTCGGCTCACCCCTCCGGACAACAGCATGAAATCGCCGAATCATTGCGCAGCTTACTGACTAATTATCGAAAACGCACCGGATTGCGGCGCCTGAGAATAGTTTTTGCCATATGCGCGCCATGCCAACCGTTTACGAAAATTTCACGGATTGAGATGTCCGAGAAGCGTCAATTCAAACGACACAATGACTCAAATTTATTGCTTACAACACTCGACCTGATTAACGAATTTCGACCGGATGCGATAATCTGTGAAAATGTCGAGGGGATTATTGGGGATGATCAGAATTCGGTTCTTGGCACGTTCAAACACCAACTCCGCAAAGCAGGCTATATTTTCGATGCGAAAATTATAAATGCCGCACGCTTCGGCATCCCACAAAGCCGACGTAGAACAATCGGGTTAGGCTTTGATGTAAAGAAATATGGCGAAGACTTGGAAATATTGGAAGCTGATCCAGCTATCAAGCAATACGTTACGGTTCGAGAAACCATTGGTAGCCTTCCGCCAGTCGCAGCAGGAGAGTCACACCCTTCAATTCCGAACCATCGTGCACGTGCTTTGAATGACCTAAATTTGAAACGTATTTCGTGTGCGTGTCCGGGAGAGAGCAATCTATATCTTCACAATACACCTTATGGGGATTTATCTTTGGAGTGCCATAAGCGTCTTAAAACAAAATCTGGCCATCAATCGTTTTCGGATACATATACCCGCATGAGCGGTGATACTGTTGCGCCAACCATAACCACCAAATGTATATCTATAACAAATGGGCGGTTTGGGCACTATGACACATCTCAGAATAGAGGACTTACACCGCGTGAAGCTGCATTACTTCAAACATTTCCGGCAGATTACGCTTTCTATCCAGAGGACAATATATCGCTATCTGCAACTTTGGTCGGAAATGCCGTCCCACCAAAACTGGCTGAGTTTTTTGGCGGGGAAATTATTGAAAGGCTGACCAGAAAATAAACGCTGCGATTGTCGCAGAAAGGCAAAAGCCGCAGGAGATACCTGCGGCTTTTTTTAACCTTTGAAGAATGATGGGGCCATGCCCGCGAATATCCTTGTCGCGGGCATGGCCCGCTCCTACATCGGGTTTCGGGTTAGGGGCTTTTAGTGGTATTTGCGGCTCAGTTCATGCACCGCTGCCGTAGCCGTAGCTGCTGAGCACTTTTTCCACTTCGGTCTGTTTCTGGCGTAGCAATCTGGCTTTTGGATTATCTTGCATTTCTGCACCCTCACCCCGTACCCTCACCCCGTACCCTCACCCTAGCCCTCTCCCTGAGGGAGAGGGTAACGGCGCAAGCTTCTCCAGTGCCGCAGCCACCGCTTTACAAGCCGCGATCAAATCGGTGACGAGGCGCTGGTCCACATTGAGATCGCCCTCGTATTCGCCGAGATTGCGCACCTCATGGCATTTCGCCAGCACGCGCCACACCTCCGGCCCCAGGCCCAGCGTATGCGGCAATACCTGAAACACGATGTAGCGGTTGCCTGCCCGGTAGCCGTGCCAGCGCAGAGCCGCCAGACACAACGCATGCGCCGCGTTATAGGCGAGATCGAAACGCCCTTCGAGCGACAAACCGGCATTGCCCGCATCCTGCAAACGCGCCAGGCCGGAGCGCTTCAAACCAGTGAACTCGGCAGCATCCGGCGCTTCCGCAGAAAGCGATTTGCCGGGGCCGCACAGACTAGAGAGTGGCGAGTTCATCTTCCCCTCCGATCAACCACACCTTGGGCTGCGCCAGCACCCGCATCACAAAGGCATTCTTTTGCTTGATGCGCCGCGCCAGCTCCTGCCGGGTATAAATGCTGGGGTTCACCGTGCGCCCCAGTCGCGTAGCCGCCTCTTCCAGCGCGCCGAACAGGTCGGCATAGCTCAGGCTATCGCTCACCACCATCAGGTCAATGTCGCTCCCCGCCGTATCGCTGCGCTTGGCCACCGAGCCAAATACGAATGCCGCCGCGATACTTTCCGCGAACGGCAGCAAGACTTCGCGCAGCGGCTCCGCCAGCCCGACCGTCTTCTGCACAATGCCGCACAGCTCGGCGAACACCGGCGATTGCGGATTCGCCTGATAATGCTTCTGGTTGCCCACCCGCGACACCGTCACCAGCCCGCTTTGCGCCAGCAGCGCCAGCTCGCGCTGCACCGCCCCGGAACCGCCGCCGGCCAGTCCGATCAGCTCGGTGGCAAAAAAACTGCGCTCCGGCTGCCCGAACAGAAACGCCAGCACGCGCTGCTGCGTGTTGGAAAACAGCGCGGCAGCCAAGCTGGTGCGCGGCGCGGCGGAAGTGATTTTGGATTTCATACCCATATTGGGCATCTTACTACCCATTTTGGGCATGTTCAAGCTGCTGCTCCGGCAAGTCGAGGTCGTGAACGCGAATCTGCGCCGTCATCAACTGGTGCAGCAGGGTGCGGAAGAGGTCGGTGAGCATTTCTTTCCGTCGCACGTGTATTTCGCTCTTTGCATCCAGCGCCGTGAAGCACTGCGCAATCTCCACCTCCTCGTCCCTCGTCGCTGGAACAACAATATCTATGGCTTCAAAGGCTCCCTTGCTAAGAATCGGCACTGGCCCAAAGGTTGCAAAGCCGCGCCAGTATTCTGAGAAGTGGTTCAGGAGATAGTCAATGAAAGTTGGGGCGTGCTTCTCGTTGCAGATTATCGAATTTATCTGCTGGTTGGTTGCGGAATCAGCTTTCGAAGTCATATTCGTAACTGAGTCCGATGATGTCCGGTTCTACATCTTTCAAGCCGAGCCGCTTGGCGCTGATCGCTTCCACCAAGGCTGACAGGCGGTCATCGTCGAGGTCGCGCTGGCCGTGAGTGGTGGCGTTGAAATCCACGCGATCAATAATGCCCTTGAGCAGCGGATTGGCGTCGGCGATAGCGCGCAGGTGGGTGGTGAGGGTTACGCCGATTTTGTCCGACAGCGTGCGGATCACCGACCACACTGCATCATCGGCCTGCTTGGGTTCCAGCGGCAGGTAGAAGCGCACCAGTTTCTTGTCGCGCTTGACCAGCTTGAACGCTTTTTCCCGCGAGCCAACTTCCTGCGCGATGCGGTTCAATTCATCGTCGAACACATCGCACAGACGTTTGGTGAAAATAAGGGGAAGGATGAAGTCCTTGTACTTTCCGGCATCCTTCGCGCCGCGTATGGAACAGGCAGCGTCCCATATCCAGGATTCGAGGGATTTGTTGCTGTCTTGCTGCGCCATTAAGAATCCTCGAATTTTATTATTGTGCGGTGACACTCAGCGCGGGATTATTCGCGAAGAGTCATTCCGGCGCAATCAATTCCACGCTTGGGAAATAACTCCGGTATCGCCTGGCATCGCGCGTCAGCAGCGGGCAACCAAGCACAGCCGCATGCGCGCCAATGAAAAAGTCAGCCAGCACGTTGTTAGCCTTGCCGCCCTGCCGCCGGTATTGCACGAATGCTTTGCCCGCCAGAAACAACGTGGTGCGGGGCAATTCCAATACAGCCAGACCGAGATTTGCTATGGTTTTATCCAGCGCCTCCACTTTGGAAAATGTCAGCGATAGCTCGGCATAGATAATGGAGTTGATGGTCAGCGGATGTACTTTTGATTGCGCGCGTAACTGCGCGATTGACCAGTCTGCCCATTCTGGATCGTCTTCCAGAACGTCGATCAATACGTTGGCATCGACCAGCAGCATTAACTCTTGCCGCGTAGCAGTGCCATCAGGTCATCGGTACGCCATTTGACATCCGCCTTGCCGCGAGCGGCCTCGAAGCGATCCGGCTTGCGGCTGGCGCGTGCGCCGGCTTTGTGGATTACTACATCGCCTTCCCGATTGACGGCGAACTGTACCGAACAACCCGGCGCCATGTTGAGCGCGTCGCGAATCTGCTTTGGAATGGTGACCTGGCCTTTGCTGGTGAGTGTAGTGGTCATGGCAAACCTCGTTTATGTATTACGTGAGCGTGCATTGTAATACCACAAAATAGCACCGGCAAGCGAACGAATTATTCCAATTCCAGATAGAAACGCCGCTAATTTTTACCCAAAACCGTTCGGCCTGAGCTTGTCGAAGGCCAGTATTGGCAAGGTAACTGTGGTTCGACAGGCTCTGATGAAACAACTAAGTATTGACTAAGCACGATAACCCCGTGCTAAGTCACTACTTAACCACGAACGGATTGGATTATTGGTGCTTCTATCTGGAATTGGAATTACATGTCCGCAGCATATGTTATGCCTGAGCCGGAGAAAACAGTCGTTTGAACAATTATGAAACAAAAAACCCCACCAGTTTTGGCGGGGCTTTTTTGATGGTGAAAAGCTTACTCGGCAGCGTTAGCCGGAGCGGCTTCCGGCGCAGGCAGCAGTACCTTCATGCTTAGCTTCATGCGTCCCTTGTCGTCAACTTCCAGCACCTTAACCCTGACGATTTGACCTTCCTTCAGGTGGTCTGACACGGCATTAACACGTTCGTGGGCAATCTGCGAGATGTGCAGCAGGCCGTCTTTGCCAGGCAACACGTTGACCAAGGCGCCAAAGTCAAGCAGCTTGACCACCGGGCCTTCGTAGATCTTGCCGACTTCCACGTCTGCCACGATATCTTCGATGCGTTTTTTGGCCAATTCACCCGCTTCGCCACTAACGCAAGAGATCGTGATGTTACCGGAATCATCTATGTCAATTGTCGTACCAGTTTCTTCGGTCAGTGCACGGATCACCGCTCCGCCCTTGCCGATCACATCACGGATTTTTTCCGGATTGATCTTCATCTTGATCATGCGCGGCGCAAATTCGGAAACCTCGGTACGCGCCTGCGGCATGGCTTGTTTCATCAAGCCGAGAATGTGCATGCGGCCTTCGCGTGCCTGGGTCAACGCGGCCTGCATGATGTCGCGGGTAATGCCGTTGATCTTGATGTCCATTTGCAGCGCGGTCACTCCAGCCTCGGTACCGGCCACTTTGAAGTCCATGTCACCCAGATGATCCTCGTCGCCGAGAATATCGGTCAGCACCGCAAAGCGGTTGCCTTCCTTGATCAGGCCCATCGCGATACCTGCCACATGTGCCTTGAGCGGTACGCCGGCATCCAGCAACGACAGGCAGCCGCCGCATACCGAAGCCATCGAACTGGATCCGTTCGACTCGGTTATTTCCGATACCACGCGGATCGCATAGCCGAAATCCTCTTCGCTGGGCATCACCGCAACCAGCGCGCGTTTGGCCAAACGACCATGGCCGATTTCGCGGCGTTTGGGCGATCCCACTCGGCCAGTCTCGCCAGTCGAATATGGGGGAAAATTATAATGCAGCATGAAACGGTCGTGATATTCGCCTTGCAGCGCGTCCACTTTTTGCGCATCGCGCATACTACCCAGTGTCGCCACCACAATGGCTTGCGTTTCGCCGCGAGTGAACAGCGAAGAGCCGTGGGTGCGCGGCAATATGCCGTTGCGGATGGTAATCGGGCGTACGGTACGGGTGTCGCGGCCATCGATGCGCGGTTCGCCGCTCAGAATTTGCCCGCGCACAATCTTGGCTTCCAGCGCGCTGAATAAATCGTTGATGTGGTTCTTTTGGCTGGCAACGACTTCCGGCGACATTGCCGCCATCACTTTATCGTGAATCGCCGCCACCGCATCGGTGCGCGCCTGCTTGGAATGAATCGCATAAGCCTGTCCAAGTTCAGCTTCGGCTAAACTGGAAATCTGCGCAATCAAGGCTTCATCCTTGGCAGGAGGAGTCCAGTCCCAGGCAGGCGCGCCGACCGCATCGGCCATCTCGTTGATCGCCTGGATCACCACTTGCATCTGCTCGTGGCCAAACATCACAGCGCCCAGCATGATTTCTTCAGACAACTGTTGCGCTTCGGATTCCACCATCTGCACGGCACGCTCGGTTCCGGCAACCACCAGATTCATTTGCGAAGTCAATAATTCCGTAGCGGTCGGGTTGAGTTGATACTGCCCGTTGGCATAACCCACGCGTGCCGCAGCTATCGGGCCGTCGAACGGAATACCGGACAACGCCAGCGCGGCGGACGCGCCGATCATCGCGGGAATATCGGAATCGATCTCGCTATCCGAAGACATTACCGTCGCGACAATTTGCACTTCGTTGTAAAAACCTTCCGGGAATAGCGGGCGCAACGGGCGGTCGATCAGGCGCGAAGTCAGGATTTCCTTTTCGCGCAAAGCACCTTCGCGTTTAAGAAAGCCACCGGGGATCTTGCCTGCGGCGTAAGTTTTTTCAATATAATCCACGGTAAGCGGAAAGAAATCCTGATCAGGCTTGGCATCTTTCCTGCCGACCACCGTGACCAACACCATGGTGTCATCCAGGCTGACCATCACCGCACCGCTCGCTTGACGCGCGATTTCGCCGGTTTCCAGCGTGAGTTGATGATTGCCGAATGATAATGTTTTCTTATAGTGACTCAAGATAGACCTCTCTGTGCGTGAAATGGCGCACATCGCGCCACGTTAAAATGGAACGGATAAAACGACACGGGTCGCATAAGCGACCCGCTGGATTCAAAATTTACTTACGAATTTCCAGGCGTTGAATCAGCGCACGATAGGCAGCATCATCCTTGCTCTTCAGGTAGTCGAGCAGCTTACGGCGGCGACT
>Ga0209343_10009936_pt1 | contig 10912 bp, 8 predicted proteins | sample RifCSPlowO2_02_FD_184026 | JGI IMG/M metagenome (GOLD analysis project Ga0209343, IMG submission 184026) | Groundwater microbial communities from Rifle, Colorado - Rifle CSP2_plank lowO2_0.2 (SPAdes) (version 2) | ecosystem: Environmental > Aquatic > Deep subsurface > Groundwater | place: Rifle...
TTCCAAATAATTATGACTTGCTGCATTACATTGAAATTCTAACGGTATAGATGGTTGTGAGATTATAGCTTCATTCATAGGTCTTGATAGATTTACAATAGGAACTCTTAATACTGAAACAATCCTTTTACTAATATTAAGATTACCTGCTTCATCAATGGCATAGGCAGAATAATTATATTGCCCTTCTACTAAGTTTTCAAACTTATTAAATAATCTGTTAATTCCATTATTATATACAGCCCTTATTTCATCACTGCTAAGAGTTCTTCTTAGCATAACAACCTCATCAATTGATCCATTAAATGATGATCCTCCTGCATGATTATTTCCAATTGCGATTGCTGGGCTTGCTATATTTCTAACTGGTCCTGAAATAGTGTTTGTATTTTGATCTTCTACACCATTGATGTATACTTTCATTGTAAACCCATCATAAGTTGCTACAACATGAGTCCATGTATCTAATGGAATTGTATTTGCTGTATTCATCTCGGCACTTGATGCATCATTATATATCATAAAGTAAATCTTTGGAGTCGCACCATTTAATCTAAGGACGTATGTATTACTCTTAAACACGATTCTTTGATCATTTTGCCCTGAAGTTGGATTTACCCATGCTGCTATGGTTAATTCATTCATTCCTTCGAACTCATTTGAATCATCAACTTTTAGATAATCGTTAAATCCCCCAAAAGTGAAAGCCCTTCCGAATTTGCCATTAGATATACTATTTGTGCTAATTGTGCCCATAAATCGAGCAAAATTATCATAAGTTGAATTATCATAAATTCCACTTTCATTGTAAAAATCCATAGACCAATATCCAATAAGAGTATTATTCCAGTCAAAAAATGCAGATGTATTTGATTCATCAATAATACTAGCATTAAGATAAATACTATCTGCTATTACTACTGAATTATTTATTGGTGTTGGGTATTCCCACATAATACTTGGTGACGTACCATCAATTGAGAAACTATAATTGCTTACATGCCATGCACTTCCCCCATCTGAATTAGCTTGACAATTCCATTTGTAGTAGCCTTCATTAAGACCTAGTAGAGATTTGTTTAAACTATAGGTCGTAATAGCATTTTTTCTCTGATATAGGTCTTGTACTTCATTGTCACTCAATGAGCTATTAAATAATATTAATTCATCAATTAAACCATCAAATGTTAAACTATACAAATTGTTATTGCCAACATAAACATTATCTACAGAATCTCTAATACTACCACTAAATGCAACTCTATTTGTCTCTATTCCATTTATATATGTTTTAATTGATGTTCCATTATATATAGCCACTACATGAGTCCATTGGTTGAGAGCCACAATACCATTATTATAACCTCCTGTTTGTGAATAGACTTGTACAGATTGAGATAGTGAATTATACATCCTAATATTAATTTGCGGTCCTGCTCCGTCCATCCTTAAGACAAAAGCATTTGGCTTATTAACAATAGAAGCTGTGCCACCACTCCCAGCACTTCTTGGATATACCCATACCGATATCGAAAGATTATTCATGCCTCCTAATTGAGGTTTATCTTGAATAACAATTCCATCTCCAGGTGGACCAGCTTGATCAAAATTAACTGCCCCTGTTGAAAATAATGAAGGATTACGTCCAGGACATCCTTGCGGAATTCCAGAACAACTACCATTATTCCTATATAAACTGAAATCAACAAACTTCGTAGTTAGTTCCTGGTAGAAAGATTCATTATTAAAGTGATAAAGTGCTATTGTCTGATTATCAGGTTCAAATTCATGTGGATTTAATATTTTTTCTTGTTTAAATACACTAGATAAATTTGAATATAAAGAGACATTATTTATATTAACTAGATCTGAAATCTGACATTCAAATTTAACTAAACCCGATGGTAAAACAATCCTATCCTCAGGCTTAACTAAAGTAACAATTGGTGCTCCTCCCATTCCCATAGCACCTTGGTCAGGATAAATTGTTAGGCTATTATTTGAAATAATTGAAGGATTTACACTAGCATTAAATAATAATTCAGGATTTGGATTATTGCCATCATTATCAACACGCCACTTCACTTGCCAGGTGACTATTGCAGTCCCATTGTTATCAAAAGTGACATTTGTTGGTAAGTCAAACTCACTGTTATTAATATCATCATCAGGCGTGATTGTATCAACTTCAGAATAAATGAGATTTAGTGTTAAACCGTTACAATTTCTACCTTTTACTATAATATTTACAGTATCTCCGGCAGATATTACATTCTCGGACCAATATGCTTCATCAAGGGTACAATCATTTGCAATAGTTAATTTATCTTTGCATGCACCTTCAAGACATATTTCACTTCCAATACATTCAATAGGTTTGCAAATAGAATCACAACCTCTTGTACTATCAATAGTACAACTATTTTTGATACAAGTTTCATTGCTGTAATCCAAACTATCTTCACAATTATCATTATCTAAATCATCGACACAATCAGGAATATCATTGGCATTTGCATCATATTTACATTGATCAGAAATTTCATTTTCAATTTTTATTGTAGAGTCTATACTTATTGGATGAACTAAAACAGTATCTGCTTCTTTTGTAATGGGAACTAATTCAATTTTACTTATTTCCCCAAGGTCCAAGTAACTGTAGTTAAAGATGAACTGAGCAGTTTCAAAAGGTTGAACACCATTTAATGTATATGTTTGGGTATTTTTAGAACCATATATTCTTGCTTTGAAACTTTCAATTCTATTTTTATCTAGACTCTCCACCAATACTAATAATTTCTTATAATCTATATTCTTTACTTCCTTTATATTGAAATTAATTGGTTTTGCACTTTCAATTTGTTTCTCAGTGGTTTCTATAGTTCCCTTAGTATAGTTGAAACTGAATTGATAGACAATTGCAGAGAGCACTATTGTCATACCTATTAGAAGGACTATGCTAATTAATGGAGATACTCCTTTAGAGTTTTCTCTACCCCAATAATTATAATTTCTTGACAATTTTTTTCTCCTTAATTCTCTTTAGAATAGTCCAAATTGTTCTTTGATCTCGATTAACAATGTTAGAAATTTCATAATTCTTCAGATTCAGTGAACTCAGAAAATCTATTAGAATTTCAAGTGTAGATAAATTTCTATCAGAAAATTTTTCTAATGGTATGTGAATATCTTTCACATCAAGCTCAATTTTATCTGGAAATTTCTTCTTTCCAACATTATAGGAGCTCCAAATTGTTCTTTGATCTCTTTTTAATAATTTAGAAATAGATGAAAAATTTAAACTTAAATTTTCCTTAAGGTATTTAACTAAGATCTGTAAAACACCTAAATTTCTATTTCTAAATATAGAAATAGGAACATCAATTCCTTTCCTTTTTTCTATCAATATATTTAATAACTCTTCAGAGCTTAGATTAGTGGCTTCTTTAAGTATTTTTAATGCAATTTTAAGCTCATTAACATCTCCTTTATCCAGAATTTTAGATATCTGATCTACAGATAACTTTACAAATAGGTCATTGTTACCTTTTTTGACACTAGACATCTATACTTATCATGTAAGTAATTTATATTTAAATCTTTAGTTTTATTCTTACATAATAAGATATAATTCTTACATAATAAGTAGAATAAAAATCAACAAATTTATATTTGAGTAAGAGCCTTCAAATCTATGATAATATCAATATCAGAAATTCTCAGTTTAATATTAACCTCTCTAGTAATCGGATTTATTTTTATGGACAGATTTACCAAAAGTCCAAAATTAAGAAAATTTGATTTTAGAGCCTTAATATACGCTTCATTAATAGTTTCTCCTGGAATAATATTACATGAGTTAATGCATAAATTTGTAGCATTATTCTTCGGAATAAGTGCAGTTTTCAAGATATTCCCTATTGGAATTATTCTTGCAATCGTATTAAAATTAGTTAATTCCCCCTTTATCTTGATAGCTCCAGGATATGTTGAAATTGGCAATACAACAGATCTAACCCAATTATTCTTTGTAGCTTTTTCAGGACCATTAATAAATCTAATTTTCTTTATTATAGCTTTAATTATGCTAAGAAAGAAGAAATTAAGCAGAAATCAGCATCTTTTTTGGTATGTTACGAAACAAATAAACATAATATTGTTCATATTTAATATGTTACCAATCCCTCCTCTAGATGGTAGCAAGGTTTGGTTTTCACTATACAAAATTATTTTTAATTAACTTCTTCACTAGACTCAGTTTTTTGTAATGACTTTAATTCATTGTGCAGAGCTCCAACCTCTTTTACGTTACTCTCTGCTTTTAGAACTTTACCACATTCAACACATTTAAAATTACTTTCTAAGGCACTTTCCACATTAACTCTAATACATTTAGAGGGGCAGGAAAAATATAATGTGCTTTCTTCTTCCTTCAATTTTTCCTTAATATCTTCAATTTTTCTATCTTTAAAGCTACTTAGTACAGATAAAGCTTCTCTCAAATGAAAAGTCCAGTAATAGATAAACCACCCTTTTTTCTTATCTTTTTTTCTAATATAAGTTACTAGGTTAAAATTATTTAGCTTATATAATAAATTCCTCACATGATTAATGGAAATTTGTAGCTTATCTGCTAATTTAAACTCAGAAACATGCCTTTTGTTAATCATGAAATTGATTATAGGCATAGCATCTTCACTTTCAATATCCTTAAGAAGTTCTACTATCTTTGCTTCTGTTGCTTGGTCAAGCTTCATATTAGAGAGAATATATATTATTAATATACATCTTTAAAAAGTTTTCCTTTATTTTATAGCTATTTTTGATTATTTTAGTAAAAATTAGCACTAAAAAGCTATAGTCACTACATAAAAATAATAAGAAAAGTTTAATAAGCTAATTCTAGAACTTAATTAGAGGGTGCAAAGTTATGGGTTTTTTTGGAAAAAAGAGGCAAGGAAAAGATCCTAATCTAGGTTTACCAGAAATTAACTCTCCTAAGCGTTATGGGGATGAACTTAAATTTCCGGATTTTCCCACTTACGAAAGTACTTCTAATTCAGAATCTGCTACTCAAGATATAAATTATGGGAATCAAGGATATGAGCAACAATTTAAACAACAAAACCAATTTAAGCAACAAAAACAAGTGAATTACCAAGAAGATAGTCCTAATCAAATGCAAGAATCAGTCAATTATATTCCGATGAGGCAAAAAAGTCAAAAGATGCCCGATGCATCTACACTTGATGATCAAACAGATCAAATGTCAACAATCGACTTTAATGCAACTCCAGTTGAATCTCCATTTGCAGAGAATCAACCTAGATATGAATCTCCACAACAAGAACAACAATCTCAAGAATTTCAACAAAGTTATCCATCTCAACCAGGTTATCAACAGGAGAAGCAGATATTTATTAAGCTTGACAATTACAAGGATGTGCTATCTACAATAGAGAACATAAGAAAAAAGATCAAAGATGCAGAATCGATTTTAAACGAAATAACCAGAATAAGATCTGATGAAGAAAGAGCAATGGAACAGTGGAAAAATCAAGTCGATTCCATAAAGTCAAAACTTTTAGATATTGATAGGAAATTATTTGAATGATTAAGAAACATAAACCTGGACTTAAGCCAAGATATAAAGAAGAATCTTCAAAATATGTTCTATTAAATAATCCTACGACTTTGAGAAAAAATATTTTATCAAGTGCACTTGATTCTGTTAGAATTTTGAAAAATTTTGAAGAATTCAAAAATATAAAAGTTAAAAAACATGATTTAATTACTAATCTTAATAAGACTATGGACGAAATAAACTCTTTATTTCTTTCATTACATAAAAAATTACCTCTAGACGAATCTATTAAAGAAGAAATAAAGAAGTCCCATATTGAAGTTATCAAACCCCAGAAATCTGATTATAAGGCAATGATTTCTGGGAAAACAGAATCTTCAGAAGAAGATAAAATTCTTTCTGAACTTAGGTCAGTGGAAAATAGATTAAGGAAAATCAACCTTTAGATTTTTTCCTTTTAACTTTAGATTTCTTTCTTGCAAAAATTCTTTTGTAAAATGTAATGAGAAACAAAATTGCAATCAATATTATGGATACGGCCATAATTAGTTGTCTCTTGGACGATCTCAAAACAAATGTTTTTTCAGCTTTTAAACTATTAAAGGCAATATTGGCTTGATTATTTCCATTATTTTCATCTTGATCAGCCAGAACCTTTATTTTAACTAAGTAAGATCCTTCTTTATTGATTACAAAAGAATCTTTATGGACCTTGGAACTAGATTCCTTTAATGTCTGGCAACATAAGGTTTTTTTATTGGTCTCTAAAGGGTCTTCTATTATGTACTCAATAGAATATTCAGAGTTAGTCTTTCCATTGTTAAAAACCGTAACATCATATTCAAAAATATCGCCAACTTCATAAGGTCTTGTACTAGTAACAATTAGATTAATAGAAACATCGTAATTTTCAGCATGAACAAAATTTGAAAGCAATAATAAACAGACAAGAATTATTATCTTTTTTATCATACAGATCTTTATTATCGATAAAGATATATTTAAATATTTCTGTTATTAACCTTTGTATTATGCTAGATAAAAAGGCTCTAAGGCAAAAATTTTCCAAGTCACCAGAAGAATATTTTGCTGTAAAAGTATTGAAGGACGAAGGCTTTATTAGAAAAAAATGCCAGAATTGTAATCTATTTTTTTGGTCTACTGATGAAAATAGAAATTATTGTGGTAATCCTTCTTGTTCTGGAGCTTATAATTTCATTGGAAAAACACCAGCATTACATAAATTAGGCTATATAGAATTGTGGCAAAAATTTTCACTAATGTTTAAGAGACTTGGGTATACGCCAATAAAAAGATATCCAGTTGTTGCAAGATGGAGAGATGATACTGATTTTGTTCAAGCATCTATTTATGATTTTCAACCATATGTAGTTAGTGGTGAAATTAAACCACCTGCAAATCCATTAGTAGTTCCCCAATTTTGCTTAAGATTCAATGATATTGACAACGTAGGTATAACCGGTGCTCATAATACTGGTTTTGATATGATAGGGCAACATGCATTTGATAAGAAAAACAAATTTGATCAAGAAAAGTACCTTAAAGACATTCATCAATGGTTAAACAAAGGACTTGGCTTAAAAAATGAAAAGATAGTTTATCACGAAGACGCTTGGTTGGGTGGTGGAAACCTAGGACCTTGCATGGAATTTTTTTCAGGGGGTGTTGAATTAGGTAATCAAGTTTATATGAAATATAAAGTAATAAATGGAAATATTTCTGATTTAGATTTGAATGTACTAGACATGGGAATGGGTCATGAACGTAATACTTGGTTTTCTAACGGAAGTCCAACAAGCTATGATGTTGTATTCCCAACTGTAATAAAAGAACTTCTAAAGAAAACTGCAATTAAATATGATAAAAATTTGATTTCCAAATTTGTACCATATGCAGGGCTTTTAAATATAGATGAACTTAAAGATTCTGACAAAACTTGGAATGACATAGCTAATAAAATTAGTTATACAAAAGATGAATTAAAAGAACACGTATTATCATTGGCAGCAATTTATAGCATAGCTGATCATTCAAGGTCTTTATTGTTTGCAATTTCTGACGGAGCACTTCCAAGCAATACAGGTGGTGGATATAATCTCCGAGTTTTATTTAGAAGATCTATGAGTTTCATAGATAAATATAAATGGAATATTTATCTACCAGAAATATGCAAAATTCATGCTTTATTTTTAAAATCACTGTACCCTGAATTACTTGAAAATATTGAGGATGTTAAGAAAATATTGGATGTTGAAGAACAAAAATACAATAATAGTAGGCAAAGAATAAACGACATAGTAAAAACCATAGCTTCTAAAGAAATAACTGAGAATGATTTACTCAAATTATATGATAGTAATGGAATTCCTCCGGAGTTAATAAGAGAAGAGGCAATCAAACAAGGCAAATTAATTACTATTCCGGAAGATTTTTATTCAAAAATTGCTTTATTGCATGAAAACAAAATTCAGGAACATCAAACCAAAAAAGAAGAAGAATTGAACTTGAATAATATAAAAGAAACAGAAGCATTATATTTTTCTGATTATAAATTGAATAAAATAAAGACTAAGGTATTGAAAATAATTAATAACAAAGTAATTTTAGAGAAAACAATCGCCTATCCTACTAGTGGTGGCCAACTTCATGATATCGGCTTCATTAATGATTTAAAAATAGTAGAAGTCATTAAACAAGGTCCATATATAATTCATACTTTGGAAAAAAATCCTTCTTTTAGACAAGGAAATATTATTGAAGTCAAAATAGATCTAGATAGAAGATTGCAATTAGCTAAACATCATACATCTACACATATAATAAATGCTGCTGCTCGAAGAGTTCTAGGAAAACATATTAATCAAGCAGGTGCCAAAAAAACTGTAGAGAAAGCTCATATTGATTTAACTCATTATTCAAGCTTAACAGAGGAAGAGCTCAAAAAAATTGAAGCAGAATCAAACAGGATAATAAAATCAAGAATAAAAATTGAAAAATCATTTATGTCAAGAAATGAAGCAGAATCAAAATACGGATTTTCTATTTATCAAGGGGGAGTAGTTCCCGGCAAAGAACTAAGAATAGTAAACATTTTGAATATGGATGTAGAAGCTTGTGGTGGAACCCACTTAGATAATACAATTGAAGCAGAAAAAATAAAGATTTTGAAGTCAAGCAAAATAAGTGATTCAATAGTAAGAATTGAATTTGTTGCCGGTAAAAAAGCTTTAGAGGAAGAAAACAAAGAGAAATCTATTCTTGAAGAAGTTTCAAAAATTTTAGATTGTGAGGTTTCTCAGATACCAGGAAGAGCAGAAGAATTATTTAATCTATGGAAGGATATTGTGAAAAAGAATAAGAAAATATCTTTTAAATTAACTTCTAGATCTAAGTATTCTGGAGATTTATTGACAGAAACTTCTATGATATTAAAAACACAACCTGATAATATTATAAAAACAATATCAAGATTTATAGAAGAAATAAAGAGTAAAAAATGAGCCTTTTGTCAATTGAAATTTTTATAATTAAACTATTCCAATTATATCAGCCTAGTTGGCTTACTTCTATCATGTTATTTATCAGTTTAATTAGCTCCATAGGAAGTTATTTTATTATTGTACCAATAGTAGCACTTTTCTTTTCTTTTAAAAATTATAAAACAGAAGCTTTTTTTTCCATATTTATCAATTTAGGAAATATTCTTAATCCAATAATTAAAAATATTGCCGGGAGATCTAGACCAAATTCTGGTTTAATAAAAATTCTAGAAGAAAAAACTTCCATGAGCTTTCCCAGTGGGCATGCAATGGGAGCCATAATTTTTTATGGTTTCCTCATATATTTAATATGGAAATTACCATTTAAACATAAAAAAATTATCATACCTCTATTATTGCTATTTATTTTACTTGTTGGTATTTCTAGAATTTATTTGGGAGCACACTGGCCAACAGATGTACTTGCCGGCTATGTTATTGGTTTTATCTGGCTTATTTGTGGAATATTCATATATAGTAAATTTAGAAAAGTATTTATTAGGTAAATTTTCTATTTTAAATGAAAAAAGTGGTAGAAGTAAATAAAATATTAATTTTAATTGGATTTATACTTATTTCCTTAGCTTCTGTCAGTGCAAACAGCGGTATTTGGATTTCTAATTCTGAACTAGCAACACTTCCTGCATCAGGAACCGCTTGGCTTAATATGAAGAATGAAGCAGATCAATCATCTTGTATTCCCGCTCTTTCTAATCAAGATGATAATTGTAATGTAAGAGTCCTAGCTCAAGCATTGGTCTTCGCAAAGTTAAGGCAAGAAACTTATAGAACAAAAGTTGTTTCAGCATTAACTAGTATTGTTAATTCAGGCACATATAATGGAAGATCCTTAGCACTAGGAAGAGAACTCGGAGCTTATGTTATTTCTGCAGATTTAGTAGACTTAAATTCATTTAATCCTACATTAGACACTCAATTTAGAAATAAAATAAGGGAGTTATTAACTACCCCTACTTCAGGAGGCCCGGTTAATATAGAGGATTGTCATGAAAAAAGGCCAAATAATTGGGGAACAATGTGTGGTGGTTCAAGAGCAGCTGTTGCTGCATATTTAAACGACGATGCAAAATTAGATCGGGTAGCTCAGGTTTTTAAAGGATATCTAGGAGATCGTTCGTCTTATGTTTCATTTAGTTATGGAGATCTTTCCTGGCAATGTAATCCAAGTCAGCCAGTAGGAATTAATCCAATAGGCTGTATAAAAGAAGGTCACAGCATTGATGGAGTTATGCCAGACGATCAGAGGAGATGTGGCAGCTTTTCGTGGCCTCCTTGTAATACTGGATATGCATGGGAAGGTCAACAAGGAATTTTATTCGAAGCAATTATTCTTTCAAGGCAGGGATATGATGTGTGGAATTGGGAAGATAGGGCAATCCTTAGAGCGCATGCTTGGAAAGTTAATGTGGGAAACAACCAAGCAGGTGGTGATGACACTTGGCAGCCTTGGGTTGTTAATTATTATTATAATACTAATTTTCCCGCACCTAGTCCTTCAAATCCTGGTAAGAATATCGGTTGGACAGATTGGACTCATCAAGGAAATGCTCAACCACTCCAATCTTGTTCTCAACAAAATGGACTATGTTGTGGTGCAGGATTCACATGTAGTGGTAATGCAATACCTTCATCAGATTGCAATACTATTTGTTGTTTAGGTTCATGTCAAACTCCACCTCAAGACACAACACCTCCAACAGTTTCAGTTAACCATAATCCAACAACAAATATTCAAACAACTACCAGT
>Ga0209343_10009939_pt1 | contig 10910 bp, 10 predicted proteins | sample RifCSPlowO2_02_FD_184026 | JGI IMG/M metagenome (GOLD analysis project Ga0209343, IMG submission 184026) | Groundwater microbial communities from Rifle, Colorado - Rifle CSP2_plank lowO2_0.2 (SPAdes) (version 2) | ecosystem: Environmental > Aquatic > Deep subsurface > Groundwater | place...
GAAATCTCATCTTCCTGACCTCCTGTAACATCTCTGTCCGTTTCATGGTCTCCTCCTTGAAATTTAGGAAACCATACAATAGGACAATTCATGTGCTATAAAAAGGACAGTTTATGTGTTGCTGACAAAACTTCATAAAAAACTTGACTCAGATAAAAATTTGCTTTAAATTAGAAGTCTTTATATTGGGGGATCGTCTAACGGCAGGACGCAAGACTCTGACTCTTGCTATCTAGGTTCGAATCCTAGTCCCCCAGCCAGACTTGTTGTAATGTAAATTGAAAATTGTAAAATGCGAATTGTAAATTTTAAAATTTAAATTTTGCAATCTTCAATTTACAATGGAGCATAGCGACAGGGTCCCATCGTCTAGAGGCCTAGGACGGAGCCCTCTCAAGGCTTAAACACGGGTTCGAATCCCGTTGGGACCGCCAGATATAAAATCTAAATTTGTTGCTTGACGCGCAATAAAAATACTGATAAATTTTAAACATGCTAGGGGAGCCTTTAATAAGGCTGAGAGTCTCCTCCACCTGTCCCCCTTTTCTGGGGACAGATTTGAAATCTGTCCCCACAGGGGGACAGGGGGAGGGGAGACCCTAACAACCTGATCTGGATAATACCAGCGTAGGGAAGCGGCAAAAAATAGCGAACAGTAATCAGTAAAAAATATTAACTGATAATTGGTCACTTGATATTTACGAGCCGCCTTCCTTTTAAGGCGGCTTTTTTATTTGGTAAGTGAAATGATTATAGATACACAGAAAATAGAAAACATCTTATTAGGCATTAGACAACCGGATGCCTATGCGGTTGACGATATATTGGTAAGGGCATTTTCGCGGAGTGGCTTAAGCCTTGAAGATGCGGCAGCGCTTTTGTCTGTGGAGGACCCAAATATTATTGAGAGGATGTTGAAGAAGGCAGGCGAGGTAAAGGAAAAGGTATTTGGCAAACGAATTGTCCTGTTTGCCCCACTTTATCTTTCCAATTACTGCACCAATAATTGTCTCTACTGCGGATTTAGAAAGGACAATAAAAACGCCGTAAGGAAGACCCTTGCGATAGATGAAATAGTGCAGGAGGCTAAGATTCTTGAGGCGAAAGGCTTCAAAAGAATTCTTCTTGTGTGCGGCGAAGACCCAAAGGTATCTGGCATTGAATATATTATTGAGGCAGTTTGTGCAATCTATAGGAATACAGGCATCAGAATCATTCATGTAAATGCGCCGCCGATGGATGTTGCAGACTTAAAAAGAGTAAAAGAGTCGGGTGTTGGCGTATATCAGGTATTTCAGGAGACATATCACAGGGCTACATACGACTTGATGCACCCTTCTGGCAAAAAAAGGGATTATGATTATAGGATAAGCGTCATGGACAGGGCAATGGAGGCAGGCTTTGAGGATGTCGGGATTGGAAGCCTTTTAGGGCTTTATGATTATAAATTTGATGTCCTTGCTACCATCGCCCATTCCGGACATCTCTTTGAAAGGTTTGGCGCACATGCCCATACCATATCTGTGCCGCGACTCAGGCCTGCGGATGGTTCGCCTGTAAAAACTGCTCCGTTTCCTGTTTCAGATATGGAATTTAAAAAGGTAGTGGCAGTTTATCGTCTTGCTGTCCCTTCAGCAGGCATTGTTGTGTCAACAAGAGAAGGCGCAAGGCTTCGTGATGAGGTTATACATATCGGCGCATCGCAGATAAGCGCTGGCTCTAAGACAGAGCCGGGGGGATATACAAATGAGGTTAGAGGCGAGAGGTTAGAGGCGAGGGGAAAACCAGCAGAACAATTCTTAACCGATGACCACAGGGGATTGGAGGAGATGATTGCATCAATTGCAAAAAATGGATATTTGCCCAGCCTCTGTACAACCTGCTACCGTGTTGGGAGGACAGGCGCAGATTTTACTCAAAAGACTCTGTCAGGGGATATGGAAAAATTCTGTCAGGCGAATGCGATATTGACCTTGCAGGAATATCTTTTAGATTATGCGCAAAATGGCGCAAAGGAATTGGGTGAGACTGCCATAAAAAGAGGGATTGAAGCGATACGAGAGCCGAATCTCAAAAAAGAGGTTTTGAAAAAATTGGACGAGATTAGGCAGGGGAAGCGAGATGTGTATTTCTGAGGAGCAAGGATCAATGGTCAAGGTTAAGATTATGCTCAATGGAAAAGGAAGAGAGGTTGCAGGAGATACAACCGTTCTCGGACTGTTGAATGAGCTTGATATAAAACCGCAAGGAATAGCTGTGGAATTAAATCTTGAAATTGTATCAAAAAGCAAATTTGCTGAGACAGTTTTAAAGGACGGAGATAAGGTTGAGATTGTGAGGATGGTTGCGGGAGGGTAGACGACATTCTGCGAATGTCTAAGTGAAAATTGCAAATTGTAAATTGCAGAATGCAAAATGAAAGGAAAAACAGATTAACAGTTTGTTGAAAAACTCAACAAACTCCGATTACACGGATAAAAGATTAGATTTCACAGATTAAAACCCATTGAAATATCTGTGTAATCGTTTTTCCTAATCTGTGTAATCAAGGCTGTTGATGCCTTTTTCAACAGCCTGTTAAGCTTCAATTTAAAATTTAATATTTGCAATCTGCATTTTACAATTAAAGAAAAGTGAGGAGAAAAATGGATACATTAAAGATAGCAAACAGAGAGTTCAAATCCCGTCTTATGGTTGGGACAGGGAAGTATCCATCCAATGATATTATGGTCAAGGCATTGGAAGAATCAGGCGCAGAGGTTATAACTGTTGCAGTCAGGAGGGTGAATCTGGACAGGAGCAAAGAATCGCTGTTGGATTATATTGATTTAAAGAAATATACCTTGCTTCCTAATACTGCTGCCTGCTATACAGCACAGGATGCTATAAGGACTGCAAGGCTTGCGAGAGAGGCGCTTGGAACAGAGCTTGTAAAGCTTGAGGTGATCGGAAATGAGAAGACCCTCTTCCCTGATAATGAGGCCTTGCTTGAGGCTGCAAAGGTTTTGGTGAAAGAAGGCTTTATAGTATTGCCCTATACAAACGATGACCCGATTATGGCGAAAAAACTGGAAGATATCGGCTGCGCTGTTGTTATGCCTCTGGCGGCGCCTATTGGTTCAGGCCTTGGTATAAGAAATCCGTATAACATCAGGATTATCCTTGAGACTGTTAAAGTGCCTGTTATCGTTGATGCAGGTGTTGGCACAGCGTCTGATGCAGCAATTGCAATGGAACTTGGCTGCGATGGCCTCTTGATGAATACAGGTATCGCAGGCGCAAAAGACCCAGTAAGGATGGCAAGGGCAATGAGGCTTGCTGTTGAGGCAGGCAGGCTTGCATATGTTTCAGGCAGGATACCCAAAAAACTCTATGCAACTGCCAGCAGCCCGATAGAGGGAATGATTTAATGAAATTGCAAAGTGCAAATTGTAAATTGCAAATTTTGAAACCTTTAAGGCTTTCATTAATTTTTCATTTTGCATTTTTCAATTTTCAATGGAGCGAGGCGACTTATGCATCCTATATTATTTGAATTCGGCCCCATTCAGATTCGGTTTTACGGCCTGATGTATGTCATTGCGATTTTGGTCGGCAGCTTTCTTATAAAGCAAGAGGTCAGGCGCAAAGGCATTCAGCTGAATGATGATGAAGTGATGAATTTTATTCTTTGGTCAGTTTTGGGCGGTATCTTTGGCGCAAGGATATATTATGTTGTCTTCAACTGGGGTTACTATTTTGCAAACCCAAAGGAGATACCCGCAGTATGGCATGGAGGTCTTGCCATCCACGGCGGACTTATAGGCGGGATTTTAGTTGCCTACCTATATTTGAAGCGCAGAGAAATATCATTCTGGAAAATAGCAGACTCTGTTGCGCCTGCCATTATCCTTGGCCAGGCGTTTGGCAGGTTTGGGAATTTTATGAACGGCGATGCGCATGGAAGGCCGACTACCCTGCCCTGGGGCATAGTATTCCCGTCAGAAAGCATTGCAGGCGCAGAATTTCCCAATACTCCGCTGCACCCTGTAATGTTGTATGAAATGGCGATAAATCTTTCTATCTTCTTCTTTCTCTGGTTTGTTCTGAGAAAGAGGGAGTATAAAAATGGATTCATTTTTGCGGCATATATAGCGCTTTATTCATTTGGACGTTTTATTGTAGAAAGCTTCAGGGCAGACAGCCTGATGATGGGGCCCCTGAGGGCAGCGCAGGTAGTAAGCCTGACAATAGCAATTGTGGCATTGGGTGCGATACTCAAGGGAAGGCTGTGGGGAGGCAGAAGTCAGGAGTCAGAAGTAGGATAATTTTTTTCTGTATTCTGAATTCTGGCTCATGGATTCTTTATGATTAATTTTAATCTCTACCTCATAACCGACCGGCATCAAACTAAGGGACAGCCTTTGACAGCAGTTGTTGAAGAGGCGTTAAAGGGCGGGGCGAAAGCAGTTCAGTTAAGGGAAAAGGATTTAAGCGCAAGGGAATTATTTGAGCTTGCCCTGAGCATGAGAAGGGTAACAAAGGATTATGGCGCAAAACTCTTTATAAACGACAGGGTTGATATTGCTATGGCAGTTAAGGCAGACGGTGTGCATCTTGGGCAAAATTGTTTTTCTGCGAGAGATGTGAGAAAGATATTTGCAAAAGGAATTATTGGTGTTTCAACACATTTGTTGAAAGAGGCAAGGAGGGCATGGGATGAAGGCGCAGATTTTATTACCCTCGGCCCGATATTTCATACCTCATCAAAGGCCAGCTATGGAGAGCCGCTTGGTATTGAGATAATAAAGAAAGTAAAAGCAGAAATAAAAATGCCTGTCTTTGCCATTGGCGGGATTAAGAATAATAATATAAAAGGTGTAATAAATGCGGGCGCAGATGGCGTGGCAATAATATCTGCAATAATTGGGGCAGAGGATGCGGGGAAGGCAGCGCAAGAAATAGTTGCAAGTTGCAAGTTGCAAGTTGCGAATTCAAGCAAAAATTTTAAACTTGAAACTGGAATCATGTAACTTACATCTTCATTGCTAAGGAGCTAATATGACTCAATTAGAACAGGCCAGAAATGGCACAATAACTAATGAGATGAAGCAGTCAGCCTTGAAAGAAGGGGTGGAGCCGAATTATATCCGTTCATCTGTTGTTGACGGCGTTGTAATAATCACGAAAAATAAAAGGCATAAATCCATTGAACCGCTTGCAATAGGCAGAGGGCTTCGGACAAAGATAAATGCCAATATTGGTTCATCTCAGGACAGGGTAAGTCTTAAAGGCGAACTGGAAAAACTCCATGCGGCAGTAAATGCCGGCGCAGATGCAGTGATGGATTTGTCTACAGGTGGTCAGATTGATGAGATAAGAAAGGCTGTCATGGCTGAGTCAACAGTGCCTATTGGAACAGTGCCGATATATCAGGCAGCCCTTGAGGCTGTACGGAAAGGTAAGTCTTTTGTGGAATTGGACACAGAAGAGATATTTGATATTATTGAGAAACATGCAGAAGATGGCGTTGATTTTATTACAGTCCATTGCGGTGTTACAAGACGGTCTGTAGAGCATATAAAGAAAGAAGGCAGGCTTATGGGTATTGTCAGCCGCGGCGGCGCACTTACAGCAGAGTGGATGAATTTTAATAAGAGAGAAAATCCGCTGTTTGAAAATTATGACAGGCTTTTAAAGATTGCAAAGAAATACGATATGGTATTAAGCCTTGGAGATGGTCTGAGGCCAGGTTGTCTTGCAGATGCAACAGACAGGGGGCAGATTGAAGAACTTGTAACCCTCGGCGAGCTGGCGCAGCAGGCTGTGTCAGAAGGGGTGCAGGTCATGATAGAAGGGCCTGGCCATGTGCCGATAAATCAGATAGAGGCAAATATACTTTTACAGAAAAGGCTCTGTCATGGCGCGCCTTTTTATGTGCTTGGCCCGCTTGTCACTGACATTGCGCCAGGCTATGACCACATTACATCTGCCATAGGCGGCGCCATTGCAGGTGCAGCAGGAGCTGATTTTCTCTGTTATGTTACTCCGTCAGAGCATTTGAGGCTTCCTACGATAGAAGATGTGAAGGAAGGTGTTATTGCATCAAAGATTGCAGCACATGCAGCGGATATTGCGAAGGGCGTTAAAGGGGCAATGAACAGGGATATTCAGATGGCAAAGGCAAGGAAGGCTTTGAACTGGGATGAGCAGATAAGATTGTCAGTTGATCCTGAAAGGGCGCGTTTACTGAGAGAGAGCAGTCCGCCTTCTGATAAAGAGGTCTGCACTATGTGCGGGAGTTTGTGCGCCATCAAAGTATCCAATAAAAAGTCGTGAACCGTGACCGTGTTCCGTGTCCGTAAAAGTAAAATTTCAAGAGTTTGTTTTATACGGTCACGGATAACGGACACGGACAACGGTCTCTACTTCCGCCCCAATGCAACCACCTTATTTTTCCCGCTCCTTTTTGCCTCATAAAGGGCAGTATCTGCCAGATTTACCAGGTCTCCTGAGTTCATTGTTCCGCCGGAAGGGTAAGAGGCTACGCCAAGGCTCGTGCTCAATTTTTCTTTTTTGAGGCCTGTATAGACATGATTTGATATTGCTTCCCGGATTCTTTCAGCCTCTTCCTCAGCGCCCTGCAAGTTAGTATGAGGGAGTATTATTGCGAATTCTTCGCCGCCATATCTTGCTACAATATCCGTCTTTCTCACCAATTTTTTAATTATATCGGCAATCTCTTTTAAAACATTATCTCCTGCCCTATGTCCATAGGTATCATTTACCTTCTTAAAGTCGTCTAAATCAACCATAATCACGGAAAGTGGGGTATCGTACCTGACAGCCCTGTTGAATTCCTCATCTAACCGGGTGTAGAAAGAATTATGGTTGTAAAGCTGGGTTAAACTGTCGGTTATAGCCAGGTTCTTCATATGTTCTTTTTCTTTTGAGACTTCTTCAAACAGCCGCGCATTCTTAATGGCATGATAGGCCGAATTTGCTATTATCTGGCAGAGCTGTATCTCTTTTTCTGTGAACCCCTTGCCGAGTCTGTGGGCCCTCAAAAATAAAGTCCCGAGGACTTCCTCTTCACATACGATTGGCAGGACGAGTACGCTCATCTGCCCCAAGTCCTTTACTAAATCCTTGACCTTTTGCATGAGCGGATGATTGGGGATATCCTCTACAACAACCGGCTTTTTGCTGATAAGCACCTCCCTAATCTCAGGATATTTATTAAGGTCAAGCTTAATGTCTCTGATTACAGGGCTTTCATGAGATACCAGCACATATCCCTCATCTTCTTTCATAATGAGAACTATGGAACATCTGACAGCCTCTGTAATATCAGCCACCTTTTTCACGATAGTATAAAGCACTTCACTGCTCTCAAGTGTTGTGGAGAGCGTGTTCGTAATATCAAGTATGGCTTCTAAGTTTCTTTTATCTCCGTGCAGATCCTGGTAGAACTGCCGTATTTTTGACTGTACCTTCAATCTGCTGATAAGCTCCATGTCGTCAATAGGCTTGATGATAAAGTCGTCAGCGCCTTTTTCAATGGCATCAGCTATTATATCTTTATCATCTTTGTTAACGAGCATAATGATGGAAGGGCGGACTGAGATATTCATATTTCGTATCATCTGGCAGACCTTTCTGCCGTCCATTTCCGGCATGGCAAGGTCAAGGAAGATTAAAACAGGGAGATGTTCTTTAACAAGCCGTAAGCCCTCCCGGCTGGTTGATGCGTGGAGTGTGCGATAGCCGTTTGCACGAAGTGCATCTTCAAGGATTGCCTTAATTGTCAAATCGTCATCTATAATGAGGATGCTGCCTATAATACTGTCAGGATTTTTTGTATCAATAAATATATCCTTCATTATATCCAAACCTCCTTTCACTCAGAGCATTATTGAGCGGATTCCAAAACCTTGGTGTTTTTCTAAAGGCCGTTCTTCTCTATGTATAATCGTTCAGATAATCTTCCCGGAAATCAAAGTCTATTTTTGGGTCTTCACCTGGGCTTCACCTGGGCTTGACAAAAGATACAGCTTCCTTTACCATGTGATAATTACAGAACAAGCAATATTGGTTTGTTCAATCTGCCGCGTTTAGCGCGGCGTGACAATTTATGCCGGCGTAGCTCAGGGGCAGAGCAGCTGATTCGTAATCAGCAGGTCAAGGGTTCAATTCCCTTCGCCGGCTCCAATAAACACAGTAAATCGCAACAAGTGATTCATTGAAATCTCTGAAAAAGTCATAAAACAATGCAAAATGTCATGCTGAAACGAGTTCAGGGTGACAGCAAGGGGATTTTTCAGAGGTCTCTAATTGCTTCTTAAAATAGCTTTTTACTGTTTTTTTGTCAAGCGTTATGGATGCCGCATCAGTCCAGCCAGTCTGCTAAAAATATGCCAATGCGATATTTTATAGGTGTTGACCTTGGAGGGACAAACCTTAAGGTAGGAGCTGTTTCTACTAAGGGCGAGGTTCTTTTCAGAACAGAGGCTCCGTCGGATGTTAAGGGAGGGAGAGGTGCGCTATTAAAAAAAATACTCAATGTCATAGAAGAAACGAGACATATGGTAAAAGGCAAGAGGCTTTCAGGAATCGGTTTGGGCGTTCCTGGAATTGTTTCTCCGGAAACAGGGATTATTGCACAGTCTCCCAATTTAGCGGGGTGGGTTGATTTTAATATCAAGGATGTCCTTGCCGAGAAACTTTCCTGGCCTCTTTATGTAGAGAATGATGCCAATGCCTTTGCCCTTGGCGAGGGATGGACTGGAGCGGCAGTTGGAATTAAAAATTTTTGCTGTCTGACATTAGGGACAGGGGTTGGCGGCGGGATAGTATTAAATGGCAGTTTGTGGCATGGGGTAGATGGGTTTGCAGGTGAAATTGGCCATATCGTAGTTGAGCCAGATGGGGTGCCGTGTAACTGCGGTTCGCAAGGCTGCCTTGAAAGATATGTATCTGCAAATGGCCTTGTCAGGATGGCGCAAGAGGGTAAGGACGATATATTGGCTGCGCCTCTTTTAAAAGGCTGCTGCGGTGTTGATGGCTTGTCAGCTAAGGCCATTGCTGATTTTGCAAGGCAGGGAGACCCTTTCTGTGCAGGTCTCTTCCAGAAACTGGCGAGATATCTTGGTATAGGGCTGGCGGATATAGTAAACCTCTTAAATATAGAGATGATAGTTGTAGGAGGCGGGCTGTCAAATGCCAGCGACCTCTTCCTATCAGCAGCGAGAGAAGAGATGCTGAAAAGGAGCTTCAAGGTGCCTGGCCATCGCATCAAAGTTGTTCCTGCAAGGCTTGGCGACAACGGCGGCATTATTGGGGCTGCATTTATTGCCTTTGGGAAAGAGTTGCATTGATATTACCATACCTCTATCTGTGACGGACCTCCTATCACAATCTCAGGGATTCCTTTATATATCTTAATCTTTCCATATATGACTACATCTTTACCCTTGTAATAGGTTAAGGGGTTAATTCCATTGTCTTCAAAGTTTTTTTTGTCTTGTTTAAATATGACAACCCTTAGAGTTGTCTTACCAGCATTTCCTACTTTTAGGAAGATGGCCTTCCTTACCTCATAGATATTGAAGGCCTTTCCATAAACAGCCTTTCTTTCATCAATAAACCTGCCGGCATCTGATGCAGGTATAAAATCCTTTGTTATGATTCTCTCCCTTGCACCCCACAAGCCAGCCCTCTTTTTCATTGCCTCTTTCTGATATTGCCTGAACTCTTCTGCTTTTTCTATGCCGCAAGGAGGAATGGTTAATATCCTTGCATACCCGTTTTTTAAAAGTTCAATAGTTGTCATGGTTTTGTCTATATATACATAGGCAAGGAATCTCCCATACTTATCCCTTGATTCAGCTTTACAGACCTCAAGCCTGACAGTCTTTCCCATCACAAGTTCTTTGTTTTTATTCTTTGCCTCTTCATAGAATGGCTGGCCTATCTCAGGTGTGTCTATCCCAAGATATCGCACCTTTTTTCCCCCTTCAATAATAATGGTATCTCCATCAATGACAGAGACTACGCGACGAAATTGGACATAAGAGCGGTCATCTGGATTTTGGAAGGGTTGGCTCGTCTGTGCAGGAGATGCATTCAGTATAAGAATGAAGGCAACAAAGAAAAGGTTTTTAAGGCAGGGGCTTACCACTTCTCCCTTAATGCGTGCATCTGTTTGTGAAGGGTCTTGATGGCCTCTTTTATCTCTTCAGGGTTATATTGTCCTTTTTCCATTCTCTTTATGATATCGGCCATTTGAAGGGACAGGGTGCTGTGGACTTTATTATAGTCCTTGCTCATGTTTTCAAAATTTTCTATAAACTCATTGACATAGGCAACAAAGTTTCTGACATGAAGATCATCTCTCGTCCTTATGGTGAGTCTTTTATCCAATGCCCCATTTGCAACTATCCTCATTTCATATTCCAGCCTCTTAAATGGGCCTACAAATCTGTGGGCAAAAAAGATAGCCAAAATTGCAACAATTGCGATATAACCGAGCGTCAGGAATACGGTCAGCGCTGGTGTGGTAAATCCTAAGTATTCATTCAGTGCTGTGGAGACTGACTGAAGGAATGCCCCGCCTAATAATGCCAGCACCACAAGAAGTGCGACCGTAATCTGCAATTCCCTTGCTACAAAGTAATGTTGCCTCAGCTTTTTATCAGTCCGTACAGCGGCAGGTTTATCCATAGTCTACTAACATATATTTTTTAAAAACCTTTGTCAAGAATTTGTATAAAGAATTTTAAAGGAATATCCTTGTTAAAAATCTGGTAATGTCAATCTTTATGTGTAATTTTATTTAGGGCTATACTCTCCATAGGATCAATTCTCCCAAATCCTATTCTGCCTGTTGAATATGGCAAAGATGATTCTTTCCACACTGTTTCTGTTCTGAA
>Ga0209343_10009940_pt1 | contig 10910 bp, 9 predicted proteins | sample RifCSPlowO2_02_FD_184026 | JGI IMG/M metagenome (GOLD analysis project Ga0209343, IMG submission 184026) | Groundwater microbial communities from Rifle, Colorado - Rifle CSP2_plank lowO2_0.2 (SPAdes) (version 2) | ecosystem: Environmental > Aquatic > Deep subsurface > Groundwater | place: Rifle...
CTTCCTTTCCCACGTCTCTTATTACAGCTGCCGCCTTATCCAATCGATCGTTTAACTGTTTTGAATTTTCCTGAAGAGTTTTTACCATGTTGGAAGAACTTTTGGAGAGGGCGTCATTTAAAGTTTTATTTGTGGATTCCAAAGAGGATTGCATTGTTTTAAGCCATTCCAAAAGAGTTTCATTTTCCTGCGGTTTTTTAAGTTCGGAAAATTTTTTATTTAAAAAATAAAAAATAATTGCAAAACCTACGATAACAGCGGCAATTATGGACAGTTCATTTGGCATAAACTCTATTCTACCACAAAAGTTACTAAAGCTGAGCGCCTGGAATAAAATAAATATCTACTTTATGGATCATTTAATGTAGAATAAATTTAGAGGTTGTTTAATGCACAAATTGATATTCATAAGTATATTTGCAGTAAACGTTATTTTCTTTTTTATATTCTACTTCACTCAAAAATTTCCAATTCCTGCAATACTTATCCATATTCTTACTCTTATATTTTTATCACTATGGGTAGTTAAGCCTAAGAAGATTTATAGCCTTATTCAAAAGAACCGTTTAGACTTAGTGCTTATAGCGTGTTTGTTTTTGCTGGCGTTAATGCTACGACTCTATAAAGCTGACGTAATTACGCCTGGAATGTATGGAGATGAGGTCACTATCGCAATAGCAGGTGAACAAACCTTATCCTCACGCGAGTTTGTTCCGTTTGTTGATGTTAATTATGGTCATCCAACCCCATTATTATATTTAGAAGGAATGGCTACGAATCTGTTTGGGAAAACACTAACGGCAGTAAGATTGCCAAGCATACTTTTTGGGGTAATGAGTGTTGTTCTATTTTATGTTTTCCTGAGATTGTTTTTCAAACGTTCTGTTGCGTTTGCTGTCTCGCTTGTTTTGGTATTCTCTTATCCGCATGTAGCTGTTTCAAGACTTGCGTACGAAATAACTGCATCTCTATTCTTCCAAATTCTTGCTGTTATCTTTCTATATCTTGCCTATAAAACGAATAACGTCAGATATTATGTAGGAACTGGTTTAGCACTCGGTGCAGGATTGTATACCTATGTCGGTTTTAGGACTTTTGCCATTGGTCTTTTGCTAGTTTCTTTCATTATATTAATGAAGAAAAAAGACATCATAAGAAATAAAATCGGATACTTTCTCCTTATAATTGTTACACTTTTTATCTCTGCTGTTCCGCTTCTTAGCTACAGCATATCTCATTCAGACTCGGTACTTGCAAGAGCAAAATCTTTATCTGTATTTGGTCAAAATTTACCCAAGGATGAGGTTATAAAAGAAATACAAGGAGCAACTACAAGACTTTCCTATGTCTTCTTTTTTACTGGTGACCCAAACCCAAGAGTAAATCCTTCAGCAGTAAGTATGTTTGATATTGTAACTACAATAGTTTCTCTTGTTGGTTTAATATTTTTATTTAGGGTTAACAAAAATCTCTTCATTATCAGCTTATTTCTTTTTATACCATCAATTGTTAATGATATTTTTTCACTGGAACGAATTCCTGAATTCCATTATTACGGTCTAGGACATCCAAATACTTTACGCATTGCGGGAATTATTCCCATTGTATATTTTTGGCTTGCATATGGAATGCAAGCTATAAGGAGTTTTTCTATAAAAATGGGTGCTCAATTCTATCATATTGCTTTTATCTTTATTGTTGGTATTACTCTACTTTTTAACTGGTTTTTCTATTTCAGTCAGGAGTCTATACATCAACGTTTTTATCTCTATAATTACGAATTTAACGGCGTAAGAATGTTAAATGTAGCAGATGTTATCAATAAAAGTTCAGTAAAAAAGGTCTATCTCTTACCAAGTTTCGCAGTTGATTCAAGAGTAACATATTTTTCAAGAAGAAATGCAGCTCTGAAAACATTCAAGCCAACATCAGTTGTGCAAGCAATATCAGCAATCAAATCAAGAGAATTAACAATTCTTGACCCCCGTTTAGATAAAAACCTTGCACAAGCACTGGCAGACGAATCACAAAGGCACTCAAATTTATTTAATATGCAAGTGCTTATAAATCCTCTTGGAGGAGTTGACGCACTCGTATTTTCAAGATACTAAAAATTTTTCTCATCCTTTGTTTTCTAATAGTGTTTAAGTTAGCTAAGAATAAGACGTTAGATTGGTTGCGTATTTTAATAAAAATATAATTCGGGATTGGCTGTGATTTTTTGCATATTTTGATAAGCCTGTGAGTTAGTCTAATAATCTAAATCATTAGACTTAATAGAAATAGTTCCGTTGTCTAGTCTACGATACTATTTTTACATATGATTAATCAAAATATAGCTCGGGATTTGCTGTGATTCGTTTCCATTCCATGGGCTTGTAATTGTAAAAAGCGGCGGCGGCGATCATGGCGGCGTTATCGGTGCAAAGATTTTTTGATGGGACAAAAATTTCAGCGTTTAGTTTATAGCGTATAGCGTATAGTTTAAGTTGATCTCTTAATTTTTGATTTGCGGCGACGCCTCCTCCTAAAAGAATAGATTTTACTTTATATTTTTGTGCCGCTTTTAGAGTTTTATAAATTAGAACATCAACAATTGTTTGTTGAACAGAGGCTGATATATCGGAAATTATTTCATTGTTCATTTGCTTCATTGTTTGAACTTCGCGGAAAACGGCGGTTTTTAAGCCACTGAAGCTGAAGTCGAAATCATTTGAATCGATCAAAGGTCTTGGAAATTTAAAAGCTTTTAGATTACCACTTCTTGCAGCTTTTTCTATGGAAGGTCCACCGGGATAGGGGAGATTTAAGAGCCTTCCGATTTTATCAAAAGCTTCGCCTGCCGCATCGTCTCTTGTCCCGCCAAGCCATTTAATGCTGCCGTGATTCTTTATTAAGACCAGATCGGTATGGCCCCCAGACACAATTAAAGCTATGGCTGGAAACTGAACATCGGCAGCAGAATTATGAATTATGAATTCTGAATTATGAATTTCGCTAATGAAATTGGCGTATATATGACCGAAGAGGTGATTAACAGGAATAATCGGAATCTTATAAATATAAGAAAGAGTTTTTGCGGTTTCAACCCCTACCAAAAGAGATCCAATGAGTCCCGGTCCAACTGTTACTGCAATAGCATCGATACTTGCCAAATTTATGATTGACGATTTATGATTTACGATTTTTCTTTCAAAACAACCTGCCTCAATTAGTGCTTGTTTGATAACGGGGATTATGTATTTAATTTGTTCTCTTGCGGCAGTTTCGGGAATAATCCCGCCTGTTTTTGAGTGAAGAGAAAGCGAAGAGGCAAGAACATTTGAGATTAATTTTACTTTTTTATTTTTTGATTCTGTCTCAATTACTGCCGCTCCGGTTTCATCGCAAGAAGTTTCGATTCCTAAAATTCTCATTTTTCATCTAAATATTATTTAAGTTAACTTTGTCTCCTTTTTTAATCTTATATTTCTGGGAAAGTCCTGCATTTATCTCCAAAACCATATTGGAAGGTTCTGTCGGTTTATAAATCGATAAACTTTCATTTTCTGATTTGGGAGGTTGAACACTTTTATATATCGTTATTATTTTCCCGTCTTTAATATATATAATATCGATTGGAAATTTCATCTGTTTCATCCAAAAGGAATAATAATCCGCCTTTTCAAAAGGAAACAGCATTCCTATGTCCTTTGACAGGTTTTCGTATTTAGAAAGTCCAATTTCTTTTTCTCTTGCAGTCTTTGCAATTTGCAGTTTAAACTCATGATTGTTAATTTTTGCAGTCGGAGATTTTGTAGAACTTTGCCAAACACCAAGGCCGATTAGGAAAATTGCCAGTATCAAGAAAGCAGCTAAAATTTTATTCATAAAACATTTTCCCTAGAGATTAATCTTGCTATTTTTGTGGTTGATTTATTTTCAATTCTTTTTGCGACAATCTTCATCTTAGCATTTATTATTTTTGCCTGTCTCATCTTGTGTTCTATGTTTGGATCATTTTCTGTTGTTGCGATAAAAGCAGGTTTTATTTGGGTTATAAGCTTATCATAATCCCTATCAGTTTTCATCTGGGGAAGCAAAACAACGTAGCCGACCATAGAAAGAGCAGACAAGACTTGTGCTCTTTGCCTTTGGTTATTTATCGGTCTATCCTTTCCTTTAAGTTCCAAAACAGATTCGTCGCTTTCTAAAAGAACAAAAAGACAATCGCCAAGTTTTTTAGCACTTTCTAAAAACTTAATATGGCCTAAATGAAGTATGTCAAAACAACCACCGACCAAAACAATTCTTTTTCCCTGTTCTCTAAATTCTTTGCTAATTTTGATTGAGTCTTCCGGTTTAATAATTCGATTCATAATTTCTAAATCCTAATTTCTAATTTCTAAACAAATCTCAAAACTCCAATGATCAAAAATTAGATCAATTAGGTTAATTAGATCAATTAGGTTAATTTTCTTTTGTTCCTCGAAGATAAACAGCCTGCCATGGACGAAAATCAGAATCAAATCTGTCGGATATAATTACTTTTCCATTTTTCATTACTTGTCTTGTAAAATAAACTTTTGCGCCGGCGGCTGCAAAATCTACTTGTTTTATCTGCCCTTTTGGTAAAGTCGGATCATCCTGAAAAACGTCTGGGGGTGCCGGGGTTTGGTTTGTTACAACAGGCGTTGAGATTGAGACTTCTCTGCCGTCTTTTGTGCCATACAGTTCAAATGTCAGCCTGAGAACATTAGGGTCAATTGATGTTTGAACAAGAATATAGTTTCCCGTGTCGTTTTTGAATTTTAAATCCACACTTGGTAAAAAAACCGTTGCATCAAACCCCGGAGGAGAGTCCTGTTCATAATAGCCCACTCTATATGCATGGGCAGTCCTTTCTATAATAGGTAAGCCTGCATTTAAAAGAGCTCTGAAGAAAGTCGTTGAGACTTGGCAAACTCCGCCGCCATCTCCTAGAATAGTTTTTCCATTTTGTATAACGTATGCCTTAAGATAACCTGTGAAAGCTGAAACATCTCCCAAAGCCTTTCCGAAAGAAAAAACTTCACCCGGGGGGATAAGAATACCATTTAATCTGGTTGCTGCAAGTGAAATGTTGTAAATTCTGTTTGGAATAGAATGCTGAAAAAGAGACGTTCCGCTTGCCAAGAGCTCTTTGATGCCTAAATTGTTCGCCTTATCTGTTGTTATTTTTGGTTTTAGTACTTTTACCGGTATCTTAATAGCTATTCTTTGTGGTTTTGAAGAAGACACTACCATTAAAAATTTAGAAGATATTTGACTTTTAAGTTCTTCTACATCTACTGTCTGTCCATCCTTGGATGGTTTAAAAACAGTAACTCTGCCATTTTGGAAAGTAAAAAGCGAATCAACAGGTTCTATATGAAGTTTTTCTATAATAGGAGAAAGAGTCGAGATAATTTTAATGTCGGAATAGTGATAGGAAGCGGGCAAGTTTATTCCACTCGCGTAAGCTTGGAAAATTAAACTAATGTCTGTAATAATATTCCCGGATCTGCCAAGACTAAAAGCTTGTTTTGAAAGCAAAATCTCATTGTATCCAAAATTTATTTCCTTTGCAGAAATAGTTGCTATACCAATGTCGTTTGTAAATTCAAACTTTGTGTCTTGAATCTTTTCGTTCTTTTTAGCAAAAAAGTCTTTAATTTGTTTTTCCGTTTTTCCTCCAAAGTCAATTCCGTTGACCGCAACGCCCGGGTAAATCACATTTTTATGAAGGCTCTGAAAAATAATAAAAGCAAAGCTTATAAACAGAAATAATCCAAGAAAAGCTCCCACTAGAAACCAAAACAAAACTTTTCCTATCTTGGGTATTTTTTTCAAAAACCTAAACTTAAAGCGTGAGATCTTCATTGATATGGGATCTGTTTGGTATTATACTATATCCATGGAGGAAAATACTGTTTTTCAAAGTACCCAAAATCCTAATCAGGAGCCGCAACCAAATCCGTCTCAAAATCCTTCGATGAGTCAAACTTCCCAAGTGCGACAACCGGCTCAAGGACAGATGTCTCCTACACCACCCCTTCAAGAACAGGGAGATTTTCCTCCTGCCTCTTCTTTTCCCTTGGGAACAATTATTAAGGTTGTTATTGGTTTAGTTGTTGTGTTATTTTTCGTATTTGTTGTCTTTGGGTTTATTCTTCCACGACTTCAAAAAAATTCTGGTAGCAAAGCGGAAATTACTTATTGGGGATTGTGGGAAGACTCAAGTACTATGCAGACTGCAATTGCCGATTTTAAAAAGCAATATCCAAACATTACGGTAAATTATGTAAAACAGGATATTAAGCAATATAGAGAAAAACTTACAACGAGAATCCAAAACAATACGGGCCCGGATGTTCTTTTATTTCATAATACATGGCTTACGGTATTTTCGAATACTCTTTTGCCAATTCCGGACAATATTATCTCCAAGAAAGAATTCAACACCTCTTTCTATCCGGTTGCCCAAAAAGACTTAACAAAAAATGGGGCAATTTATGGTATACCAACCGGGATCGATACGCTTTCTTTATATATAAATGCCCAATTATTTCAGGCCGCAGGAGCGGAAGTTCCGGACAATTGGGAGGATTTTATAAGAGTTGCTAGATCTTTGACAGTAACAGATGAGACTGGTAAGATAAAAACAGCAGGCGCCGCGCTTGGCACATTTGATAATATAAATCATGCCCCGGATATAATAGCCCTTTTATTCGCGCAAAACGGAGCAGATATAAAAAATCTTTCGTCTACTTCAAAGAGCGCCGCTGATGCACTAACTTTTTACACAACTTTTTCAACAGGAAATCAAAAAATCTGGGATGATACTTTGGATAAGTCTATGCTCCTCTTTGCAAAAGGAAATTTGGCGATGTATTTTGGATATTCCTGGGACTATTTTATTATAAAGGCAATAAACCCTGATCTTTCTTTTCAGATTCATCCGGTTCCGCACTTGCCCGGAAGAGGTATGACAATAGCAAGTTACTGGGCAACCGGCGTTTCTTCAAAAAGCAAATATCAAAAAGAGGCTTTATTATTTCTTGGATTCTTAGCAAAAAAAGAAACAGCGGAAAAATTGTTTGCAGAAGCATCTAAGACCAGATTATTTGGAGAACCATATGCAAGGGTAGATCTTTTAGAAAAATTAAAAGATAATACAGTAGTGTATCCGTTCGTTTTGCAGGCCAAAGATGCAACCCCTTCTTTTTTTGCAGGCGATACTTACGATAATGCCCTCAATTCGCAGATGAACAAATATCTTGGAGACGCGATCCGTTCTATTGCCTCAAATAATGCTTCATCACCTGAGACTGCAGTTTCGACTCTTTCCCAGGGAGTTTCTCAAGTATTAAAGCAATATGGACAGTAGCGAAAAATTAATTATAAAGACACTTCTCTACAGCGATATTTTTGATTTTCCTCTTTCGGAAGAAGAAATATGGAAATATCTTATTTGCGAAAAAGATGTTACGGAAAAGCATTTTGCCAATAGAATAAAAAAAATTAATTCTGTAGTTTTTCGAAAAAATGGCTATCTTTTTACTACAGAGCGAGAAAGCATTGTGAAAAAAAGACTTAAAAGAATTAAAGAAAGCAAGATAAAATTAGAGATAGCGGGAAAAATTATAAGAAAACTTTTTTCAGTTCCTACGGTTATGTTCATAGGAATAAGCGGTAATCTTTCCATGCTAAATTCCGAGAAAAAGGATGACATAGATATTTTTGTAATTGTCAAAAAAAATAAAATCTGGATAACAAGATTTTTTCTTATCGCGATGCTAAGATTCATGGGAGTTTACAGGAAAAGAGGAGAAAAAGTTGTGTCGAATAAATTTTGCTTAAACATGCTGGTTGATGAAACAAGTCTTAAGCTTTCCTCAAATTTTCAGAATCTTTACACGGCTCATGAGGTTTCTCAACTTATGCCTATAAGAGAGAGAGGAGGAATTTATAAAAAGTTTATAGAATCAAATTCTTGGACTACCGATTTTTTGCCTAATATAAAAGAAGAAATAGATAAAAGAGAAGTAGGGCATCATACAGATAGGTTATTTGAAAAATTATTCTCCGTAGTTTTGTTAATTCCGTTTCTTGAGTTTTTTGCAAGAGCATTTCAGCTTCATTTTATAAATAAAAATATAACATCTGAGACTATAAGCAATAATTTTCTGGCATTTCACCCAAGAGACTATAAATCGGAGATTCTTTTGCAGTATAATAAAAGCCTCTTAAGATATGGACTCTCCTAAAAAATTCAAAACCGCAGTCTTGGGCGGAACATTTGACCATTTTCATAAAGGACACGAAAACTTTTTAGAGCATGGCTTATCTATTTCCAAAAGATTAGTGATTGGAGTAACCTCTGATGAGTTTGTCAAAAAATTTAAAATTAAAAATTCCCAGCCAAAGGCTGGTCAGCCCCTGGCTGAAAAATCTTTCGAAAGTTTTATAATCAGGAAAAAGAATGTCGAGGATTATCTAAATCAAAACGCAAAGGATAGATACGAAATTGTAAAAATTGACGATATGTTTGGGACCACTCTTGATAAAAATTTTCCGGCGGATGCTATTGTTGTTTCCAAAGAAACATTAAAAGGAGCAAAAATCATTAACATTGCCCGCAAAGAAAAAAATCTTTCTCCTCTTGAAATTATTATTCAAAATCCGGTTGCGGCTCAGGATGGAAAACCAATGTCATCATTTAGAATAAGAAAAGGGGAGATAGATAGGGAGGGAAAACTATACATCAATTCTCAATGGTTTTTGCAGGACTTAATTCTTCCGCCGAAACTGCGAGCAGAACTTAAGAATCCATTGGGGAAACTTTTTGAAAAAATGAAGACCTCCGATTTTAAAAATAATTTTTTTATTACAGTAGGAGATGAGACAAGTAAAATTTTTAATAAATCATCTATTCGTCCTAATATAGCGGTTATTGATTATAGGGTAGCTCGCCGGAAAAAATATAAAGATTTAAAAGAGTTGGGTTTTTTAGGCGATCAGAGAGTTTATGAAGTTGGGAATCCACCAGGATCGCTTTCGAAAGAATTATTTAAGTTAATCAAGAATATTTTTGAAAATATAAACAATCAAGATTACATAATTATCCAAATAGATGGAGAAGAGGATCTTTCGGTATTGCCGGCAGTTCTTGCAGCTCCTTTAGGATGGATAGTTTATTACGGACAGCCCGAAAGAGGCATTGTAAAAATATTAGTTGATGAGAAAAATAAGGCTAAAATACATAAAATTGTATCCCATTTTATTACTAGAGGTTATTGACAAAGCAAGAATTTTCATATAATATTTCACCGTTGATATTTATATATCCCTCAGATTGACAAACCAACCCGAGGGATTTTATTTTAAGAAGAAGATATGGACGATAAAAAAATATATCTAACAAGAGAAGGACTCGGAGATCTTAAAAAAGAATTCGAAGATCTTTCTAAAATTAAAAGACCAGATGTTTTAAGTCGTGTTTCTCAGGCAAGAGATTTGGGCGATCTTTCCGAAAACGCCGAATATGTTGCAGCAAGGGAAGAACTCTCTTTTATAGATGGAAGACTTGATGAATTGGAAGAACTTTTAAAACAAGCTGTTGTTATAAATGGTGGAGGAAAACCCGGAAGTATTGTGAAATTAGGTTCGACTGTCACGCTTCACATTAAAGGAAAAAAAGAAATCTTTACCGTTGTAGGCGAATGGGAGGCAGATCCTAAGGAGCGAAAAATTTCCCACGAATCTCCTTTGGGAAAAGCACTTATTGGAAAAAAAGTAGGGGACAAAATCGAAGTAGAAGCCCCGGCAGGAAAACTTCTTTATTCCATTATCTCAGTACACTAATCTCTCCTTCAGTAGCTTTAATTAATTTAGCATGCTAAAATGAAATCAATGGAAAGTCAAATGCTTGCAGTTCTAAAAGATAAACCCGCTCCCGGAGTTACTATCAAAAAAATTCCTGTCCCCAAACCGGAAAAAGATGAAGTTTTAGTAAAGGTAAAATATGCCTCAATTTGCGGAACTGATATAGGAATTTATGATTGGAATGATTGGGCAGCATCTCACATAAAACCTCCTCAAGTAATGGGCCATGAGTTGGTGGGAGAAATAATTGATATTAATTCGCAAGAAAAAACAGATTTTAAAAAAGGCGATTTGGTTTCCTCCGAGACCCATATATTTTGTTTGAACTGCTATCAATGCGAAATTAAAAATTATCATATATGTGAGAACATGAAACTCTTTGGAATTGGTAGGAACGGGGGGTTTGCTGAATATGCGACAATTCCAACAAGAACTACTTGGAAAAATGATCCATCAATTCCTGTTGAAGCAATGAGTGTTCAAGAACCTCTTGGAAATGCGGTAAATGTAGTCAGTAAGGCAGACGTTTCAGGCAAGAGAGTGCTGGTAATGGGACTTGGTCCGACCGGTCTTTGTGCAGGTATGGTTGCTAGAGCATACGGCGCAAAAGAAGTCATTGGTGTCAATAGGAGAGAGTATAGAAGAAAACTAGCCATAAAATTAGGTTTTGATAAGGTTACAGAAGCAGTTGATCCAAAAGATTACGGCACTTTTGACGCAGTTTTGGAAATGAGTGGTAATAGAATTGGAATTCAAGTAGCTCTGGACGCAGCAAGAATTGCCGGAAAAATCATAGCTTTCGGAATTCCAAAGGAAAAGATAACAATAGACTGGGGGAAATATCTGATTGATAAGGAGCTTTCTATTCAATCTGTTTTTGGAAGAATGATATGGGATACATGGAAAGAAACAACAGATCTTCTAGGCTCTGGAAAAATTGATTTAACAAAAATAATAACCCACAGATTCCCGCTTTCTGAGTTTGAAGAGGCAATGAGAATCATGAAATCAGGCAAATGCGGAAA
>Ga0209343_10009941_pt1 | contig 10910 bp, 14 predicted proteins | sample RifCSPlowO2_02_FD_184026 | JGI IMG/M metagenome (GOLD analysis project Ga0209343, IMG submission 184026) | Groundwater microbial communities from Rifle, Colorado - Rifle CSP2_plank lowO2_0.2 (SPAdes) (version 2) | ecosystem: Environmental > Aquatic > Deep subsurface > Groundwater | place...
AACCTACAACCTACTCCTTAGAAGGGAGTTGCTCTATCCGTTGAGCTACGGATGCTGTTTAAGTAAGCTCTATTATACTTCAGGAGCATCATGCTGTAAATCCAGGAGCCGACTCGGGGATTCGAACCCCGGACCTGTCGCTTACAAAGCGAATGCTCTACCGCTGAGCTAAGTCGGCTAGAGTAGTATTCTACAATGGCTGGGTATATAATACAATTCTTTCAAAGGATCTATGTCACATTCAAATAGCAGTTTATTTACCATTAACGTGCACTGTCCGGAATGTGGACAGTGCTTTTTACTTGGCGTTTCTGAAAATAGCCCTAAACGTGTGAAAGGATCACTAGCTCGATCCAGAGCAACACTCGAGGTGCTTCGAAGACATCTTGAGGACGAAATTCTAACGCCATGCTTATATCGCCAGCGCCTTGCTGATTGGCTTGGTCGTGCTGAAAATGGGATTCAACGAAGTGTAGAAGGAGGATCTGGTAGGGAACGAAAGGAATGGTTTTAAATAACGTTGTAGTGTTATTCACATCGAGTTTTTGTGCTGCATTGATCCTTTGTGCCCAGGGTCGGACTCGAACCGACATGACCTTACGGTCACAACATTTTAAGTGTTGCGCGTCTACCATTTCGCCACCCGGGCAGTTCTAGAGTGTCCTTACCCAGTTAGAGAATCACTGACGTGATTTAACTAACTTCACGAAGTCCTTCCCTCATTATATCACTTAAGCTTGATCTGATCTCCTATGTTTACTCCATTCTTCATTACCTCTCCAGCATTAAGTTCGATCACCTTGCTCGCTGTGTAGGAAGGAGCAAAGGTTTGGGGATATGTTTTTGGTGAAAGATCCTCCCTTACAGCAACAATATTGTTGCCATAAAGATACAGAAGATCAAGTGAAAATTGCATATCCTTCATCCAAAATCCATATTTGGCAGGGGAGTCAAATATGAAAATCATTCCCTCATTTGGCAGCATAGTTTCAATGTTAGAGAGGCCTTGCGATCGTTGAGCTTCAGTATCTGAGACAAAAAGATTGTAACGCTTGCTGCCGATCTGGGCAGAGATAATTTTTCGATCATTAAACTGCAAGGATGCATCAGACTGGTCTTGAGACTTATCTGGAGATGATGCGATAAAAAGATATCCAAGGACGAGAAGCAAAATAAGAATTGAAAACATCAAAAACCTACTCATGCAGCTTTATTGTAGCACGACGGTGGTCCCGGTAGGGTTCGAACCCACGACCTTTCGGATGTAAACCGAACGCTCTAACCAGCTGAGCTACGAGACCAAAGGCTCTAATTATATGCTATAGGGAAGTCTGTAGCACGTAATTAATCTATGGTGCTCGGGAGAGGACTTGAACCTCCACGCCTTGCGGCACAGCCCCCTCAAGACTGCGTGTATACCAGTTTCACCACCCGAGCGGTGTCGCCAATAGTATCTATTTAATCGGGAAACCATTTCATGATCTGGCTGATCTCATAAATACTATTACCTCTTCATTCAGCGCAAATTATTATAGCACACGATAGCCGCTTTTCTCTGTCGCAACTCTCCCTTTCGAAGTTTTTTTTATGTACCCAAGTTGAATAAGATAGGGCTCAACATAATCCTCAATGGTCTGCTTATCCTCAGAAAGTGATGTGGCAAGAGTAGAGAGTCCTGCTGGGCCGCCGTCGAATTTGTCAATGAGTGTCTGCATGTAGCGGGTATCTAACTGGCTCAAACCTTCCTCGTCAATTTCAAGAATGTCAAAAAGTTCAGTCAGCACCTCACGGGAAATGACCTTATGATTATTCAGCTCAAACATATCACGAAGTCGTTTGAGTATACGATTAGCTACCCGTGGAGTTTTGCGTGAGCGCTTTGCTATCTCCAGGGCAGCTGCTTTTTCAAGTGGGATACCAAGAATCTTTGCAGATCGTATAATAATGCTTGTAAGCTCTGGGACAGAGTAGTAATCAAGCCTTAGAACAAGCCCAAACCGGTCACGAAATGGTGCAGAGAGAAGAGCCATGCGCGTTGTTGCTCCAACAATCACAATGTGCGGAACAGAAAGTCGCATAGTGCGCGCTGCCGGGCCTTTACCAACAATAAGGTCAAGTGCATATTCCTCCATGACAGGGTAGAGAGTCTCCTCAACAGGTCTGCGTAATCGATGAATTTCATCAATAAAGAGAACATCATTATCCTTAAGATTTGTAAGGATTGCTGCCAGATCGCCAGCTTTCTCCAAAGCCGGGCCTGAGGTGATCTTGAGCTCTCCTCCAAGCTCCTGAGCAATGATATACGAAAGAGTAGTTTTGCCCATGCCGGGCGGGCCGTAGAAGAGAATATGTTCGCCAGCATTGCCTCTTTTGCGTGCTGCTTCAGTAAACAGGCGCAGTGACTTTTTAGCAGCTTCTTGACCAATATAATCATCCAGCTTTCTCGGCCGTAACTTCCTTTCAAGAACAGGTTGTGCATCCTGCATATTATGTTCTCGATAACTTCCGCAAAGCAGCCTTAATTTTTTGCTCTAACGATATGTCTGGCTCAATATCAGCAAGGAGCTGCCGGGCTTCTCCAATTTTAAAGCCCAATGAAACAAGGGCATCAACAGCCTCCTCATCTACCCGTTTGTCAGATGTTGCCAAGTCAAATTCAGCTCCAAGTCTTCCAGATAGGTCAACAAGAATACGCTGTGCCGTTTTCTTCCCAATGCCCTTAATTCTCTGGAAGAAGTCGACATCTGAGGTTATAACAGATTGTTGTATCTCATGTGGAGAGGACGTGCATAGAATAGTAAATGCTGTTTTAGGGCCAACACCGTCTACGCTAACAAGAAAAGTAAATACTCGGTATTCGTCATATGATGCAAAACCGAAAAGTTGCTGATGATCCTCCTTAATGTCATGATAGGTATACAGCTCAAGATCGCTGCTCTCATCAATAAGGCGTGGAGAAATATAGACCCAGTAGAAAACACCGCTTGATGTTTCGAAAAGGGCCTGAGTTCCGTGGACTTCAGCTATTCGCCCCTTGAGCTTGCCTATCATGTAGTGCCTTCATTGTACAATAGGTAAGACCACATGCAAGGGCATCAGTAGTGTCATCGTATTTTGGAGCTTCCTCAAGCTCCAGCATTAGGGCAACCATCTGCTGTACACTTTTCTTATCAGCATTTCCGTAGCCAGTAATAGCCTGCTTGATCTGATTTGGCGTAAGGAACTCAACCTCAATCCCATGGTGCCCAGCAAGTCTAAGAACAGCCCCTTGAGCCTGTGCAACAGTAATAGCCGTCTTCTTATTCATTGTAAAAAAGAGCCTTTCAATAATGAAAACATCAGGCCTGTATTGAGAAATAAGTTCCTCAACCTTATCATGGAGTGTTGCAATGCGAACAGGGAGCGTAGAGACCTTCGGTGTTATGATACACCCATAAGCCTGAACAGTATAGCGAGATTCGTGAAGATTGAATACAGCATACCCAGTTCGTTCAATTCCAGAATCAAAAGCAATGAGCATCATAGGGTAATATTATAGGCTTCAAACGATTGGCAATTGGTAAGGCCGCATCTCATTGTACTATAAAAGTTTACAGGTATACTATCTGGCATATGACTGATCAGGATGAGAAAATCCACCTTTCTCAGATAACGCAGGCCCTTCTTACGTCTCTTGATATAAAAAGTCCTCCTAATAAAACTGTTGAGGGAGAGAATTATCATGTTTCACAAACAGTTTCCCTCTTTGGATTTGTCTATGAGCGTATTCGGAATGCTATAGAGTTTAATGAGGAACATCTTATAAGAAGAATCGCTATCACACGCATTCTAAGAAGAAGACTTGCCATTAATACATCAGGTGATCATGAAGGAGAAAATCTTGTCAGAGAGCTCTTATGGGGGAGATATGTGCCAGAGAATCACTTTTCAGCTACTGACATTCAGAACATCCAGCATATTATTGACAGGTATATCGCATTTTATCGAGCAATTCATACGTCTTTAACTGCGGGGAAGACTATCCATCTTGGAGCTGTTATTACTGAACTTCTATCCTGCGCACTGGAGGAATATATTAGTGGTTCCCAAACTCAACGTGAATCTGCCTCACTCTATTTCTTCTATCAGACACTGCGAAATAAGGTAAATATTCCTCATGTTTCAGATGAGGCCAGGGATGAATACTTTTTTGTTGCATCAGAGCGAGCACTTGCAAGAAATGATAATTCATCCATTCTCCATCACATCATGGTTCTAAAATACGGCGACATTGTGGGCCTTACTGATAAGGAGTTGAGTCGTGCTGCGTCAGAGTTTCCCACTTTTCTTAAAAGATCATACGCCACAATTAAAAATCCTTATGACGATGTTCTGACACGTTTTGCAAAAAAACAGGTGCCACCCTTTAAGATTCTTTACGCAATTTTGACTGAATATAGTAAAGATGCTTCACATATTTTAAGCAATACATCACAGCTGAAAAAATACGTACAAACGGTATGTAACCTCAAATATAAGCAAACCTCCGAGAAATTACGCGCCGCAGCAGTAAAAAGCATTATTTACATTTTTCTTACCAAAATGCTCTTTGTTCTAATTTTGGAGATACCACTTTCCAGACTTCTGCTTGATCATGTTGACCTAAGCGCAATAACAATTAACACATTCTTTCCACCAGTCCTCATGAGCATTATTGTATCTGTTATTGCGCCACCGTCGCAAAGTAATACTCAACGGATTTACGAGAGAATTGTTGATCTTATTGATAAGGATCCGACATATGAAACACAACCAATTATCATAACACGCAGCAGGACTAGTCAAAAGCCAATTCTATTCATGTTTTTCTCGCTTCTATATCTCCTTACCTTCAGCGTTGTCTTTGGCGTTATTTACTCTGCACTTGATGCAATGGGCTTCAATATCGTGAGCAAACTCATCTTCATCTTCTTTATTAGCGTTGTTGCCTTCTTTGGTTACCGGATCAGGCAGACAGCAAAAGAATATATGCTTGAGACGCAATCAAATATCATTACTTCTGCTGTGACTTTTCTGTTTCTCCCCATTCTTTATCTTGGAAAGTTACTGAGCGATCAGGTCTCGAGGATTAATGTTTTTATCATTTTTTTTGACTATTTCATTGAAGCTCCTTTTAAGTTTTTTATAGACATCGTTGAGGAGTGGGCACGATTCTTAAGAGACAGAAAAGATGAGCTCGTGAATTAGTTAGAATTAGATGAACTAGTTATAACTAGTTATAACTAGTTGTAACTAGTTGAACTGAGGGGAACTGTGGATAATTAGGTAAACTGGATTTAACCTAGGTGAACTAGGTAACCAAACTCCTACGTCCTCTATCCTTCTATCTAGTACCTGAGCCAATACCGAATATTTGCCTTACTTTGAAGAGACTGAACATAGGTTTGAGCTTCAAAAGAAAGCTTTTGGTTCTCAAGTGCTTCACGAATTTGCTTTTTATACTCTCCATCTGAGGTTTCTTTTGGTTTTGAGTCCTTCTGCTGGACATAAGATTCCTCAACCTCTTTATCGCTGACCTTTATTTTATCAGCAAGCAACCTTTTGAGTATGAGCTGGAGCCGCGTTTGCTCTTCAACCTGTTGTCGGGTAATACCTTGGGTCTTCAAAAGATTATCAAACGATTGTCCTGATTTTTTAATCTCGTCTTCAATGCTTTTCACTCGTTCGTCGATCTCCTGTTGACTAACAGTCACTCCCTTTTTCTGTGCATCCTGCTTAATGAGTTCTTCCGAGATTAATGAATCCAGCGTGCCCTTTCCTCCTTGTTGCTCAAGGCTTTTGATAACCTGATATCGCGTAATAGGGCGATTATTAACAAGCGCTACAACAAAAAAGCTCTTGAGATAGTAAAGGATGGCCGCAAGTACCACTACGGCAATGATTGCAAAAAACTTTCTTTTACTCTCTGCTGTTTGCGCTGAGGGGTCAATTTCTGCTTTTTGCGGTTGATTATGAGAGATAGATGGTGATTTCTTTGCCTGGGAAATAGCCTTCCCGGTAGTGCCTGTGCCCCTGCGAATTGATTTCTTCTGTGTAGATGTTTTTGTTGAAGTGCTTCCAGATCCAGTAGTTGTTCTTGCCATAAAAGCATTATAGCATATGTCTTCAAAATCAAACAGGAAGATTATTCATATAGAGAATGAGGTCAGCTAGTGGGGGGACATCCCAAACATCTTCAAATTCAGGATCAGTCAGATTGAAGCCCTCAGAAAGAAGTGCGTCAATAATACATGTCGTTATATCATATGCTGCGCACCTGCCATATTGCCTTATGAGTAGTCTGTATGCCCTCATTGCTTTTTCGGTATCAGCCCTCCGTAAGGCACAATACAAGCCTCTCAGGTTTCTAAATAGGTCAGGGTCATAAGCATTAAAGTATTCAGTTCTCATAATCTATATCACAGCTTCCAAAGCACAAGGCCACTTAAAGACTTATAGTAACGCCGCATCTGACAGGGGGCCTTGCAACGCTCTTCCGAACTCCGGAGGTTGTGAGCCGCCCGAGACTCGAACTCGGAACCAACTCCTTAAGAGGGAGTTGCTCTACCGTTGAGCTAGCGGCCCATTCTAGTCAGATTATATCATTCTAATGCCATAAGAACTATGAATAAGATCCCTGTTCTTTCTGTATAATAAATTCTGTTACAAGTCCTTTCCTTACATGAGTTTCAAATATGTCTTCACTGGGGTTGTTATATTTGTAGTTCTAAGTTTATTTGGTATGGCAGCAATGATTCAGAGAGATCGCAGTCTTGAGTCAAGCAAAGGTCAGGCACCACTGCAAAAAATTATTGAAGCTGGATCAACAAATTCACCGGACAAGTCTGAATAAGCTGAGAAAACCTCCTACTATGCGTTCAACAATGCTACCTCGTGTTGAAATGCCCTTGACCTCTTTGTAGCTATAGTAGGTAGCTGGGTTGACAAAGCCAGCCATGACCATATACCCGCCAGGCTTATCCGTGATTGCAGCAACAGTATTGTTAACTGAGTCAACAGTTGAGCTTTTTAGCATTGTCCACGACTGGCCATAATCTGACGAGTAGGCAATTTTGAGTGAGTTCTCCGGAAAACGAAGGCCTGGGAGAAATTCCAGGTTCTCATCAGTGTAACGAAAGCCAATAATCCAGGCTCTGTTTGGTACTGCTCTTGCTTTGTTGAAATGTGAGCGCGGATGAAAGTCGCAAATATCAGTTATCTGCCAGTACCTGCCAATATTTCTTGGGAGTGTCTTTGTTGAGCATCCATTTTGGAAATAGACATCATATGAAAAAGTTTCCGGAGGGACAATGTGTGTCCATAAGGAAAAGTGTAGCGTGGCCCCCTGATCCTTCCTTACATCAGGCTCACGTGGGGTAGAGGAGAGTGTAGGAGCCTCGTATGTTTTCGCAGCATAAACGGGGAAGGGTGTTACAAGGATAACCAGCAGGATCAACACATACTTCATGCATTTATCATACCACCTTTATTTCTCTTGATGAATTCGCAGAGGGATTGCTGGCCAGACGCCGTTCGAACCCACATTGTTTAAATACCTACTTCAACACTTCGCTCTGTAGCGAAGATGCTATATTCGTAAAAAAAGCCTCTATTTCCCCATAATCAAATATTCCAACTAATACTGGAATATCTTTTCGTGCCGTAACCTTTAGTAATTGACTGCCAAGTTGTATCATCTCAATATCCCAATCAAATTTTGCCTTAGCATCAAGTCGCAGCTGACGAAAATCGAATTTCTTCTCCTGTATAATCTTAAATAAATCCATAAAATCTCTAAAACGAGGATTCTGGTAGATTGTGAATAATTTATTAAGAGCGATATCTTCAAGTGAATCTATTGTTACATTCAGGTATTTTTGGCTTGCTTTTGACGGAAAAGGATAGTAAGTGAATTCAGTTTTAAGTGTTTCAGAACCAAATTCAAGAAAAATTAAATTTCTGTTAAATGATGTTTGAATATCGAAGGAATCATATTCCAATTGCTTTTTTATCGACTTAAGCCAGACAAGTATGCTCTGAATATCAAACTCATTTTCTGAGAGGAAATCAAGATCTTCAGAATAACGATAGGGTATATAAAAACCACAAAGGGCTGCTCCTCCAGATAAATAGAAGCTTTTTGTGAGGGGAGAGGTGCTAAATAACTTTAAAAAGAAGAGTTGTTTTTCTGTAAGGATATTAGTTGGCTCAAGCATCTTTAAGTAATAATTGTAAAAACTTCCTTTTGGATAAGTCAATAGTTAGTGACGGCAGGAAGGTACGAAGTTCTACTGTGTCAATCAGATCGCCATGAAGGCCAAAGTTAATGAGCTGCTCTAATTTCCAAATTTTAAATTCACAAGAATTTTTATTAAATTTTGAAGTATCTGTTGACCAGTTTCTCATAAGGAGATTATAGTAGATTTCAGACCAAATATCCAGAGATCTGAATAGTTTTAGACTGCCACAAGGCTCTGTTCTTTCTAGGATGACTGTGTGGACGCATTTCGAACCCATTTGTCCCGATTTTAACCAGTCAGTTCAGCTTATATAGTGATATACTTATGAAAATGAAGGTTATCTTAATTGCACAGGAAGAGGAATTTAATGAAAAGCAACTTAAACGGCTTCAAGAATATACTCCCGTTCAATGGTTTAAGGACAAGACAGCAGATATTTTAAACATCTCCGCATTATCTGATGATGATGAAAAGATACTCGCGCTATCTCCCGTACCCATGGGATGGGAACTTCCTAAAGATCTCTACAAAATACTGAAAAATGTAAAATTCATTAACCTCGCTACTACGACGTACGAATATTTAGATCTCGCTTGGTGTAAAAAGAATAATATACAAGTAACAAACATTCCTCACTATGCAACAAATGCTGTCGCAGAACAGGCAATTTTACTAATGCTGTCTTTGACTAAAAAGCTCCCTGCCCAAATTAAATCTAACTACACATATGCTTTTACCAAGGATGTACTCGGTATTGATATCGCAGGCAAAAAAGTCGGCATCATTGGCTTGGGAGATATTGGTACGCGAATTGCTGAGATGGTATCATCGTTGGGGATGGATGTAAGTTATTGGTCATTAAGAAGTAGACATGACAATTATAGATACAAAAGCCTCGATACGCTTTTAAGAGAGTCTGACATCGTATTTCCGACTGTAGAATCAAGTCCGAATACTTATGGCCTTCTTAATAAAGAAAAGCTATCCCAACTTAAAAAGACTGCCATTTTTGTAAGTCTCATAGATGAAAGAATTTGGGACAAAGAATACCTTATTGAAAAAGTTGAAGAAAATGAGCTGGCAGGATTGGCCTTCGAAGGAAGTGAAAAGGTTTCAGACTATAAAGGCAATGTAATGGTTTTACCCCAATTAGCCTGGTTTTCTCAAGAATCATTGGATAAGAATATAAAGGGATGGGCTGATACCATCATATCCTGTATACAGGATAAGCCTATAAATCTGATTTAATTTGCGGTCTATCCTTATGTGGTTTGTCCTGGCAACCCATTTGGGTGACTGGGTAGACATGTTTCGAGTCCAAATCACCTCCCAAATAGCTCTTTTCTAGCAATTCCAGCTTGCTTAAATATAGAAAGCAATGTATTAGGTTTCAAGTCTTTGTTGTGCATTGGTAAAGTAACGCGTTTGATTTTATCTTTTTCGTGCTTCAAAATAATATGGCTTCCGACTTGATGATGAATGTAAAAACCTTTATTCTTTAAAAATCGAAGTAATTTCTTAGAATTAATTGTTGGCATAGTTAGACTGTAGATAGTGTCACAGACGGCCGATTGACTTCAACTGGCCCAACAAAAGTAGCATTAACTGGGTCTGGAATTTCCTCACCATCCATAAGGAGACTTTCAAGATACACAGTAATAGCTTCAGAAATATTGGATTTTGCTTCTTCGAAGGTATCCCCCTCGCTGATACATCCGGGGAGCACTGGAACAGTCACGGTGTACCCACCGACTTCCTGCTCTTCAAAGACTGCATCATATTTAAGAATATTTTTTGATGTTAATTTCATATGCGCATAGTATACGATTGTTTGATTACAGAATCAAATCATCATTTAATAGAATCTGGTTCAATCGTCCAGCCAGTCATTCATTTTTTGACTGCTGTGAGTCTCCGTTTTCTTTGGGGTGGCTGGGTAGACGCCGTTAGAACCCAGATCACAAACTAGATATCCATTTTCATTGTATTCTGTATCAACTCGACTCCTTCACGGATTTGTCCCTGACCAAATTGCATATGTTGTGTAATCGTCGCCCAGATCTCCCAAACTCCTTGTATGTAGCAATACATTTTAAGTCTCACCTGCTCTTCCTCAGTGAAATCACCATGACCATAACCTCTTAAAAACTCCTTTTTATCAAAACCATCACCCAGTTGAAATGCGATAGGAAGCTTCTGGAGATCCCAGAGTGGATCTGCCATAAATGTAAATTCAAAGTCAAACACTCCGACTACTTTGCCACTAATCACCTGAATATTACCACTGCTAAAATCACCATGAGTAAGCCTTCCAAAATGAGATAAGTCCAGCTTTTTATACATTTCATAGAGCGCTGTAACAGAATTCATTTCCTCCTCATTAAGGTAACCAGCGTCTGCAACAACCTGCCATTGTTCTTCAAAGTCAGCCATCGTCCATTTTGCCCATGCTCCGATGTTCTTAAATAAATCCTCATGTCCGATGTCCTCAGGCTTTATTGAATGGATTTGCTTTGCAAGATAACCCAACTGGAAGGAAACGTCTTTCTGTTCCTGATCTGATAGTTTGTGGAATGATTCTCGAAGACTTTCACCAGGAATGAAATTCATCAACATATACGGGCTGTCAAGAAGCTCTTTGCTAGTATCGAT
>Ga0209343_10009943_pt1 | contig 10909 bp, 6 predicted proteins | sample RifCSPlowO2_02_FD_184026 | JGI IMG/M metagenome (GOLD analysis project Ga0209343, IMG submission 184026) | Groundwater microbial communities from Rifle, Colorado - Rifle CSP2_plank lowO2_0.2 (SPAdes) (version 2) | ecosystem: Environmental > Aquatic > Deep subsurface > Groundwater | place: Rifle...
GCGATCAAACGTGGCTGCAAGCGTTCGCCGCAGCTGACCTGGCTGGTCGCCAGCATGGCCCGGGTGCCGCTGGCCGACGCCAGTTGCCAGCTGCTTGCCAGCGTGTTCAGCCCGCTCGACTGGCAGGAAGCCAGGCGCCTGCTCGCCCCCGGCGGCGGCCTGCTGCGCATGGGCCCGACCCGCGAACACCTGATGCAACTGCGCCAGACGCTGTACGACGAAGTACGCGACTACGACGACCAGAAGCACCTCGAACTGATCCCCGAGGGCATGCGCCTGGCCCACAGTGAAACCCTGAGCTTCAAGCTGCAGCTGAGCAGCAGCGAGGCCCGCGCCGACCTGCTGGCGATGACGCCCCACGGCTGGCGCGCCAGCGCCGAACGGCGCGCCGCGGTGATCGCCGAACCTTTAGAGGTGACGGTTGCCATACGCTACGATTGGATCGAGAAAACTTAGGCTCCCCAGGAAAAGATGACCATGCGCCAACCGGATATCGAGATTTACCTGAAAGATGCCGACCATCACGCCATCGCCGCCTGGCTGAGCGAAGCGCTCGGCCCTTGCACGCCCTGGCAGCAGAAAGGCCAGACCTTCAAGTGCCGGGCCGGTGAGGTGCCGGTGACCTGGCTGCCGAAGGCCGTCGGCAAATGGCACAGCCTCTACCTGGAAAGCGCCGCCACCCCCTGGGACGACGACCTGAGCTGCGCCCAGGCCGCCTTTGCCGCACTCGGCGTCGAAGTACGCTGCGCCCCGGGCAGCTGGCAGGAAGAGGAAAACGACGAACAGGCCGACCGCTGGATGCGCATCAGCGCCGACGGCGTCGAGGAAATCACCTGGCGCACCAACTGAGGCTTTCCAGCCGTCAAGCGCCCGGGAATGGGCCGACGTGGCAAGCAAAGGCACTTCGCGTCACAGATCAACCTGCGGTTAAACGGCCCCTCGTAGGGTGGGGTTAGGCGCACGCTGCCGATAGCGATGAACCAGCAAGATCCGTTGCGCCGTAACCCACCATCGGCGCAACGCGGCCCACTATCGAGGAGAGGCGCTTGGTGGGTTACGCGGCGAGCCACGATAACGGTGCCTGATCGCTCGGAGGTTGGCGCCGCTAACCTGCGCGGCCCGACCTAGGCGGCCCCACCCACCCTACAATGATCCGACATGTTGTGATCAACCGTGCTTGCGCCGCCGCCATAGCCACAACGCCAGCACGCCGAGGGTCAGCAACAGCGGCACCAGGGCGATATTGACGAATTTCAGGGCGCGTCCCAGCGCCTCGATGTCGGCGTTCAACTGGTAGCGCACCTCGCGCAGTTCCTTGCGGATCTTCAGCTTCTCCTGAAGGAACTGCTGCACCGTGGCCTGCTGCTCCGGGGTCAGTTCCAGCGCCTTGCTCGGGTCGTCATTCTGCTGCAAGGCGGCGAGCTTCTGCTCGGTGTCCGCCAGGCGCGCCTGCAGGGCCTGTTCCTTCTCGCGGAAGCGCACTTCGGCCTCGCGCTGGATCGCCTCGACCGCCGCGAACGGACGGGTGAAGCGTCCGCGCGAACGCACGCTGATCAGCGCCTCGGAGCCGGCCAGGTTGTCCAGGGCGTTGATCGCGAAGCCGGCGTTGTCTGCCCACGGCTGCGGAATGCGCTGGCCGAAGAAGTCCTGCACCTGCACCCACATGCGGTCGGTGAGCAGGTCGGTATCGGCGACGACGATGACGTTGATATTGTCCGCCTGCTGCAAGCCGTCCTTGCGCCCTTCGATGCCGTCCGGATAGGCCGACTGCGCCGGCCCGTCGATGCGCGCGGCGAGGCTGTAGCGCTCGCCGGTCGGCTGCAGCTCGCGAATCAGCTCCTCCGGATCCTGCAGCATGGCGAAGCGCTTCACGTCGAAGGGCATGGCGTACTGCGAGCTCTGGATCAGCGGGATGAAACGGGTCTTGGCGCCTTCCAGCGGCTCGAGTATGCCGGCGGCGGCCACGGTCAGGTTCTCCAGCGCGGCGGTGCTGATGTCGTCCTGATCCAGCGCCTTCTTCGGCAGGCTCAGCCAGGCGGCATGCCGCACCGGCCGCCGATCCTGGCCCATGCTCACGGACATGGCGTAGGAGCCATCGCCGAGCACCTGGTCCGGCACCATGCGCAGGCCCCAGGCCTTGAACAGTGGCTCGAGATCGGAGGACTTGTCGATGACCATCTCGCCGGGCATCTCGGCCTGGGTATCGGCTTCGCTGAACGGATCGACGAAGGCCAGCAGCTTGCCGCCGCGCAGGACGAACTGGTCGATGGCATAGAGGGTCTGCTCCGGCAACTGCTTGGGGTGCACCAGCAGCAGCACCGAGACATGCTCGGGGATCAGGTCGACGTCGGCCTTCAGGCTCTCGATCTGGAACAGCTGGCGGATCTCCTCCATCACCATCCACGGCGGCGTCGGCTGGCGTGACGCCATGTCGAAGCCGCCGTTGATCTGCAACCCGGACAACACGCCGACCACCGGCCGCTCGGGTTTGGCCAGGCTCAGCAGCAGACGGCTGAGTTCGTATTCGAGGAACTCCTCCTGATCCAGGGCGAAGAACGGAATCACCTGGGTCGTACCCTCGGCATTCTTGCCGGCCAGGCCGAAGTACAGCGAATCGCCGCCCTGTTGCAGGGGAACGGCCTGCAGGCCGAACTCGGCCGCCTGGTCCTCGTCCTCGGAGAACGGCGCCGGGTCGATGACCTTCAGTTTGAGCTTGCCGCCCGCCTCGCGCTGGTAGGCCTTGAGCATTTCCTCGACGCGCTTGGCGTAGGTGCGCAGCGCCGGCAGGTTCTTGGAGGCGCTGTCGGAGTAGAAGAAGTTCAGCTCCACCGGCTGGTCCAGCTCGGCAAGAATCTGCCGGGTACCGGGGGAGATGGTGTAGAGCTTCTGCTCGGTCAGGTCCAGGCGTGCGCCGGTCAGGCTCAGACTGGAAAACAGATTGAAGGCGAGAAACGCCAGGGCGATGAGGACGAGCCCGGCGCCGGAAACCATCAGCTTTTTCATGGGCACCCTCAGTCGGCTTTCTTAAGGTCGATGACCACCGCGGTCGCAGCCAACCAGGCGGCGATCAGGGTGAGGAAATACAGCAAATCGCGCAGGTCGATCACGCCCTTGCTGATGGCATCGAAACGGGTCAGGAAGCTCAGCGACGCCACCGCGTCGATCACCCATTGCGGCGCCCAGCCACTGAAGCCGTCGAGCACCATGGGAAAGCCGCTGACGATGAACAGGAAGCACACGCTGACCGCGAGGATAAAGGCGATCACCTGGTTCTTCGCCAGGGCCGACATGCACGAGCCGATGGCCAGGTAGGCACCGGCCAGCAGCCAACTGCCGATGTAGCCGGTGATGATCGCGCCGTTGTCCGGCTCGCCCAGGTAGTTGACGGTGATGATCATCGGAAAGGTCAGCAGCAACGCCAGGCCGGCGAAGGCCCAGGCCGCGAGGAACTTGCCGGTGACCGCCTCGAAACGGGTGATCGGCAGGGTCATCAGCAGCTCGATGGTGCCGGATTTGCGTTCCTCGGCCCACAGGCGCATGGCGATGGCCGGCACCAGAAACAGGTACAACCAGGGATGGAAGGCGAAGAACGGCGCCAGATTGGCCTGGCCGCTCTCGAAGAAATTACCCAGATAGAAGGTGAACACCCCGGACAGGACCAGGAAGATCACGATAAATACGTAGGCCAGCGGCGTGGTGAAGTAACTCGCCAACTCGCGTTTGAACAGCACCGGCAACTGCCTCATACCATCTCCCCACGGGTCAGGCGGCGGAACACTTCGTCCAGCCGACCGCGTTCGACATTCAATTCCTTGACCCGCCAGCCGCGCTGAGCGATCAGCGCATTGACCTGCGGGAAGATCACCTGACCCGGCTTGGCCAGCACGCTCAGGCTGTGTTCGCGCTCGTTCTCTTCCACCCCGATGACGCCCGGCAAGGCCGCCAGCGCCACCACATCCAGCGGCTCTTCGGCCACCAGGGTGACGGCCTGGTGATAGCGCGAGCGGCTTTCCAGCTCCAGCGGCGTGCCATCGGCGAGCAGCTTGCCGTGGGCGATCACCACCGCACGGGTGCAGACCGCGCTGACTTCTTCGAGGATATGGGTGGAGATGATCACGATCTTGTCGTAAGACAGGCTCTGGATCAGTTTGCGCACCTGGTGCTTCTGGTTCGGATCGAGGCCATCGGTAGGCTCGTCGAGGATCAGCACCCGGGGATCATGCACGATGGCCTGGGCCAGACCGACCCGGCGCTTGAAGCCCTTGGACAGGGTCTCGATCGACTGCTCGAGGACATTTTCCAGCTCGACCTGGGCCACCGCCTTGGCCACCCGCTGCCGTTTGTCAGCCCCCCTGAAGCCGCGCACCTCGGTGATGAACTCGAGGAAACTGCGCACCGTCATGTCGCCGTAACAGGGCGCGCCTTCCGGCAAGTAGCCGATCTGCCGCTGGGCCTTGAGGGTGTCTTTCTGGATATCGAAACCGAGAATGCTCGCCGTGCCGGACGTCGGCGCCAGAAAGCCGGTGAGCATCTTCATGGTGGTGGACTTGCCGGCACCGTTCGGGCCGAGGAACCCCAATACTTCCCCCCGCTCGACGCGAAAGGACAGGTCGTCCACCACTGTGTGCTGTGCGAAACGCTTGGTTAGCTTGCTTATCTCGATCATGGTCCCTCACCCGTGCGGTAACAGATCCTGCTCGCGGCCCGTAGAGCGGCGAAACGGGCTTTCAATGCCGGCAGGACTATAAGGACTCAGGCGCCAACAGTGCAAGCCAAGAACCCGGAAGTCATAGCCCCCGCGCTAACCTGCACGCCCCACCCCCGGCGCTTCAACCAATCGGCTCATGACAAGCTTTTGCCGGCACGCCAGCGATCCGGCACACTATCCGCCCCCGAGCAATCGCTCGTTTGCACAGCCAGCAGATTCCGTATGACCCGCTCCCCGTTACGCCGCCTCGTATTCGGTACCCTGCGCCGCCTGCTGTACCTCTGGGTGCGTTCGGAAACCATCAACCAGTCGGCCTTCAGCCTCAAGCTCGACCGCAGCAAACCCGTGTTCTATGTGCTGCAACTGCCATCCCTGAGCGATCTGGCGGTGGTCGATACGGAGTGCCGCAAGGCCGGCCTGCCGCGCCCGGTACTGCCGGTCGCGGTGGGCGAGTTGCTGGAGCCGGCGGCGTTCTTCTACCTGACCCCGGAGCCGGACTGGCTCGGCCGCCAGGACAAGCGCGGCATTTCGCCGACCCTGCAACGCCTGGTCAGCGCCCTCGCCCAGCACGCGGTGGACGATGCGCAGATCGTCCCGGTCAGCGTGTTCTGGGGCCAGTCGCCGGACCGCGAGACCAGCGCCTGGAAGCTGCTGTTCGCCGACAGCTGGGCAGTCACCGGGCGCCTGCGCCGCCTGGCCAGCATCCTGATCCTCGGGCGCAAGACCCGCGTGCAATTTTCCACCCCGATCCAGCTGCGTGAACTGGTCGCGCAGGACAAGGGCCACGAACGCACCCTGCGCATGGTGCAGCGCATCCTGCGGGTGCACTTTCGCCAGCAGAAGGCCGCGGTCATCGGTCCCGACGTGTCGCACCGGCGCAACCTGGTCAAGGGCCTGGTACATGGCCCACAGGTACGCCAGGCGATCATCGAGCACGCCGAGCGCGAAAACATCACCCTGAGGAAGGCCGAAGCCTTGGTCCTGCGCTACGGCAACGAAATCGCCTCGGACTACACCTACACGGTGATCCGCTTTCTCGAACTGCTGCTCAGCTGGTTCTGGAACAAGATCTACGACGGCATCAAGGTCAATCACATCGAGGGCGTGCAGGAGGTTGCCCAGGGCCACGAGGTGATCTACGTGCCCTGCCATCGCAGCCATATCGACTACCTGCTGCTGTCCTACCTGCTGTTCCGCAACGGCCTGACCCCGCCGCATATCGCCGCCGGGATCAACCTCAACATGCCGCTGATCGGCGGCCTGCTGCGGCGCGGCGGCGCCTTCTTCATGCGCCGCACCTTCAAGGGCAACCCGCTGTACAGCGCGGTGTTCAACGAATACCTGCACACCCTGTTCAGCAAGGGCTTCCCGGTCGAGTACTTCGTCGAGGGCGGGCGCTCGCGCACCGGGCGCATGCTCCAGCCGAAGACCGGCATGCTCGCCATCACCCTGCGCAGCTTCCTGCGCAGCCACCGCCTGCCGGTGGTGTTCGTGCCGGTGTATGTCGGCTACGAACGGGTGCTGGAGGGCCGCACCTACCTCGGCGAACTGCGCGGGGCGAGCAAGAAGAAGGAGTCGATCTTCGACCTGTTCAGGGTCGTCGGTGCGCTCAAGCAGCGTTTCGGCCAGGTCTGGGTCAACTTCGGCGAGCCGATCAAACTGGCCGAATTCCTCGACCAGGAGCAACCCGGCTGGCGCCGCCAGGAACTCGCCCCGCTCTACCGTCCCAGCTGGCTGAACGAGGCCACCCACAGGCTCGGCCAGCGCGTGGCGCAACACCTCAACGAAGCGGCGGCGATCAACCCGGTCAACCTGGTGGCCCTGGCGCTGCTCTCCACCAGCAAGCTGGCCCTCGACGACCGCGCTCTGGCACGGGTGCTCGACCTCTATCTGGCGCTGCTGCGCCGCGTGCCCTACTCGCGGCACACCACCCTGCCGGAAGGCGACGGCCAGGCGCTGATCGAATACGTGCAGGGCATGGATCTGCTGGCCGAACAGCGCGATGCGCTGGGCAAGATCCTCTATCTGGACGAACACAACGCCGTCCTGATGACCTACTACCGCAACAATGTGCTGCACATATTCGCCCTGCCCGCGCTGCTAACCAGCTTCTTCCAGAGCAGCGCACGGATGAGCCGCGAACAGATCCTGCGCTACACCCGCGCGCTCTACCCCTACCTGCAAGCCGAGCTGTTCATCCGCTGGAACCTGGAGCAGCTGGATGCGGTGGTCGACCAGTGGCTGGCGGCCTTCGTCGAACAGGGCCTGCTCAGCTTCGAGGCCGACGTCTACGTGCGTCCGCTGCCCAGCTCGCGGCATTTCGTCCTGCTGACCCTGCTCTCGCGCACCATCGCCCAGACCCTGCAGCGCTTCTACATGGCCACCGCCCTGCTGCTCAACGCCGGCCAGCATGCGATCAGCGCCGAGGAACTGGAAGACCTGTGCAGCGTGATGGCCCAGCGCCTGTCGATCCTCCACGGCCTCAACGCCCCGGAATTCTTCGACAAGAGCCTGTTCCGCCACTTCATCCAGACCCTGCTCGACCAGGGCGTGCTGCGCCGTGATGCGGCCGGCAAGCTCAGCCACCACCCGCTGCTTGGCGAACTCGCCGAAGGCGCCGCCAAGCGCGTGCTGCCGGCGGAGATCCGCCTGTCGATCCGCCAGGTGGCCATGGACAGCAGCGAGGATGTGCTGGAACCGGTTTAGCCGCCGCGCCTCACGAGAAGGCCCGCCCCCACAAGCCCTCATCAAACTAAAAATAACTCGTTGTTTTATAAATAGAAATTTAAAGTTTAACGAACTTGTGCAGGAGCCAGTAATCGTAGGATGGTGCGGGCCGCGTAGGTTGAGCGCAGCGATACCCATCGGGCGGTTTATGCCTGTACCCGTTGGCGGGGCGGATATCGATGATGGGTTACGGCGCGCTTGTTCTGCTGGCAGCAAGTCGACTTGCGGGCGCCTAACCTACGCGGCCCGACCCATCCTACGGTCTTGGCCCTTGAGTACCCCAGCTTGCCGCGCGACAGCGCGGCGCCGAAGGCGTGGTGGCCCCTCAGGCTACCAGGCTAGGCGACAACCGGGCCGCCAGACGGCCCGGCTCATGCCCCTTGCTCCTCACGCGCCAGCGCACTGCGTAGCAGGGCCGGCTGCAGCGGCCGATCGAGGAAGAAGCCCTGGGCTTCCTCACAGTCGTAGCGCTGCAGAATGTCGAGTTGCTCTTGCGACTCCACACCCTCGGCCGTCACGGTCAGGGAGAGCGCCCGGCCGAGACCGATGATCGCCTTGATGATGGCCACGCTGCTCTCGCAACCGTCCAGGTCGGAGATGAAACTGCGATCGATCTTCAACCCATCGAAAGGGAATGTGCGCAGATAGCCGAGGGAGGAATAGCCGGTACCGAAGTCATCCATGGACAGCCTGACGCCCAGATCCTTGAGCGCTTGCATGATCACCAGCGCGCCCTCGGCATCCTCGAGCAGGACGCTCTCGGTGAGTTCCAGTTCCAATCTCGACGGCGGCAGGCCGGTTGCCTCGAGAACACGCTGTACCCGGGCAACCAAGTGCCCGCGCTGGAACTCCACCGACGAGAGATTTACCGAAACAATCAAATCCTCGCTCCAGCTCATGGCTTCCGTGCAGGCGGCCTGCAACACCCAGGAACTCAGGGGCACGATCAGGCCGGTGCTCTCGGCGATTGAAATAAAGGTATCCGGGCTCAGCAGGCCGCGTTGCGGGTGCTGCCAGCGCACCAGCGCTTCGGCCGCGACCATGCGTTTGCTGCTGACGCTGTAACGGGGCTGCAGGAGCAGGCGCAACTCGTCGTTTTTCAAGGCCTGGCGCAGATCGCTCTCCAACTGGCGCTGTTCGACGGCCCGCTCGTTCATGTCGCTGGCATAGAAACGCCAGGTATTGCGCCCGGCCGCCTTGGCCTCGTACAGGGCGATATCCGCATAGCGGAGCAACTCGTCCGCCAAGGCGGCATCGGCGGGCGCCATGGCGATGCCGATGCTGGTGCCGATGAAAATACTGTGGTTGTCGATCTCGAATGGCTGTTCGATGCTGGCGATCAAGCGCTCGCACAGGTGCTCCACCTCCGCCTGAGCGGATATGCCGCTGATGATCAGGATGAACTCGTCACCGCCCATGCGGGCGACCAGATCGCCATCGCGCAGGCACAGGCGCAGGCGCTGGGAAACCTCGTTGAGTACCTGATCGCCGACTTCATGGCCGAAGGAGTCGTTGACCGGTTTGAAGCGGTCGAGGTCGACGCTGAGCATGACCAGCGGATTTTCCGGGCGGGGTACTGCCTTGAGCTTGCCCTCGAGGAACTCCTGCATGCGGTTGCGGTTCGGCAGGCCGGTCAGCGCATCATGCAGCGACAGGTGTTCGATGCGCGCCCGAGCCTCGACCTCTTCGGTGATATCGCTGACAGTACCGCGGTAACCGCCGCTAGTCTGCGCATCCGCAACGGTGCGCATGGAGAGTCGGCAGGTGCGCAGACGACCATCCCGGGCGCGGTAATGACATTGCCGGGTGCCATCGGATGCCCTGGTCTTGCGCTTGCTCAGCCAGAGGGACAGACCGCCGGGACACTCGATGAACTCATCGATCGGACGCCCCAGCCAGTCGCGCTCGGCATGCCCGGTTACCGCCTGAAAGCGCGCGGAAAGGTAGGTCAAGCGCAGTTCGGCATCGACCTCCCAGATCCAGTCCGAGGCCGCTTCGGCGACATCGCGAAAGCGCGCCTCACTGGCCGCCAGCGCGCGCTGACTCGCGTACAGGGAGGCATAGCTGGTATCCATCTCACGCGCGGCAGCCAGGGCCCGGCGCAGGGTCAACCAGGTGACCAGCGCAAAGATGCTCCCGGCCAGGGCCAGCAGCGGCAGCACCAGGTACAGCAACTGATCGCCGGGCCGGGCCGGCTGCCAGCGCAACAGCACCTGTTCGCCGTTGAGGGTGGCCAGGGGCAACGAGGCGGCGTCTTGCACATCGGCTGCCGGATTAGCCACCTGCAGCCTGTCGATACCGAAACCCTCTCCGAGCGCCTGCAGCTTGTCCGGTCCGAGCCGATCGACAAACAGCAGAACGGATGTCGGGCCCGGCACCTCGACCACCTGCGGATCGCCTCCGGGGGTAAAGCCCGCAGCAGCAATCAGCGCCGGCTGACCGGCTATTTGCACAAAGCCCACGACCGGTTCTTCATCCCCGGCCTGCTCGCGTGCCTGCGCGAGCAGGCCGGCTATGTCTTGCTGCAACCACTGCTGCACCGAGGTTGCCACACGCTGACCGTCGACCACTGCATAAGAGGTGGAACCGTCAGCCGCGACGACAAACAGCCCCTCAAAGGCGAAATCCTCGAACAGGCTGGGACCCAGATTCCGCCGCGTGTAGGCCCACTCGAGATCGACCCTGGCATGCAGATTCCGGTAGGCATCGCCCCAAAAGGCGTAGTCGCTGATAGTCGCCAGAATCGACTTTTCTCGAGCCTGGGCGGCCTTTGCCACATAGAAACGGCCCTGTTCGAGCGCCCGGGTGTTCTGCTGCAGCGCAATCTGCACCAACGCCGCACTGGCCACGACAAACAGCACTAACAGCAAGGCCGAGATGCGCAGCAACGCCCGGCGTGTGGCACTCGAGTTGGCGACGCCGCTGGTCGGTTGACGGGGCAGTTCCGCTGTTGGCGACATGGCAAATCCTCGACCGGTTGGTGATGCGGCGCACAGCAGGTGCAAACCAGGAAACACACAAAACCGATGGCATTATGCCAGCAGCTCGCCATTCCCCAATAACACCAGCGCGCTCATTCAACTGCGCCATAGTGTCGCCAAAGGCATTGAGCAAATCGTGAACGAAGGTCATATCCGTTGAATAATTACGACTGCAGATCGCCCGGCCCGATCGGCCATGAACAGTCGATGGCGATTCAGGGCGCACATCCGGCCGGCTGTCGCTAGCGCTGAACGGATCGCTACGCCGCCTGACAGCGACCAGCCGCTACTCGGAAATTTGGCGGATATCCAGCAGCACCCACACCTCGTAACCCTTGGCGCGCGCGGCTTTTTCGGCCTCGAGCTGGGCGGCGAGCGTGCTGATCGAGCGGGAACGGTGTTCGAAGCGGAAAGGCGGGCCACCGTTCTTGCGCACGCTCAGTTCGACGAGCGTGTAACTGGACGGTGGCTTGGGCTGTGGCTGTGGTTGTTT
>Ga0209343_10009946_pt1 | contig 10904 bp, 7 predicted proteins | sample RifCSPlowO2_02_FD_184026 | JGI IMG/M metagenome (GOLD analysis project Ga0209343, IMG submission 184026) | Groundwater microbial communities from Rifle, Colorado - Rifle CSP2_plank lowO2_0.2 (SPAdes) (version 2) | ecosystem: Environmental > Aquatic > Deep subsurface > Groundwater | place: Rifle...
CTCAACCCCCTGCCGGAAGCGGTATCTGGGTCGTGGCGGCAGGCCAGCTGCTGACCGCCGCCCAGGTAGACCTGTTCAATTCGGGTAACCTGTACTTCAATGTGCACAGTGCCGCTAATCCTGGCGGCGAGATCAGCGGACATATCCTGCCGGCGACCATTACGATCGGGAATGCAACGCTGAACGGCGCAAACGAAGTTCCCCCCGTCACCACAGCCGCAGCAGGAACCGGGATCATCGCCCTGAATTCCGTTACCCATCTGGTGAATGGCAGCATTCTCACCACCGGGGTTGACGCTACGGCAGCCCATGTTCACGAGGGCGCAGCCGGAGTGAACGGGCCCGTGATTGTCCCGCTCACCATGACGACGTCGGCATCGATTATCCAAACTATCCTCGCTAACACCAGCGGCCCCCTCTCCTTCACGGCAGATATCGAAGTTCGTGACCGCACCGGCGGCGGCGATATCACGACGGCCACTTCGCTTTCCAGCGCAGCTCAGCTCAGCATAGCGCCGGGCGGCGCGCTCACCGGCACGGGTTTCGGCTGTTCTTTCAGCGGGACGCTCACGCTTTCGGACGCGGCGCTGCAGTTGCACATTGGCTCGGTTAATGCCACCGGCTGCACCGACGCAACGCTGAACGGCTCGTATCATGCCGAGGCGCATCCAGAAAACGCCGGTGCGCTCGAGTTCGAGATGGAACGCGAAACTGAGGTGGCGAACATGCGCACAAAAGTAAATATCCGCGGCAGGGTGGGCACCTCCACCAATTCCACGCTGCCGGGAAATTCCGCGGGTCCGACCGGAATCGCGGGCAACTTCAGCGGCCCCTTCACGGCAGGTATCGAAATTCGTGACCGCACCGGCGGCGGCGATATCACGACGGCCACTTCGCTTTCCAGCGCAGCGCAGTTCAGCATAGCGCCGGGCGGCGCGCTCACCGGCACGGGTTTCGGCTGTTCTTTCAGCGGGACGCTCACGCTTTCGGACGTGGCGTCGCAGTTACACACGGGCTCGGTTAATGCCACCGGCTGCACCGACGTAACGCTGAACGGCTCGTATCATGCCCAGGCGCATCCCGAAAACGGCGGTGCGCTCGAGTTCGAGATGGAACGCGAAACTGAGGTGGCGAACGTGCGCACAAAAGTGAATATCCGTGGCAGAGCGCCGCGCGGCTGATCCCCTGCAGCCTGACGTCAGCCGTCCCATGGCGTCAGCTGTTTTTTATCCTTTCTAACCCGTCAATTCGGAGGTGTATCGTGCAAATAAATAAAATCGCATCGCCTGTCGTGTATGGTATTGCAACCCTGATACTTGTTGCCTGCGGCGGAGGGGGCGGCAGTTCGACGCCGGCGCCAACGCCTGGCCCGGCTTCCAGTTCCACGCTGCCGGGAAATCCCGTGGGTTCGGACGGAATCGCGGGCAACTTCAGCGGCCCCTTCACGGCAGATATAGAAATTCGTGACCGCACCGGCGGCGGCGATATCACGACGGCCTCTTCGCTTTCCAGCGCAGCGCAGTTCAGCATAGCGCCGGGCGGCGCGCTCACCGGCACGGGTTTCGGCTGTTCTTTCAGCGGGACGCTCATGCTTTCGGACGTGGCGTCGCAGTTGCACACGGGCTCGGTTAATGCCACCGGCTGCACCGACGCAACGCTGAACGGCTTGTATCAGGCCAAGGCGCATCCCGAAAACGCCGGTGCGCTCGAGTTCGAGATGGAACGCGAAACTGAGGTGGCGAACATGCGCACAAAAGTCAATATCCGCAGCAGGGTGGGCACCTCCACCAGTTCCACGCTGCCGGGAAATTCTACGGGCCCGGCCGGAATCGCGGGCAACTTCAGCGGCCCCTTCACGGCAGGTATCGAAATTCGTGACCGCACCGGCGGCGGCGATATCACGACGGCCTCTTCGCTTTCCAGCGCAGCGCAGCTCAGCATAGCGCCGGGCGGCGCGCTCACCGGCACGGGTTTCGGCTGTTCTTTCAGCGGGACGCTCACGCTTTCGGACGCGGCGCTGCAGTTGCACATGGGCTCGGTTAATGCCACCGGCTGCACCGACGCAACGCTGAACGGCTCGTATCATGCCGAGGCGCATCCCGAAAACGCCGGTGCGCTCGAGTTCGAGATGGAACACGAAACTGAGGTGGCGAACGTGCGCACAAAAGTGAATATCCGTGGCAGAGCGCCGCGCGGCTGATAGCCCGCAGCCTGACGTCAGCCGTCCGCTGACGCCAACTGTTTTTTATCTTATCTAACCCGTCAATTCGGAGGTGTACCGTGCAAATAAAAAAAATCGCATCGATTATCGTGTATGGCATTGCAACCCTGATACTGGCTGCCTGCAGCGGAGGGGGCGGCAGTTCGACGCAGGCGCCAACGCCTGTGCTTGACCCTCAAACCTGGTTCTTCTCCGAGGGCGCAGCACTGACGACCGGCCAGATCGCCAGCTTCGAGGCACAGCGGCTGTATTTCAACGTGCACAGCGCGGCAAATCCCGGCGGCGAAATTCGCAGCCAGATAATTCCGGCCTCTCCCGCCTTTGTCACCGACGCCGGGAACCCGGTCACCAGCAACACCTTCTCCTCCCTGCTGAGCGGCGATCAGGAGGTTCCCGCCACGACGACCGATGCGAGCGGTTACGGCACGATTGTTCTGGACCGCGTTGCCAGGACCATCAGCGGCGCGCTCGTCACGCACGGTATCAACGGCACTGCTGCCCATATCCACATTGCCCCGCCCGGGGTGAACGGTCCGGTCGTGTTTCCCCTGGTCGGCGGCCCCACGGTCTGGACACTTGCAGCCACCGGTATTACCGATGCGCAAATTGCCGACCTGAGCGCTGGCGTGTATTACTTCAACGTCCATAGCGCAGCTTCGCCTGGCGGAGAAATCCGAGGCAGGCTGAATCAGCAGTTGAGGTTTGCGGCATTGAGCGGCGCCAACGAAGTCCCCGCCGTCGCCACCACAGCTTCCGGCACGGGTGTGCTGGCCCTTGACCCGACGACCAACCAGATCAGCGGCTTCGTCAAAACCACCGGAGTCACCGGGACGGTCGCCCATATCCACTCGGGAGCGCCCGGCACCGTCGGCCCGGTCGTCGTGCCCTTAACTCAAACCCCTGCCGGAAGCGGTATCTGGGTCGTGGCGGCAGGCCAGCTGCTGACCGCCGCCCAGGTAGACCTGTTCAATTCGGGTAACCTGTACTTCAATGTGCATAGTGCCGCTAACCCGGGCGGCGAGATCAGCGGACATATCCTGCCGGCGAGCATCACGATCGGGAATGCAACGCTGAACGGCGCAAACGAAGTTCCCCCCGTCACCACAGCCGCAGCCGGAACCGGGATCATCGCCCTGAATTCCGTTACCCATCTGGTGAATGGCAACATTCTCACCACCGGGGTTGACGCTACGGCAGCCCATGTTCACGAGGGCGCAGCCGGAGTGAACGGGCCCGTGATTGTCCCGCTCACCATGACGCCGCCGGTATCGATTTCCCGAACTCCCCTCGCTGTCGCCACGACCAGCCTGGCTGGCGGGTCAGTCGGTACGCCGTACAGCCAGACCTTGGCCGCAACCGGCGGCACGGCTCCTTACAGTTGGAATGTCTCGGCCGGAGCCCTTCCGGCAGGGTTGAGCCTCAGCGCAGCCGGCGTGATCAGCGGCACCCCGACTGCGGTAGCGAATTCCGGCTTCACCGTCAGGGTCACAGACTCCGCATCGCCGGCAGCCACGGCAACCAGGGAATTGTCGATCAACGTTACCGCTGCTGCCGCTGTTTCGTTTGCCACGCAGATCCAGCCGATTTTCACGGCCAATTGCGTGACCTGCCACAGACCCGGTGGAATCGCCGCGTTCATGGATCTGACGGCCGGATATGCGTATGCAAGCCTCATGCAAAGCACGCCGCCGCGCGTCGTGGCGGGAAGTTCGTCGAACGGCACGCTCTACGGGCGCATTACCGGCTCCCTGCAACCGCAGATGCCGCTGGGCGCAGCCCCGTTGAGCAGCGGCAACCAGAACCTCATCAAAAACTGGATAGATCAGGGCGCATTGAATAACTAGACATCAAATCCAGCCGGCATCCGGCCTGTTTCCATGCATGGAAACAGGCCGGTGGCACAGCATCAAAAGAGTGTTCACCCTTGCGGTCAACACTCTTTTTTTTCGCTGTCCTGTTGGCTCGAAGCGCCAGGATAAAAGTAGCTGGTGGAAGTGTTTGCCATCTCCCCTGACAAGGGGAGGCCGGGAGGGGTTTGTTACCGACATTCCCGGCCTGTGCAAAGCTGCAACCCTCGCTGAAATCGAAGCGCGAGGCTGGAGTCTTAATCCCGGTCGCTACGTCGGCGTGGCGGCGGGTGAAGAAGTCAGCGACGAAGACTTTAAGGAAAAGCTGGAGACACTGAACGAGGAACTGGAAGTGCTGAATTGTCACCACAAATGTGGTGATGACCCTCATGGCACTACCTTAAGCGTAAAAGCACCAGATGCTGCACAAATCGACATACTTCCTTTCCCCAATAAAATCGTGGAGAACTATCGTCCCTTCCCCTTCAAGGGGAAGGCTAGGATGGGGATGGGTTCTTTCGCCACATTCAACCCCATCCCCACCCCAACCCTCCCCTTGAAGGTGAGGGGGTTTGCCATCATTGTGCTTAAGGTAGTGCCATGGGGTGATGACCCCTTTGATTCGTTTCTGGCAAAAACCATACACCCCGCTTGCTGCGGCATTGAGGGTGTATGGCATGCATGGGCATGGGCTGCGGATTAAAGCGACTTTAGATATTCGGCCACATCATTCTTATCTTGATCACTCAATTTCAAGCCAAAGAATACGTTGTAGTGATCGACAACCTCGAGGAGTGTGGAGAATCTGCCATCGTGATAAAAGCCGCCCCTCTGGTGCGACCAGAGTCCCTTGAGCGGCGTTGTCCGGTACATCCCGTCGGGAGATCGCATGGCCTGGAAGTCGTCAATCCCGATCTCGGTGGGCTTGTGCATATTCCACCCCGGCTCGGTAAAGAGAGGCGGCACGTGGCAGCGGGCGCAGTCGGCCCGACCGTTGAAGATGCCTTCCCCGCGTGCTGCTGCGGTCTTATCGAAGCTACCCGCGGGCGCTGCTGGTGCGGACAGGGACAGTTGATAGAAATGGAGCGAAGGAAGTTTGGCGGTCACCAAATCTGGCGTCGAGCGCATGTCCCAATCCTTATTCTCCACCGCTATCGGGTATTTTGCCTGATCGTTCATGCGCGGGTCGTAGAAGGTTCCCTTGCCGTGCATCTGGGTAACGGCCACATAGGCGTTCCAGTGCGTGACGGAGCCCCAGCCCCCATAGGTATGGAGATTCACTCCGGCAAGTCCGAAAGCGGCCGGCAGGAGGGTGGAAGCGGATTTGCCGTCAGGGCGGAAAGCTTTGCCGTCCTCCAGCAGTTCGGCGTCGTATCTTCCCGGCCCCCAGCTTGCGAACACTTTTTTCACCGTAGCGACATCAGTGTGCAGGCGCTTGGCAACAGGCTCAAGATTGGGAGCGAGCGACGCAATGGCACCCACATTGAGATCGCGGTTAGGCCAGCCATCGAGGCGATGACCGATGCCGGAGATAAGGGCATCGTCCACCGTGGAATGGCAAAAGGCACAGGTGATGCCCATGGATACGAGGCCACCTTTCTTGTCAAATATCCCTTTCACACCGACGACTGAGTTCAATTTGAGCAGTGCGACGGTTGTCGCCGGATCATCGAGATTGACATTCCCTGCCTTCAGGCTGTCGACCAGACTCTTCGGCAAGGCGTCCATGTCAACTTTTAAACCTACTGACAATGCCGCTTTTGGGCTTACGCCGGGTCCGACCCCGCCTAACTTGCTGCCTGCAATGGCTTGATGCAGTTTGAGCGCGTCTCCCCAGAAGGCCTCATCTCCAAATGTATCGAAGCGAAAGGTCTCTCTCCCCTCATTCACCATGCGTAGCGCGTTGGCATGGGCGGGATCTGCAGCCATGCCTGCCGTAGGCTCTCCAGTTGCAACAAAAGGCATACCTAGCGCCATAAACAAGAACGGGGTCCCCATCAATATGCGTTTTTTCATTGTTGCCTCCTTGGGTTGTTTGCGTTCACGGAGTAACGGTGAGTGATGCCAAATTCGCTGTCTTCACCGAGTTCATTTGCGGGTCACTTCGAAAAGAAGCAAAGCACACCACCAGTATGGAGTTCAATACAGCCGGTCAGCCTGCGGGCGCAATCCCCGGAGGGCATCGCGCGCCGCATGATTAACCCGCCATGCGCGCCTGGAATATCATTTGGCGGCAAAACAGTAGAACAGGCCGGCGCCACCGCTGCTTTGCAGAGCCGCCTGGCTGCAACCGCGCGAACCGTGCGACGAGTTCCATGACTTCATGTGGCGGGTATCCTTGAGCCCGATCCGGTCGTGGTGTCCGACGATGGCCGAGCCGTCGGTGCTGCTGGTCCAGTTGTAGCAGGTGGTATCTCCGCCCGCCGTCGAGAACATGCCCTGGGGATCGGATCCTGTCAGAATGTCATGCATGTTCACCGGGTCGCCGCGTCCGGTGACGATATCCCCGCGCTCGGTCAGCGCCGTCTCCTTGTTCACGTTGTTTTCTGGCGAATGCAGGTCCTTGATGTCATTCGCGATCCTCACGCCTTTCGCGTTATGCCACGGCCCTTTGCCGATACGGTCGCGCGCATTGTAGCCCTCATCGCCGTCCGGCATGGTGGTGCTCAGATAGGCACGCCAGTAAGTGCGTTTCGAACCTGCCGCTTGCGCCAGCGCCGCGCAATGCGCATCGGCCCCCTTCAGTCCGCCCAGATCCGCCCCGTAGCCCTTGCCCACGCTGGTCACGAAGAATGTCATCTTGTCGGGGTCTATGTCTGGGTCTGCTTGCGCGATAGTGGAGCCACACAGCAGCGCGAACAGGGAACCGAGCACCGCCATTTTTTCAAGTTGGGTGTTTTTCATTTTGTCTGTCTCCTGGGTTGAAGTTGAATAAATTGCACGAAATGCAAAGCGGATATTTCCGACAATTCCGCAACGGGAGTATCGGCCGGCGACTGGACGTTCACAGGTGGGCAAAGCCTCTAGTTCATTCAGGGCAAGACTGTAATTAGAGGGTAAGGTTTAGGCCAGGCGTGCGAACGTTGCCACAGCACCGATGACTTTACGAAACTGAAGGCGGGCGCTACCGGTTTTTTCCGTTAACGGGCGGCAGCGCCACCCAGGCTGGGCCATGCCGCGCTGCCGTCACGCCCTGCGCGTCTTCAGGCACTCAGCCTGGTTCTCGTCTCCCACAGCTCCTCGAAGAACCTCGGCCTCACCTGCAATTCGTCGAAGATGCGATTCTCCGTCTGCCGCACCAGGCCGGTGGTCTCGGCCAGGTAGGCCACACCCAGAAAACCCGTGCCCATTTTTGCGCCTATCATCTTCTCGACCATGCTCACATGATTCAGTCGCCAAAGGCGGAAGAACTCGTCGAATTCCAGCAGCGTGTCGGCCAGCAGCGCCAGATCCAGATGAGGATTGGGGATGTCGGCGGGAGTGAAGAGTTCGTCGTAGCGCGCTATGCCGCGCCGCCGGACGGCCTCGCGAAACGCCTCGGGGAGGCTGGTCTCCCGCAGCCGCTCGCGCTGGCGCGGAGTCAGCAGCCGGACCGGAAGCTTGTCGCTGCCTTCGAGGTATTTCTGGAACACCGCGTCGTCGCGCAGTCCGCAGACGATTTCAATCTCGCGAAACTGGTAGCTCTCGGTGCCGCTGGCCGGCGCAAGCCCCGTCGCCTGCACCGTGCCGGCATGGTCGCGCGTCCGGGCGCGAAAGCGCATGAAGTCCAGCGGCAGCATCGTCGCCGGAATCTGGATCTGCGGCACCAACAGCCGCTGAATCAGCACCGCCCGGCGCAGCAGCCGCGTCGCCTCGTCCACCAGGTCGTCCCGCAGCGCGGGGATCGCACGATCCACCAGGTTAAGGATCGCCTTGAACCACAGTTCGAAACACTGATGAACGATGATAAACATGTTCTCGTCCGGGCTGACGGCATCGGGCAACCAGAATTCCTGCGGCGCATCGCCCGCCGCACACCAGCCGCCCTTGACGCCTTCCTGCAATTCCAGCAGCGTCTCCAGCGCCAGCCACCCGGCGTAGTCCGGGCCGGCCTCTGCCCGCAGCAGCGTCGCGGAGATGAAGCGTTCGTAGCGCACGCGGAACGCCTGTAGCCGCACCGCATATTCCGCCACCGCGTCGGTCAGTCCGGGGAACGCCAATGCCGCCAGGCGCGGCAGCGCTTCCGCCAGCCGCAGGATCTCGCGGAACTGCGCCGACGGCATGGGCTCCAGACCGCGCAGCGCCCGCGTGATGCGCAGCTCGCGCACCAGCATGGTCTCGATCAGGTCGGCGTGCTGCTCGAACAGCCTGAACAGTTCCAGCCCGCGCTTCAACAGTTTGACCGGCTCGTAAGTCTGGCCGTCGCTCGCCAGCGCCGCCGCCAGATCCAGCCGCAGCACCTTGAACCACAGCTCGTACCACTGGCAGGCCGCGATCAGCGCCAGTTCGTCGTCATCGGCCGCGCGCTGCAAGGTCAGCAGCCTTGGCGTTCGGGTGTAAGAGCAGTAGTGAGTCTGATAAGCGTGCGCGACGCCGTGCCCGCAAGCGGGGTCATCGCGCCAGACCGCAGGGGTTTGCATGGGCTGATCCTCCTGCGCACAAAAATAGCGCGGGCGCGCGGGGTTGTCAAACAAGGCGCTCCCTACGACGAAACTACATGGAAGTACGCATTGACCGGCGTGTGGCGACTCAAGAATACTTGACGTCGCGTGCGACCGGATTTCTTGCCCGCCGTTTTCTCGCCGTACCGGATTCTGGATGTCGCCGCGTTGAGAGCCTGGAGACCGTTTCATGAAGATCGATGTGCAGTTGCAAAATATCCGCTACAGACCGGGGGAAGACCATGCTCCTCCCGCGCGGCTGCTGGACATCCTGGCGCAACGGATAGCCGGATGCAACCGGGCGGTGCGCGAGAACGAATCCCCGCAGAAGCTTGATGAAATGCTCGCGCTGCGGAGCGGCGAGCCGACGCAGGCGCCGCTACGCCCATATCCCGTCCACCCCATGGAGCCTTACCGGATCAAGAGCGTCGAGCTGCGCGGGCAAGGTTGCCCTTCCGAGGGTTGCCCCTCCTACGATCGGCGCTTTCAGGCCATCGAGGAAGCCGGCTACAACACGTTTCTGCTGAAGGAAGACCGGGGGGTTGCCATCCTGATCGACCTGTTGACCGACAGCGGTACTTCCGCGATGAGCGACCGGCAGTGGTCGGCCATGCTGAGCGGCAATGAGGATTACGCGGGCTCGCGCAGTTATTACCCGCTGGAAAACGTGATACGGGAAGTGTACGGCTGGAAAGAGGTGGTTCCGACGCATCAGGGCAGGGGGGCGGAGCATATCGTCTCGACCATTTTCATCAAGCCCTTGCTGGCGCAATACCCCGGCGATCCCATATTCGTGCCGAAAAACATGTACTTCACGACGACCAAGGCGCATATCTTGCGGGCCGGCGGAGTGTTTCAGGATATCATCGTCGATGAGGCCCACAATCCGACAGGCTGGCATCCGTTCAAGGGCAATATCGATCTTGGCAAATTCCGCAAACTGATCGATAACTGCATCGCCAGCTGGGGCTCCGTTCATGGCCCCCGGCACATCGCCTATGTGCATCTCGAAGGGTGCGTGAACATGGCGGGCGGCCAGCCTTTCTCCATGGAGAATCTGCGGGAGTTGCGCGCCGTAACCACCCAATACGGCATCCCTCTGTTATTGGACGCCACCCGCCTGGTGGAGAACGCCTATTTCATCCAGCAGCGGGAAAGCGGCTATCGCGAGAAGTCCGTCGCGGAGATCGTCCGGGAAATAGGCGGGCTGACCGACGGCTGCACCATGAGTTCCAAGAAAGACCATCTGGTCAATATCGGGGGATTTCTGGCGTTGAACGACGAAAAGAAAGCCGCGATGGCGCGCGAGATGCTGATCGATTTCGAAGGGTTTCCCACCTATGGCGGAATGGCCGGCTACAGCATGGAGGCTCTGGCGCAGGGAATACGGGAATGCATCGATGACAACTGGATAGCCTACCGCGTCGGGCAGACGCAATATCTGGGGGAACGGCTGCTCAATGCCGGAATCCCCATTGTGACGCCGGTGGGAGGACACGCGGTATTCATCGATGCAAAGGCCTTTCTCCCGCATCTTCCCCAGGAGCAATTCCCGGCCCAGGCGCTGGCCAGCGCAATCTACCTGCACAGCGGCATACGCACCATGGAACGGGGCATCGTCTCCGCAGGCCGCGACGCCCGGACGGGAAAGCACAACGTCCCGGAGCTGGAACTGGTGAGGTTGACCATCCCGCGCCGGGTCTATACCCAGTCCCACATGGATTATGTGGCGGACAAGATCGTCGAGCTGTATCGAAAAAGAGAAAGTATCGGCGGCCTGAAAATAGCCTGGGAGCCACCGGCCGGTTCGTTGCGCTTCTTCCTTATGAGATTCTCGCCCCTGAGTCCGCCATGAGGGTCGATGGCCCGGTTCAACGCCGGGTACCGGGAGCGCGTAAGTAATCTTACCTATTTGAAATCGGCATCATTCGCTACATAATTTCCCTCGTTGTTAAGGCAACGCAGATTTAAATCGTCATCCCCGCGAAGGCGGGGATCCAGTGCTTTGATTTAACTGGGTTCCCGCCTACGCGGGAACGACGATACCGAATAAATCGGCGCTTCCTTAATTTGACTGTGTCAATAAATGCCAAATACTGCCGATAACCCGGTCATCTTCTTTCATGAGGGCGATGTCATGGCTATCGACGACGAACTGGAGCGCTACCTTGAACGGTTGGCTGGGGTGTTGGGCCA